>CEPG01042130.1_pt1 | contig 11414 bp, 23 predicted proteins | sample 530551 | NCBI WGS metagenome assembly CEPG01 (sample SAMEA2620384, study PRJEB7988) | marine metagenome | biome: marine biome (ENVO:00000447); feature: surface water layer (ENVO:00002042); material: "saline water (ENVO:00002010), including plankton (ENVO:xxxxxxxx)" | depth 5 m | reverse complement strand
AAGTGTTTCATTGCGAGCAAGATCTATTAGTCAACCTCATTGTTCTAAGTCCTAAACATGCTCGTCGAAAATTTAGACATCACATTTTTGAAGCCTGGGAATATAAATGCTGTTACTGCGATAAACAATTAACACCTGATACTGCAACGATCGACCACATTCTTCCAAAGCACAAGGGAGGTCATAACGTTCGATCCAATATGAGTTGCTGCTGCAGCAGTTGTAATCGCTCAAAAGGATCTACTTTGTTGAAGGATTGGTTCACAGAAACCAATGCCAACTACACAAAAGAAAGGTTTGATAAAATCATAGAGTGGACAGAGCAGAAGCCCTACTCCATAAAACTGCCGAGTAGTGACTCCGCCTCGCCTTATATCGACGATGACCTCCAAATCAGCTGGATCGCAGTCTAAAGAGAAGGATTTTCTGGGCTCTTATATCGAGCCTCTTCTTGAGGAACGTGTTCCTGAAAACACTGATGAGAACTTCGTGAGCCCCTCTGGCCAGGTGCGTAATGATCTGACCGCTAAGTTTGAGCGTGGCGTTCTGAGGATCTGAGATGGCAGATAGAGCCAAAGCCAAGCGTCTTGCCAAAGAGCAGATGAAGTGCAATAAGCCTCGACGCACTCCTGATCACGACACCAAATCACATGTCGTCAAGGCCTGTAAGGACGGTGAAGAGAAGATTATTCGCTTCGGTCAGCAAGGCGTCAAGGGTGCGGGTAAGAACCCTAAGACAGCTAAGGAAAAGGCTAGGAAGGCATCATATTATGCTAGACATAATGCTCAGGACGCCAAGCCCGACAAGATGTCTGCTCGCTACTGGAGCCACAAAGTTAAATGGTAATTTAAATGTCTGAGAAAAACTTTATTCAGGACGCAATCAAGACTGAAGGTGCTTTCCGGAAGAAGGCAGAGGATATGGGCATGACCACCGAGGAATATACTCGTACGGTTACTTCTAATCCGAAGGCTTTCGATGAGCGTACTGTTCGTCAGGCTAACTTGGCAAAAACTCTGAGCAAGCTTCGTAAGCGTGCCAGAGAAAAGGATGTGACAGAAGGCCCTGAGCTGGGCTGATCAATCCAATCTAAATTAACGTCCAGGATCTCCACCATTTGGTGATGATGTATTTGTCTCCACTAACTGGAGGCAAAGCTTCGTGCATCGTTTTGATGTTTGGTCTGCCGTCGGGGTGAAGGTTGTTCCAGGCAAGGAGAAGACCGGCTTTGGGCTTGATTTTCAGGTTCAGGTGTTTGAAATAAGTCTCGCCTCCCTCTTCCACGTCATTCAGGTAAAGCATTGTGGTCCAAGACCTCTGCCCCATCCATTCGCAATAGACGTCATACTCTTTCGTGTCTGGGTCAAAATAGTCCCAGTGCTCTTTGAAATATTGCCCGGGTTCATATTTTTGTGCTTGCATGCACTCTCCAAGGAACTGGTCAAGCCCCATGAAGAAGGCAAGCTTTTGATCCAAGCTTAAGTACAGAGCGTCATCAAAGTAGTGCAGGTCTGCAGTTTTGCTGGTCCTGTAATCACTCACCTTGCAGGTGTCTTTGTCATCAGAAACCGTCGAAGGTCGGAGGTTTTTGTCAATTCTTTCTCTAAATTGCTTGCAAATTTCAAGGTCAATAAAGTTTTCTTTTATGTAAACTTGTGTGAAAGGATAAAAAATGCGCCGACCATTACGTGTGACAGCACAACGTGAAAGTGCCTTGTAGTCAATTTTTGTTGGAGCATCTTTGAAGGCATTGCTAGCAATGAGTTCTTCAATCTCGTAATCTGTCAATCCGTATTCTTCCATGTACGTGCGGACCGTCTGTGTTTTGCTGACGCCCCCTACAGCTGAATAGAGAAACTCTCGTTTCAGATCATCGGCTAACACCATATAAACCTCTCTTACAATACGGATGTAAGCCAATTTACTGCAGTGGCGCTAGGAGCAGCAACATTTTTATGCTTGTTCGGCTGCTCTTATGTAGCAGGGCTGCTTTGCACCAGGAATCACACAGAGGACAATGAATCAGCCTACGGGAGAGCAGTTTCTGAAAGGGTATATCGACAGGGTCGAGAGATCTATGGACCCAGACGACGTCGATATGAAGACTGACGTCCCTCAGTTCACAGTGGACGAGCGGGAAGTTGTCCTGAAGCAGCCTCCATATGGCCTCTGATTGATTAATAGTTCAGCGCTGGTAGGATACTTAGAAGGTTGAGAATTACCATGGATGCATTAGGACTTCCAGTGGACGTGGAATTCCAAATCCACGCAGCGTCCTTAGCGATTCAGAACATGGATCGAGATGAGTTAGAAGAAGCGTTCATCGAAATGCTTCACCAGAAAGCACTTGATAAGCAAATGTTCTTAGGTGTTCTCAAAGACCATGGTATCGATGCCGATATCACTTTTAATTTCTCCACTATCGGACAAATTTCTTAATCATCATGGCTGATCGCATTATCACCGGAACCCTGGATACGTTCTCGGTTGACTCCGGTAGTGACGTCACTTACAAGGGTGCTGGCGAAGGCAACAATACTGGCCTTAGCCAACGTGCTTTTGAGGTAAATCCCGGTTCCACGGGTGATATCACCTTTACCCTTGACCGTTCTGCTGGTGTTATCAGCTTAGAGATCTTTCAGGATGACGACCATTCTGCTGGATCTGCACCCTCTGGATACCAGAAAGCGTTCAATGTTGCTCAAGCTGGTAAAGGCAAAGGTGCTGTAGGCGTCACGGTCACTGACGCAACCAAAAACTACATTGTGCTGTTGAAGCTCGACGGTTATTCTGAAGTCAGCTACACCGGCCTTTGTGTCGTCCCGTAAACAAAAAGATCCTTTCAAAGAGCATCCACTGCTTACGGAGCTTGGGATTGAAATTATAAAGAAATACACAGCGCCTCGTACCTACATCGGTATGGGGCGTTTTGCTTCCTACAAAGATTACGGCGAATCCACTTGGCGCATTGGCTACGGGACGAAATTTATTGGAGAGAGACCGGTAGCTCATAACGAAAAGTTGAGCGAGAAAGAAGTCAATTCACTTTTCATTGAGGACCTCAAGAGATTCTCTGATGAAGTCTCGAATTATGTTTTTGTGCCACTCAACAAGAACAGGAAAGCGGCGCTACTGAGTTTTGCTCACAGCGTAGGTCTAGTCGGTTTCAAAAACTCTCGTCTTCTGGAGCTGATCAACACTCATGCCTCCAAAGAAAAAATAATTCGTGAGTGGAGCCCCTACATCAACACGTACTGGCTTTCAGGTGGTGACAGAATGCGTGATCGGAGACGCGTTGAGTTGAACACATTCGTCTCCGGAGACAAGCAGATCCCTACCTTTACTCGTCACAAATGCGCTACGGCAGTCTGTCTACTAAATCTGGCGGAGACCTACAATGGGTCCCCGACTCAGATCAAGGCTGTTGAATATTTAGAGCGCAAGATCAAAGAATGGGATCCGACTGGTCGTTCGATTCGTCGTTTCTATCAGATGTGGCGTCAGCATCCAACTGGTCTAGGGTCTCCAGAGCGTCCGGAGAAAAGTGCTTTAGAAGATCTATAGCGTCGATGATGGCCAGCTGAGGTAGGTAAGCTTTGATGAACTCTTCATACTCCATTGTCAGCTCTTTTCTTCAGTGAAAGTTTCAGCAGCACGAGATAGCCAATCAAATCAGTAATCACATCCTCGTCATCACCGATAAGGCCTGCTCCTTGCTGGATACGATTAAGTTTATCGTCAATACGTACCAGAATTTGCTCTACATCGTCTGCCTTGCTGAAGACACGAATCGGCTCGAGTGCTGAGTTCCCGTACTTTCTATTCTTATAAAGCAAGAGCTCCTTAATGTCATCACAGATCAAGCTAATTTGAGCTTGGGTTTCAGTGAGGGTCATTAGAATGAATAAATGAACGACCAATTAAGCCAAGCATACGATATCGATAACCGCCGTGCAGGCAGTTATACTGTCAAACCCGGACAAGATATCTCCGCTACTGATAACGATACAGCTAAGTTCTTTTTAGATAAATTTGTAGACGCCCGCCGAGAGAAAGCAGAACCAAACATGGAACAGGAGCTCCGCACGGAGGATCGTTTCATTGTTGCAGGACCTGGCGAGGCACAATACAGTCTCCGCAACGGATTCCGAGCTAACATATAACTCGTCCAAGCTCCGAGAACACCTCTTCGAAGCGTTCGGTCTGTTTGAAACCGAGAGATAACCTGGGCAGGTAAACGAAATAACCCCAGTGCATCGGGTTTTTATTAGTGAAATATTTTTTACCGTGAATCAAGTTTGGTCTATCCGTGGGGAAGCACATCGGGAAGTCCCAGACCTCCGGACAGATCCTTAACATCTCTGGATATGTGGTGTAAAACAAAGCTTCAGGTATGTTCCTGAGCTTCCATTCCTTTACAAGACGTCTAAACCAGATCACAGAGGGGGCTTTTGAGACTTTTCCTCCACGCTTGCTCCAACGCCAGGTCCCTCTCTTAATGCTCCAAGTGCATCGTCCGTAAGTAGGCGGGAACAGGTAAGTCACTCCCGTCCAGGGTGTCTCGATGTTGAGCCCGTCTTCTTTGAGGGTGTAAATTTTTTTCGCTTGGAGACCCTGAAGATTAGCGTCGTGGTTTGAGCACGGGTCTAAGTCAATCTCTCCAAGCAGCGCGTCGATGTAAGGAAGATATTCAGCTGGCGTCAGCCAGTCCTCCTCAATATGTTCGATCTTGCCATAGATGTTCCGCAGGCTTAACCAGTTGTTGGCTCCGCGTTTCAAAGCATCAAAAAGCTGGAGTTTTCTTCGTCATGCTTGTAGTGAACCAAGGCAAGCTCGTTCTCATCTTGAATAAGGAACAAGGACTCTTTAGTCGGGTCGATCTGTTCCGAGCGACGGATCGCTGATTGGAACACCTCTGCGACACTCTCCTGATCGCGATAATCATCCAACGCGTTGATCAACGCGTCGACGCAGAGATAGAACATACTATCTTTATCCTCTGCCTGAGGCTTGAATACAAGTACACCAGGACCTTCTAAGGCGTAAAACTTGGTGTAAAACTCACACATGTCAGCGCAGATACGCTCGATGCTGAGCTTCATGAGCGTCTCTTCAGTTTCGCCAGTGGTGTTCTGAAGAAGACGGGTCAGGAGTTTGTTTCTACGGCTTGTCATGGCTGTTCAGATTCAATCAATGTTAGAGGCCTTTACCTCTTCGGTTTTGGGCTGCTCCTTAAGCTTTATAAAATGAGTAAGCCCGGAGCGTTTTAGGGTTTCCAGTAATTTGGGGAGCGGTTTGTACAACACAACAGCTTTCTGCATGTTGCCAATCTTCTTGATTAGTTTACCGTTTTCATCCCGTAGTTTGGTCAATTCCCCTTGACGGATCAAGTACTCTGCCACGCAGCGGTATCGACGCTTCTCTGCCAAATTGATGTCTGGATACCGATCGCAGATGGTGCTGATCTTCATATCACTGAACGTGATCCTGATTTGATCAGCCAGGGATAGACCCAAGACCAGGTCAGATGTGCTCGTTTCGTAGCCACATACAAGCTCTAGATACCTTCTCAGGTCAGGAGTTTCGAAGCTTCCTGAGGGTGGGATGAACATCTCCACCTGTTCGGCCAGTGATGTTACGAGGGTATCTTTGTAATTCTCTACCGTTACCTGACTTATATCTAAATCGACGAAACGGTAGCTCTGGTAGGAATTAGTTGAAGCTTCATCCGGTTCGAACTCCGTACGCGATAAGACATCAAGCCAGTCCTCTCCGGTGGTTTCTTCCATTAGAGAACTTAGTCTTGACAAATCTTAGCCGTTTTTCTGTATTCGTCCCATTGGCGTTGATGCTCAAGAATTAGCACCAACTCGTAGTAAGAACGGATCGGAGCGAAATGCTCTTTGAATTTTATTGTCTTCATCCAATCCCGACCATGTGTTTCCACCAGCCTCTTCTTACACTTTTCGATGTCGCCTCCGTAATTTTCAGCTTCCCATAAGGCTTTGGCGAGGTTTCTCTGCTGATTTGTCAGAAGCCTGAGGATCTCCTTTGTGGACAGCTCTTGTATGAGTTCGCTAAACTCTTCTATGAAAGGATATTTATCACCATGCGTCGGCCTATCACTTACGCTGAGCTGCTGCTGGCGACAGTCATCATCATTGTGGGAGTCACTGGTGCCCCGCATTTATACGAGTTTGTGACAGATAGAATTAGTATAGAAATAAAAGTGAAGTAAGACAATGGGCGGCGGCGGCAGCAGCGAAACTACAACTGTTTATAGGCAGAAACCTGCCCAGCCGATTCTCTACAGGAAGTATATTCCTCGCGAGAGTTATGAAGATGTAAAGGAGTACATCCAGCGGATCGATGCGGACACCGCAAAATTGCAAAAGGATCGCTACACAGAAGTAGGCACCCCCGCAGAGATCCGTGCACGCGATGAGCGTCGCCGCACCCAGGAAGCCGCATCCTATTTAGCTTCTATGCCTGGCAGCTTTAGGGATCCTGGTCTCCTGGAGGTTAAAGAAGATGCCTCTGGTAAACCTATCGCCAGCCCTGGTCTTGCAGCTCCCACCAATACGCAGCAGGCCGCCGTCGCTGTCGCTTCCAGTAATCTTGTGAAGCAGGCAGAAGCCCTCAAGAAAGCAGAGGCAGCTAAAGCCGCTAAGCCTGAGTCAACGGTTGACCCCAGCAAGTACGATCCTTCCTACGCAAAGAGGGATTGGAAGAAGTTCATGGACGTCTGACCCAGTCAGCTTTCCTGGAGCCACTCCTTATAGGTATCCATTAAAAACTCATAGACATGAAAGGGGATGACAGCTACGGCTTCATCCTCATTTTCTATGCAATAGTGCACGTTATCGAGGCACACTGCGTCCATGATCAGCTCAATGTCTGCTTCATGTTTTTGAATGACACAGAGATCCGCCATGATTTATTGCACTATTCCTAGACTTTAACAGCAATTTTTAAGATTGCCTATACAGAACCAAAGTCTAACGAATCGACAGCACCATCAGCAACTGATGCAAAATCCAAGGATTCTTCAACGTTCTCATAAACGAAGCGCCAGTCCACAACCGACACGTTGACACTAATTGAGTAAACGGTTTCCATAAACCGAATATCATTAGTAATCAGGAATAAATAATCACCAGGATCGAGTCTGGTGGACGGATAATCCTCGAGCTTGAGGTCCTCTTCGTTGTAATCAATCGAGCTCTCAGGGCTGACATAGCCTTCGTCGTTGATTGGCAGTTCCTCACGCCGGCCGTCAGGCAGGATCTTGTAGAACGCGACGAGAGTGTTTCTATTGGTCTCTCTGGTGTAGGCGAACTGACTGAAGTTCTGAGTGAACTGGATGGAACGGTTTCGGTTTAGCTTGATTTTGTAGAACGTGGTGACACGCCTTGTGAGGCCACCATGCTTATTGTTCAGCGTGACCGTTCTAAATACAGAAGAGAAATCGCCCAGATCAATAGGGTTATAAAGGCTATCTCCAGGCTCCGCAGGGCGTGGATCAGAACCGAAGTAGGAGGTAGGACCGTAAGCGGTTGGCCCTGTACCTCCAGTAGGATATGCCTGAACAGTTCCAAAGTTCGCGAACCCGGAATTAGATGGTATCGTCGTTAGAAATCTCGCCATCTTTTGACATTAATCCGGTAAACAGACCATTAGTCCTTCCGGATTCTTGATATTTTTCTTCAATAATTATAGCCCGCTCAGGATAAAACCCTTCGTCAGCAAGAGTCTCCTCAAGGTCGAAGGCTAAATTATTAATCATGCACCGCAGATCAGACTCGGCCTCCTCGATATCCTCCTGCCATTTGACACCCCAGTGGACTTCACCGCCGATCTCAATCATCGCGCAGTATTTGCGCGTTGAAGGATCAAGATGGTAGTGACTCGGGACCACCATCGCCGTCTTGGATGCCGGCTTTTTTGAAGTGCTCGAAGATGTTGACATAGTTCAACTGAATGTTCTCAATTTTAGAAGGCACAGGTACATCGTCAAGTCCACGTGCTTCTAAGTGCAGCGGATTACAGCAAAACTTTTCACATGTTTTTCTGGTGTGGATTCTGTACTTACCTACAAAACCTCGACTCAGCCAGAAAGCAATACGCATCGCTGATTGAGTGGCACCTGAGTGAACCGGTGATGGACAGTAAGCGACTGACTCAGAGCCTGCTTTCTTCGTGGCCCCCAGCCAGGGCCAACACTCGTCTTCCCCACGTACATCAACCTGATCCCAGAAGCGCTTGACGGTCCAGTACCAGCGGTAGTCGAACTGGGTGACGTCAACAGTGCACTTGCCCTGCTTGAGCTCCTCGAGGCAGTCCAGGCACTCACCCATGTGTCCGAACCGGCCTTTGTGTTCCTTGGTCCCGTTACGGTGCCAGGGGCACTCCATTTCGCTTGTCATGTGGAAGTCGAGCTCATAACGACGGACTTCTTGGGGATGACTCGAAGCAAGGTGATGTAGGACCTTTTCGAGCGTGTTCCAACCCTCCCGAAGGGTAAGTGCGTCTTCTTGACCCTGCATGGTCTCAAACGTGTGGCCCACACGGATCTTCCGAACCCTTTGGTAAGAAACATTAAAACGCCGTGATAATGCTTTGTTCGAGAGATCTTTGTCAGCTGCCTTGATTTGATCGACGAGCTCCGGCGTGAGTGCATCGCCCTTTCTTTGGTTTGTCTCCAGGCGAACGTCGGCTCTGGTCCCGTAGTAGTAATGCGTGGGGTTCAAGCAGTACTTGCAATTACAAGTGTGCTTTCTGACGATCACAGATTTCTCTGGTTCAGGGAATTGGCCGACCATCGCCAACAGAAAAGGCCTGGCGTCCATCGTTTTGTAAAACAGATGGTTGCGTTTGCTGTTGATGAAGCCAGAGAAGATTCGATGTCGTGACTTTTTCAGGTCCCAGCAGGCGTCCTTACCAGCGAACCGCATAAAAACCTGAAACGCTTTCGCGAACACGACTGCATCAGGAGCGATCAGGCCGTTTGCACGGAAGAATTCCAGGGTTTCCATTAGGGGCGATCCAGGGGTTGAGTCTGATGGTATGGTCAGATCCCACTCATGTCAACGAGTTTGGCTAGTCGTGACAAAAGTGATTTTAGAACGTCCTTTTTACTTCTTTCTATAGAGAGGGGGCCTAGGTCTTTGTGCGTTCATTTTTTATCTCACACTCACCTAGACCCCCTTCCTATACGTCTAAATAAAAACCCGGTTTAAAAACCATCTTTGGCAAACGATGCGTCAAAACCCTTGCGGCGCAGTCAGTTTTAGCCTTACGTTAGACCCTCTGACGCGTCCCCCCTCTACAAATTGATATCAAATTCGAACGTTTTGCTGGGCTTGTGGTTGTAATAGTCTTCATATACCTGAGCAAAGTTCATAGCTCGGTCAAGACATGCGTTGTAGGTACACAAACCTCCTCCTGGAGAACATGTTCTGTATTCCTTGCGATTGAACCCCCTTTCAAATAACACAACAGTGGAACCTTTCGGGAAAGTTTTGATGTGTTCCATCGATTTGCTGCCTGGTGTTACTATTGTAAAAAGGATTGTTTCTATAAATGGCTGAGATTATTCCTCAGTTACCCCCTAGAGGACAGACATCAGCAGGGTCTTTAGGAGCTAGAGGGCAACGTCTTCAAAACCGTTTTCTGACCGGAGTACGCAATCAGCAGATAATTAATTCAGGCATTATGGAAATGCTTGAACAGCGTCGTGCAGCAGATGTACGGCAAGCTGCAGCGAATCGCTTGGCCGATTCTGCACGAGGCATCCAAGGTCCTAGTCCTCAGCGTTTCGGATTTCAAACACGCATTGCAGGTGCATTACCTCCGAGGACACGTGGATCTGCAATTGTGCCTATCACTAATGTCGCGACAAAAACGCCGCTTTTGTCAAGGATTACGGGATTTTTGGGCAATCCCTTCGTGGGAGCTTTGACGCTGGTCCCTCCTTTGACTGAGGCAATGACAGCCACTGGCGAATTCATGCGTAGTGATCGAGGCAAGATGTTCAAGGACGGCTTCCGTAATTTCGACGTGCCTCAGATGCTCGATGCAGTCGCTGGACGACAGGTGCTTCCCCGTGATCGCGGTTTAGTGTTTACCAGTGGTGCAGTTCCTGAAGGTTTTGATCCAAGTGCTCCTGATGCCCTCAGTACAGCTCTCGAGCAAGCTCGTGGATCTGGTGTAGATGTTGATTCACTTCTCAGGCCGCGTGCAGTAGATGCTCAAGATGCGCCTGTCACTGATTCACCTGTGCTTGAAGATAGTGTCTCTGGGAATGAATTAGCAGATCTTTATGCATCTCAGAAGGAACAAGGCATCAAGAATATGTCCAGAATTCAAGAGATGTATAAAGGCAACCCGGGATTGCAATCCTGGGCCAAAAATTTCCCGGCCCTTGCTCAACGCGAGTTTATGAAAGCTGAGAGAAGAACAGCTGCCGAAGGCGGTGAGCGTGGTATTTCACAGATGGAAGATCCCATGGGGCAAGCAGCTTATGATGAATATATGAAGCGTCGTAGTTTTGCACGTAAATCAGCAGGAATTGAATGATGTACAACCCCTCAGGATTTGATGACAGCGATCTTCTTTTAGATCCTGAAGAGCGTCAGCGTTCCATGCCCGGTGCTCCTCAGAATGTGAAGCTCAATATGGGTCTAGATAGCGTCAGGCAGGCGCAAATGGCCAATACCAACCCCATGAACGCCGTTTCACAGGAGCCCGGTAAAGATTTCTTGGCCGGTTACCTGCAAAAGGGTGGTATGGAGGAAGGTGAAACTGCTTTCAATCCGTTCAAATTCTTCGGTGGCAAGGCCATGGAGCAGGGCGATAAGGCCCGCCAAGGTGAGCTCATGGAAGAACCAGATGCAGGACTTGGTGCTGCAAATAACATGCTCCGCTACCGGCAACGGCAGATGGAAATGATGAAGCAATTAGGTCTTTAAGCATGGGTGACAACGATTTTCCGATGACAATGGCTAACGGCCCGAAGGGTTTTTTGCAGACCTATGTCAGAGGTATGCAAGATTATCAGCAAGCTGGAGCTGGTATTCCAGATTTTAGACTCCAAAACCAGTATGCACAGGAGGGTGGGGGTCCTCTCATGCAGCAGATGATTGCGGGAGTTCCTGATTTTGACAGCAGAAAGATCCCTGGTGGTGAATCTCCGTACCGCAAACCAGTCCTACCACGAGAAAAAAGTCCGGAAGAAAATATTCCTTTTATACCGATTCCCAGGGCTTAATCTCGCCATTTCATTTGATTGATATGTTTGACGACGCAAAGCGTTTTGCCGGTGAAAGGCTTAAAGAGTTCTACGACTTTGCACGTGATAATGTCGCTGTGCCTGTGCTTGACAGCGCTATGGAAGCAGGTGTTGTACCTGCTA
>CEPG01024065.1_pt1 | contig 11462 bp, 23 predicted proteins | sample 530551 | NCBI WGS metagenome assembly CEPG01 (sample SAMEA2620384, study PRJEB7988) | marine metagenome | biome: marine biome (ENVO:00000447); feature: surface water layer (ENVO:00002042); material: "saline water (ENVO:00002010), including plankton (ENVO:xxxxxxxx)" | depth 5 m | reverse complement strand
AACATCAAGATAATAAATTGCTTCTCCTAAATCATTATGAGCCACCATCAATCCATGTAATTCATCATCAAAAATATCAAATATTTTAGTCATCCACTTTGTAGCCTTTGCTAATCCTAAGTTATTAGCATTAAGATTATCTTTATCTAAAATAGATAATACTAATCCTTTATCTTGAAATTCGTCAAGACTTCTTGAAATCAACGCCACTTGTTGTGTTTGAATCAATTGGTCTGTTGCTTCTAGCATTCTCGCCATTCTCGCCCATGTCATTTATAATCATCTCCATATTTTTATTTACTGATATAACCAATTCTTTTAGAAGGTGGCTAATTTTACCTTCATGCTTTTCAGCATAAGCCCACATAGCATTCGCTAAATAAACCCATTCACTCTTCTTCATCTGTATTCCCCGCATCTAACTTTTGTAGCAATCTTAGAAAGTTAACCATCATTTGATTAACCACTTCGATTTCTTGTTGGGAATCTTCTAATTCTAGAAAACGGTGCATCATATGAATAAGAGATGCTTGAGTGATTGCGGGTGCTAATCTTGCTAATGAATTACTATTGTAAATTTCCCAATAACAAACAAAAGATGCTCTTGCTAAATAATTACCATTAGCAACTTGATTGTAGCCTTCGTTAAAATGGTCGTATGCGGCAGGTGTTTTCTTTAGTCTCTTTCTATTTTGCTTAGACCATTCTTCAAACTTATTGTTGTTTGTGCAAATTAAATATAACTTATTCATCCTTTTCACCATCCATAAACTCTCTCATAGCCTGATAAAACTTACCAAAACATCTTTCGATATGTTCCGGTTGAACCCTACAACCCCTACCGCTTTTAGGCGGGACTTTCATTTCTTGTTCAACATATTTAGCAAACAAATCCATAATCTTACTTCCACAAGTAATATATCTTTGAACTGCACCCATACCATATTGTCTATCTTGATTTGCACTTCTTAAACTCTTTTTTGCCTGAACTTCAGACATTCTTTTAACTATCTTTTTAGTCATTCTAATTCTCTCCTTAATATATCTAATAATAATTTTGCTTCTCCCATGTTCAAACGAACACCTTTATTTGTTGGTTTATCATTATTAAACCACCGAATATCCAAGACTTCAATATTCCAATATTTGCCCTTTTTTATTTTACATTCCGTAACGGCATCACGGACAATTGTTCCTACTACTTCAAATTCACTCACTAAACCACCCCTGTTTGAATTTATCTAAATCCTTTCTAGCAGTAAAGTATCTAGGAGTATCTAATTCATCCAAACGATTTACTACCCAACAAGCACCGCCTAAAGATGATACTTGCACTATTTCGTATTGACCTCCATTGATTTCAATAACTTCAATAGTATTTACTTCTGGGACTAAACCATATTTCTTAGTTATTTCACCGGCTATATCATGTATATTTTCAACAACATACTTGATAATATGCGCTCGCTGAATTGGAATCTTAGGGGCTACATCAATCTTTAAGTTACCTGTCATGTTACATACAATACATTTGTTTCCCTTACAAATAGGACATTTAATCTGTGCTTTATGTGGTGCAGGTAAAGTTACTGTTACTGCTTTTTTCTTCATTACTTTTGCCTCCTTTCAACTTTCAAAGTTCCATCCTTTTCTTTAATTAGAATAGTCATAGAACCATCTGCATAAACAATAGTCATTCTTACAATATCTTTATCATCAAACATCATTCTTCCTCCCTTTTATCTTGGCAGGTATCACAGAATAGTTTGTAAAAATCATCAATCACGGCTTTACAGATAGGGCAAATACCCTTTGCTTCAAATAAACCAAAATCAGTCATATTTATTCCTCTTCCTTAAAAAGCAACATTGCATGTTCCATGCAATATCCTTCAAACATTTTTTTAACCCAAAAAGGTGGTTCTCCAATTAAAGTTTGGCTATTCTTTAAAATTTCATTTTTACAACCTTTAAATTTACATTTAATCCATTCCATACTTATTCCTCCAATAATACTGCAACATCAGTCGAATAAAACAATTGAGCAATTGACATAGCCGCAAGGAAACTACTCTTTGTTACTTTTACAGGGTCATAAACTCCCGCTTCAGTTAGAGAAGCAAACTCGCCTGTTAGTGCATTAAATCCAAAATCTAATGTATTTGCACTATTAGAAATATCATCAAGGTCACTAGCAGACATATTACTATTATCTAGTAAAGCCCCTGCCGGACTTGTTAATGCTCTTCGTAAAAACAAAGGAGTATCTTCACTTAGATTATTAGAAATCCATAATAGTGTATTACCTCCACCTACTACAATACCTTCAGATAAAGCCGCCTTAGTTGCGTTAAGCGCATCATCAAGCCTTTCCTTCTTTTCTCTCATTTCAATAGAAGAAGATGCACCTACTCTAATTGTAGCAATACCTCCTTTAAGTCTAGCAATACGAGATTTGATTCTTGCCGCATCATATCCTTTCATTTCACTAACTGTATCTTTTAGAGTTTTGATTCTATCAGAAGTGTCGCCTTCTCCACCAATAAGTGTAGTGGTTTCTTTATTGATTACTATTCTTTCACAAGAACCAAAATCAGAAGCAGAAAATATCTTTGCATCATCTTTACTTTCTTGAGTAAATACTGAACCACCAATAGAAGATTGAATATCAGACAATTCATCTAATTGATAATCACCAAAGTTAGGTGCTAATACTACTGCACATTCAACAGTCTTATTCAGTATATTCATAATCATATTGTTTAGTGCTGAACCATCCATACCTTTACAGAAAATAACCAAAGGTTGTTGCTTAGAAGCCGCAAACTCTAGCATAGGAATTAAATCCTTGAAGTTTCTAAAGGATAGATTAGATAAGAATACTAATGGATTATCAAAGACTACTTTGCCACTATCAGTATTACACATAATATGACTCAAATAACCTTCTGGTATTTCCATACCATCTCTTAGAATCAATTCAGTAATGTGTGATTTAGATTCTTCAACAGTAATAATTCCATCTCTTCCGACTTTATCTAAAGCCTGTTTAATTAGATTACCTAACTTCGGGTCATTGTTAGCCGCAATAGTGGCAACATCTAATATCCTATCATCTGTAATTTCTTCAGATAAATTATTTAGATGTGCCAATACTTGTTCCTTAAACAATTCAAGTATAAGATTAAATTCGTGTGTGGATATATCTTTCATAGGATATTTAGACATACCATTACACAATGCTTGAGCCAAAATACAAGCAGTTGTTGTTCCATCTCCTGAATCATCTTGTGCTTTACTTGCTAAGTTTTGAACCAATTGAATACCCATCTGAACATAAGGGTCATCACTTGAAATATACTTAGTAATAGTTACACCATCATTAATTATAACCGGAGGATTACCTTGCAAAATTACTGTTTTTGCTTGTGGCCCTAATGTTGGTTTAACTGTATTTGCTACTAGATTAATTCCTTCTAATAGTTTTTCTTTAACTTGTTCTCCTTGTATAATCATACTTCTTCCTCTCCTTTAATAATAAAATAAATGTCTTGTAATTTGTTTTGCGCTCTGATATAATCTCTTTGTAATTGATTATATGCTTCTAATAGTGTTTCATAATTCATTCCATCACCGCCATAACTTGAGAAATAGGAACAAACTTGAATCCATCATATTCTTGTATTTCGTGCATTTCGCTAAAGACTATTGTTTTACCAATAAGACTTTCATCACACTTGCAATCAATTACTTTGCCAACATTATTTTCTTTAATAACGATAGCCCCATAGTCATTTACTAATTGCTTAACTATTACATAATCTCCAACTGCTTTCATTCTTCTTCACCCCATTGAATCTGATAGAAACGATTGATTTCCTCAGTAAATTCTATTAATTCTTTAAGTTTCTTCTCAAAGAGTTCTTTTCGTTCTTTATCTGTCATTCTTCTTCACCAACTCTAAAATTATTGTTTCTTGCTATTTGACAACATACTCTAATCTTTTGTGTGGAATGCAAATTCCAAAAATCACCATGTTGCCATTTGAATTTATCTTCAACATATTGACACAATTCCTTTCTTGACATATTTTCAAAATCAGTATCAATGTTAATACCAAGAATAGGGCCACCTTCATTCTTTAGAAAAGAATCTAAGATAACATATACTCGACCCATTAGATTAATTGTTCTTCTAAGCATCCATTGTATCATTCTTCTTCACCACCAATATAAACCCAACCTTTATTCATATCAGCATCAACATAAGTATAAACATGAGTTTCAAAGAACTCGTTTAGTTTCTTATCTTTATAACCCTTCTTTCTAAAAGCAACGCCTCTAACTTTAGGTTCATTAGCATCCATTGGATGATTTCTCCTATGACGCATTCTTCTCTCTCTTAGGGTCATTGGTGCAACAGGCACTAAAAAGCCTTCAACTGTTTTGTCATTAGTAACAAATACAGTGTGTAAATTACTTGGCCTTCCTTGATATTGTCTAATTGCGCTATTACCGCTTCTAACTGTTCTTCCTCTTATTCCTCTTCTCATTCTTCTTCGCCTCTTCTTTTCCATTCTTGTGTTCTTTCATATTCGTGATTTCTATACACTATTAATTGATTAGGTTCTTCTTGATTCCAAAAACCATAATGACCGTCACCACCTAATACATAGGCAGTTTGCATTAATGGTTCCCAAATACTTACTGTATTAATATCCGTTCCACTGAAATAAGCACTACCAAACGGGTGTGTGTGAATCCAGCACTTAATCGGTAATTTCATTCCAACAGGGTCAATTTGAAAATCAACATAACCTGCCGAACCCGATGAAATATGAATAGCATCATTAGAATCAATAACAACTTGAACTTCTAAACCATTCAGTATTTTAGTTGAAGAATGCCATATATGTTCAAATAAGTCTTTTATATCCATACCTTGTTCATAATAAGCATCAATATGATATTCTGCTTCATGCCTTAGTATTTGTAAATCCTCAAGATACTTGTCATATCCATCATCGTCATTATTAATCTCATCGAAAAAATGGTCTTTGATTCTTCCCAATTTAATCACCTTTTAGTTTGCTTAGTTTCCTTTCAGTCTTTGCGATTCTCTTATCAATCTTAGCCTGTCGCTTCAATTCTTTCTTAGCCTTTCTTCGCTTTTTCCAGCGGCAATACGGGCCTTGTTTGGCTTCTTCGGCCTGTCGCTTTCTGCGTTCCTTAATGGCCTTAGTAGCCTCCATAAGCATTTCAATATGGTCGGGTTCTGTGCTATCAATAAGCATTTCTAAACGACCTGCGATAACTGAATAAGGCACATTAAAACGATTTCTTGCTTCATCAATAGAATACTCATAGAAGTTGCAAAGTATATCGAAATCCTCTTCTTTAGTCCATGTAGTTTCCGCTACATTAGGGAAAAGGTCTGGATTATTATTGACATAATTAGCACTATCAAGTAATTTAACGAATGAATCCTCTTCTTTCTTTTTCTGATAATCTTCATGCGCCTTAATCATTTCTAAAGTAGGTTTGAATAATGCTTCTTCAACAGTTTCATCCAATTCTTCAATAAGAGTAGGAACCTCAACAGTCTTTGCCTTTTTAGGCTTAACCACAGTTTTAATGCCTAATCTATCTGGAAGATATTTAGAATAATCAGAAGGCTTCAAATTCTTCTTAACTCTTTGCCATCTTTGTTCAACAGCCTTTCTAGTTCTGTTTTCCATAACAGGCCAAGAACCTCTTGGATTTCTTAGTTTATGACTAATTAGTTGATAATCTTCTTCTTCAGACCATCTTGTTGATTTAAGATTTTTCTTAGCCGTTTCAGCCCTAGTTGAAATTACAGGTTCAGTAAATGTAACAGGTTCAGAAATCTTAGCAGGTTCGGCTACATTCATATCAACGGTAAATTCATTGATTATTTCACAAGCCTCTCCCTTAGTCCACCTTTCTTCATTAAACGCCCTATTAACTTCTTGAGTTTTCTTAGAACCGCTTAAATCAGTAGTATAACCGATAATATATCGGCACTGTTTTCTTGTAGCCGGTTCTAGTTTCCAACTTTCTAATTCCTCTAAATGAGTCTTAGCCGTCTTATCCTTCTTTTTCTTAGGCACTTCTAAAGTGTGCTTAGTAGCCAAAGCCTTAGCAAGATGCTTTTCAGTTAAATTAAATTCAAACTGTTCTTTGTATGCTTCAATAATCTTTTCACCATCAAAACCATTTAGAACCATCGCATGAATAAAATTAATCTGCCTTTGGGTAGGCTTAAAATAAACCTTAGCCTTTGATACTGTTTCCGCAGTATTCGTCTTAGAAAGACCCATCTTTCCAATTTGTTGTTGCACCGATGAAGGAGATAAACTAGTGTTGAATTTTTTATTCATCTTTCTAGTTATATCTGCTACACTTAGCCCGCTTGTTTTCTTTACCACCAAATATGCTTTCATTTTTGGTGTCCATTTATTGTATTTTCTTGTCATTTTTATTCCTCCTATACATTAATTACCATATATTCTTTTACTTGTTCATCATTGAACCATCGTTGAGTCCATTGTGCGCCTAATCCTGCAATTGCTACTTGCATGAAATGAACGCCTTTATTTGTTCCATCCCAAGAATCTCCTTGACATGAATAACTTCTATCATCTCCTGCTAATAACACATCATACATTTTAGGGTCTGCTTTATGACTCACAAGTGCGGCATTCCTACCTTGCGCTCGTAGGTCTAGCCATTTAAGACTTGTGTTGTATAAAGTTCTCCTAACTCCTATGTTATCAACACAACAAATAACTAAGTCAAATCCTTTCATTTGTTGTTCACTAAGAATAGGAAACTTAATTGCCTTGCTAATAGTATTATATTTATTACTCATAACAAGTGCTTTATTCTTTCCTATATCATCAGTTGTAAAGTTTTGATATGATATATTCTTTTGCTCAACCGTATCGGGGTCTGCTATTGTTATATCATACATGCCTACTTTATCTAATAAAGGAATTAGAAAACTTCCAATTCCGCCTGTTCCTATTACTAATACTTTTCTCATTTTTATTCGCCTCTAAATCTTTGCATAACTAGTATTCCAACTAATTCATCATTGACTCTCAATGATACTATCTCATCATCAATTTCTATCTCGGTTACATCGTCAATGTATTTATGTAACCAATCTGTAATTTGCTTTTCCCACTTCATCTAATCCCTCTTAGAATGATTTACCGTGCATAAACACACGGCTCTTATTATATTCTATCTTTGCTAGTATTGCGCCAGCAACATCTAAATCCTTACCAAAAGCATAATCCATAATACGAATTACTGCATCTGCTAATTCTTCTTCGACTTTACTAAAATCCATAATCTTATTTGATGTGGGATTATTTTGCCTCATGGCTTCTAGTGCTTCACTAATTTCAGAATGAATTAAAGCCATAGCCTCTCCATCATTTCTTTCACCTTCTTGCCAAAAACCATGATTAACTGCTACCTTATATATTTCTTTTGAAATTTTATTCCATTCTTTTTCAAACTTCATACACTTCACCTCTCTTAATTGCTAATTGCTGTAATTTAGTTACATGTCTTTTTGGCGCATGTCTTTTAGCAACTACTTGTATTAATGTATCTGATAAGTTTTCAGATACAGGCACTACTGTTGCACAACTACTACATACAGGTTTGTGTGTTTTATCACACAATGTCACTGAGTTTATCTTACCGCAAAAATTGCAATTTTCTTTTCTAGTTTCCATATTTTTTAGTCCTACCATTTTATTCACCTATTCTATTTATATCTATTCCTTTTAATTCTTTTGTTGAGTTAATTCCAATTAACTCTAATATTCTTTTTGTTTGTTGGTATATTTTGTTTTCTGAGAATCCTGTTTGAGAAGAAATACTTTTTCTTGTAACATCTCTCAAGAAAACATTTGAAGTTATCCAACAAATACAAGCATAATATGATGAACCCTTTGTAAAAGTATTTACAGTGAGAATTCTTTCAAACTGCTCTAATACTTTACGACTTTGTTCTTTAAACAAATTATCCACTTTTAGTTTACCTAATGTATTATTAAGCATAAAGTGTGGGTCTGTTGTCATAAAGTTAACCCTATTACCGTAATGCTGATTAATTTTTCTAACTAATCTCATTACTCTTTTTTTATTTGCACTAAACTCATTACATACTTCCTTGAATGTTCTAGGAGTTCTGTTTTCTTTTAGAGCATAAAATACTACTGCACTTGCTCTTTCCTCATATGAATAGGAAATTAACAATCTTTTATTGAGTAATTCAATATAAAGAGACTGAACCCTTTCCTTTAAGTTCATATCAGGAACAACTGCGGATAATACCATATTACAGTGCATTAGCCCTGTTTGTATATGTGTAGGCATTACATTGTTCTTATTAAATCTATTAAACTTATAAGAACCCTTTCCTGTTATTACAGAACCTAATCTGCCTTTATCAGAAGAATGCTTTACATCTCCTTGTTCGCTTAATATATGAACAGTCTCTTCAAACATTTCTGTTACTAAGACTAGTCCACAATCTTTACAGGTTCTTTCGCCAAGAACCTCATCAAACTCATTTTCTAAACATCCACATTCAGTGCATTTCATCTAAATCAACTCTATTTTCATTTGGGTTTCCGATTAGGTATCTTTTAATCGTGCTTACTATTGTTATTGTAAATGAATCATTTAATAATGCTAAGGCTCTTGCCGCAAATTGGTCGCCTAAAGGAGAATCGGGGGCCATATTATCAATACATATTGGCCCTTGCCAAACACAAGGATTTGTTGGCATTGGTGGCAAAGAAGTTACCCCTTCTGCTATTAATTCTTTATTAGAAAAGGCCCACTTCTCAACCTGCTTTTCATATTCCGCCTTTGAATATCGTGGTTGCCAAACATATGTTGAAACCATTTGAATGTTAGTCTTATAACCATTGTTAGTTAGTTTCCAATCATAATGCTTGCCTTTAACATACAAAGTTTGCAACTTATTATCTTCCCATGAACCCTTTAATCTATCTGAATATTGAGATAACAAATCATCAATCAATTGCATGGCTCTCTTTTCAACTAAGTCTCTTGTCCTATTTTGTTTCAAGAAAGCAAGCATTACATCTATATCAGAGGGTCTTGGTTTTTTACCTAGAAGTTTTTCATAAAGAAACGCAGGTGGAATATCAACCCATTTGCCTCTTCTTTTTCCATTAAGATAATAATTACAAAACTTATCTAAGTCAGAAGTGGACATTGTTCCCCAAACACCATCTGCTATTTCAATAGCAAATAAGTTGTTATCTATTTGCTGAACATTCAGTCTTACTTTAATTGGTTTAAGAGCCTCGTCTAAATTATCAGATAACAAATCATAGAAATGATATGGAACTCTATTCTCTATTACATTCTTTACATTTTCTGGTAAAGAAAGAGTTGAGAATAAAGTTTTCATTAAAGTGGCAGGGTCAGATTCAAAACAAGATTTGTAAATAACTCTTGCTAAAGCATGACATAGAGTATCAAATGAACAAGTCTGTCCATTAATATAATACCTAGTTTTCTTTTTACTAATAATAATAGGGCAGTCTTTTATTTTAAGAGTAACTTCCCATATTTGTTGAGTATTAGTAAAATAATTATCTTCGGGCCTATAACGATACCTTCCTCTAGTTGAAGATTTGAATAGTTTTCTAACTTGTTTTACAATTCCTGTATGAATAGGGTCTGCACTTTGTCTATCAGCAAAAATATCAACAGTTGCTTCTTCAGCAAACCAATCATTTCTATTATGACTTAGTTTAGTAGTATAGTGTTCCCTACTATCATCGGGCTTAAATATTCTTAATTCCATTATATCACATCACATATATATTTTTATTGTCATTATCACAGTGTTCGTGTATTTCATTTTTTATTTCTTGTGCGTTTAATAATTGTTGGCCACATACTCGGCAACGGGTCGCTACCCTCTTATTGGTTCTAGTATTTAACTGATAGCGTGGGTCTTTTTCTTTCATTGTTCCCTTCCTCCCAATCAGTCATTAGATTAATAGTATTTATTCTATTCCTACATATTACACAATTAAATATATCCATACAATTTTTATCGTGATAAGCCAATGCTTTTCTTGTTTCTTCTATTTCTTTTTTATACCAATTTTCAAAACCATTATCAACGGCTTCAGGAATTTCCCAAAGGATATTCCAAAAGGTTTGTTTCATTCTATAAAATTTATCTTTATCATCTATTAAAGAATCGCAAACATTCATCGCTAAAGTTAATTGATATTGGGCTTTAGTTGAGAATTTTCTCATTATTGTTATTACGATTGAACGGCATTCTTCAAAATCTTTGAAGAGAGCCATATAATCACCTCATATTTCGCATTGTCCTCCTGCACAGGCTAATTCACCTGATAGGTCAGTATTATCTTGAGTTTCAATTACTTGGGTTAAATCTAATCCTGTTAGTGCATTAGATAATTCTAAGTAATCATCTTCGCTACAAGTTTCAAATGGTGCTTGTTGGTATGTTCCACCATCATAAGGTAAAACAGACAAGCCATTATAATAATGTCTATTTAACCACATCCATTCACCGGCAGTTTCCCATTCATCTTCTTTAATTGAAATGGTTGCTGAAACATTATGTGTATTCAATCCATCAACATGGCCGCTACGAACCCAACGAATACTAAAGTTCTTTACACGCTCTAATAAATCAAATACTGATTCATGCCGAGTAATTGCATTTTCCGGTGCTTTTTGAGGAACGCTAATTACTGCTTGTTTGGTAGGATTAAAGTATTCATCTTCGACTAATTCGGGATGGTTGTTTAATAGATAAGAATAAATTGCCTCATCTTTTCCTACTCTAATTCTTCTAATATAATAATCATCGTGCCATGCGTGAATACCACTTGAAGTCCCTAATACTAGAGAAGTGGTTCCAGCAGGTTTAACGCAAGTAGTTCTTGTAGCAGGGTTAATACCAATTTCTTTTGCTACTCTTTCGTTTTCTTTCTTGACTTCAAATGCTACCATTTCTAAATCTAAATGCTCAACAATATTAGAAGCAATACCTGTCATAGATACACCTAATAGTGCATCCTTTTCTGTGTTCTTTCTCCATACTTCTCTAAGATAATGAAAATCAGTATAACCTGCTTGTAATGTTCCTAAGAACGAAGCGGCTGATGCTCTCATTTCTAAATCGGCTTGGTCTTTTACATCAGAAGCATTTATTTCAGTTAGATTACAAAATTGAAATGGCCTCAATGCTATTTCACAACATGGATTTGTTCCCCAATCTTTATCGTTATTAAAATAAATTCCAGGTTCTCCGCTACCACTTAATTCAATTCTTTTCCATAAATCTAAAAAGAAATCTTTAGTAATTCTATGTCTTAACAATACTGCTGAATTATTA
>CEPG01007102.1_pt1 | contig 11469 bp, 17 predicted proteins | sample 530551 | NCBI WGS metagenome assembly CEPG01 (sample SAMEA2620384, study PRJEB7988) | marine metagenome | biome: marine biome (ENVO:00000447); feature: surface water layer (ENVO:00002042); material: "saline water (ENVO:00002010), including plankton (ENVO:xxxxxxxx)" | depth 5 m | reverse complement strand
TACTTGAACTTGTAGTTTTAATATCGATCGGTTTAACTGTTTTATTACCGTGATCGATTATAATTCTATCTACAATACCTTTAATCTTATAACCTTTATAGCCTTCCCATTCAAGCTTTACTTGGTCATGTATTTCAATTAAAGGATTGTCATCAGATATACCCAAATACTCTTCAGTATAAGGGTCAGTCTTTAAAGCAAAAGCAACTACTGCTGCTTGATCGCTTTCTTCTTTTGATACTACTGTTTTACCTTTAGAATCCTGCAGAAATTGAAAATAATATTGATTTTCAGGAGCCATAAACTTCTTTTTAACTGTAGCTAAAGGCAGTTTATAGCCTGATACACTATACGCTGCTTCAAAGCATTCGTCTTCTGTATCTCCATTATCTAAATTTATCAATTGATCATATGTTCTAATGAGATCTCCCATCATACCTGACGGTATAGATCCTTTCATTATTGCATATCTATTTTGAAATTCTGTAGGCTCTGTTAGAAAACAGTCTACCATTCCACCTTTTCTAAAATAAGAGGTGTCTGCGTTTTCAGGTTTTTCTATATATCTTTTGTATGCTGCTGGACCTTCTAATAATAGTCCAAGTCCTGAAAAACTAACTGCGTGATTGTATAAATCTTTCATTATATTATCTGTATGTTGAATACTAATTTACGTTCATCTGATTCTATATATGTAACTTGACCTGAGCTTCTTACAACTGATACATTGTCTTCTTCAATTTTTCCCAGTTCAACTAAAGTGTCTAAAAACCACTTAGTCCAAGGCCATTGATTATCACAATCCCAGTTTTGTAAATCTCCAGGTTTATATATATCTAACCATACACGTAAATATTCTCCGCTTTTTAATTTTATTTTTGGTAATTCTTCTATATATTCAGCTAAATAAGAGTGCATCCATCTTGCTACTTTAGATCTTGCAGTATAATGTAAAGAACCATCGTAAATTCTTTGTCCATTGATAGTCCAAAACTTTGGTTTACCTGCTATTCTTGGGTTAGCAATAACTCTATTCTTTTGCTGGTCTATTAAATATCCTTTTTTATCAAATCTATATTTTCCTAATTTTAATCCTTCTCTATACTTTTTTGCTGGTAATGTCTTTTTCTGAAAGTCTGATTTTTTATAATATCGCGCGCGTCTTCTGCTGCTAATAGGAACTTTGTCCTCGTAATTTGGAATTATAACTTTCCATGTTTTCATAATAAATCATTTATTAAAATTGATGCATCTTCTATACCATACTTTACTATATAATCGCTTACATCTTTAGTATCGCGAGGCATATATATGCATTTACAATTACCTCCTAGAAAATCTGCTAGGCTTTGTGCGCCACGTCTACCTGCATCATCGTTGTCAAAAAGAATAACTACTTTATTATAATACGAAGATAATTTTTTCATCATTTCGTATTGAGTTCTTGTATTCTCTGACTGCGGTGCTACAGCTTGATAGCCCATCTTATTTAAACACATTACATCTTTAAGAGATTTTGTAATAATTAACAAATCATCTTTAGTTAAATCTAATTGTTCAAATCCTTGCAGATCCTTATCATCTACATTACTTAACCATTTTCCCGAAGTTTTAGAAAGCGGTCTATATACTTTTACATGTTTCCCATTAAATTTGTAACAATATATAGGGTTGTATGAAGAGTATGTACTAATAAGCTGTTTATCTAAATAAACAAACTTAGCTGAAAATACATTGTATTTTGTTAAAGTTTGTCTGTCTAATCCATATTTAGACCAATATAGTTTATCAGTGTTTGTATACTCTTGAGGTTTAAATTGTATTAATCTTTCCTTCGCAATTATTTTAGGTTTATATACAGAAACTACCTGTTTAGGAAATACAGTTGGTGTGTTGGTTCCTAGATTCAGATTAAAATCTTGAACGATTAGCGTTAACGCTTCGCTAAATGTTAATCCGCTTTTCAACATAACAAAATCAAAGCAATTGCCTTGATCACCATTAAAGTCCTTAAATCTAATACTACCTTGCCTTGTATAATACAAAGCAAAAGATGGACTACTGTCTTCTCTTAGAGGGCTTCTATATGCACGACCTATTTCAAATTCAAATCCTACATAATATCTCATAATATCTTCTTCTGATATTAATCTTAAGATATTGTCTTTAGTTATAGGAGTTGGTTCACTTACATTTCCTAGATTATACATTTGACATAGATTAACTCAGGAGGGGAGGACAAAGCCTCCCCGCTGAGATAATAACTCTAGAATGGCAAGTCTGGTTGGTCAGTAGCTCCAACTTCAGCAGTAGCATTCTTACTAGCAGGTTCCATTTTATCGTATCTAGGATTGATTTTTAACCCACTAGTTTCTTTAGCTGCATCCTCAACAAACGGAGGGAATCCAGGTAAAGAAGCATAGTCTTTGTAATCATAAGTAACTTTTAATCTTAGTGACTTAGATGCATAGTTAGTATTAGCCATTGCTGCCTTAATACCATTACATAATTCACCAAAAGTGTTACCAGTAATATTGAATTGAGCAGCAGGTACAAATTGCGTACATATATGCTTAATTCTTACAAGCATTGCATTGATTCTACGAGTAACAGCCTCATCTTGTGTCTCACCAGTCTTAGGTGTTACATACTGAGGGTTTACTGCAAATTCGTTATGCTTTAACTGATTACCACTAGCATCTTCAAATATAAACTGTAAGTAAGTGTTTCCATTCTTATCAGCTGGTGTATTAATTTCAGTTAGTTTGCATCCTTCATTGATGCCAACAGGAATTGCGCTAACTCCTGCAAATTCACGTACTTCTACGTTTTGATTAATGTTGTACATTTTTTTACTTTTAAATTATTAAAATATATCCGTTGAGTCATAACCATCATCTTCGATAGTAGTACTCTCTTCTATTGAATTTACTTGCTCTGCAGGTGTAAATTCTTGACCTGTTTGTAGATCCTCTTCTACATTCACATTGTTTATAGTTTCTTCTTCTGTTTCAGCAGCCTCTTCCCATTCAGATGCACTTGCTTCTACGTCAGTTTCTTCTACATTAGGTTGTAATGTAATCTTAAAGAATTTATAACCTTCATATTCATTATATTCTATACAATCTTCACATACATATAGTTTGTTTTGACCTGTAGAACCTAAGTCATACTCTGATCTTAAATCTCTGTTATGAGGAACATTCTTAATTACTCCTTGTGGATTAACTGCTACTCCGTTACCATCAATTGCTTTGTATATCTGCACATTTTGCACAGCATCGCCAGCTTCTGGATAAGCAAATCCTACTTTGTTATCTCCTGGTTTAACTCCCACTCTTGAAAGTAATGCAGGAGACAACTTCATAAGTCCATTATCTCTTAGTTCGATACATAGATCATCACCAAAAGCATTTAGTCTTTCGACTCTTTTACCTTGTAGTTTCATATTAATTATAATATTTAGTTACTGATTCTATAACTTTACTTATGTCATTAGGTATTTTATTGTTAGCAAACATTCCCTTAGGAGTCTTTGCTGTAGTAGTACCGTCAGACTGTGTTACAAATGAATGAGTAATTTTACCTGTCTCGTCAGGACTTACGTCCGTAAACAATACAATAGTAAACATACCTTCCATTGTAATAACATTGTCTACTAGTTTACCGATAGTCTTAAACTTAAGTTTACGATTACCTTGTAAGTCAGTAGAAGTTTCTGCATGACCAATCATAATAAATGTAATATCATCACGCATGTTTTTACCACCGTTTGCAACTTCCCATGCATGCAAACCGATCTCTGTAAATTTGTCAAAGCCACGCTCGTTTGCTCTACGCATATACTCGTTAGCCATAACATACTGAAAATCGTCAACAACTACTGTCTTAATATGTGGCATATTTTCATCAATATGCTTCATAATAGAACATATAGTTCCTGAATTATCAGATTCTATATAATTACCTTTAGGATTATCTTTAGTAAGTAAAGTATAATTACTTTTCCAACCTCTAAAAGGCATAGGCTTTTTACCTACATTAATAATAAATGTAGATTTAGGGTCTAGATTTTCTAAACTAGTGGATTTACCTGAACCACTCTCACCGATTATTAAAATTTCTTGTGCCATTTAATTTAAATCTTTAGTTCTTATTATTACTACATCTCCACATAATGGATCACTAGTATGCCAGTGTAACATAGTAGCTCTATAATTAATAGGTAAGTTTTGTAACTTTCCTTCTTCATTACATACTATACTATATCCATCTTGTTTTGAAGGCACTACTTCTATATAACCCCCTACAGCTTTTTGTAAATGGGCTAATTGGTTTTCTTGGGGAAGATCTAGTGCAGAATCTCCACCACCTGCATGTATTATTACTGCCATTATATATTAAAATTTAGTTTTCCTGGTTCATAATATTCATCAACTCTGTTGAATTTTAAATTGTCTAGCATACTTAATACTAATCCTGATTCGCCTTCTCTATTCTTAATCAAGTGCCAATAAATCATAGATTGCTTTGCATTCATAGGATTTACAATAGGCAAATTATTAGGTCCATATGTTTGTAAGTTAAGCATATAAGGCTTATGACTTACGATTACATTATCTGAACCGTGGAATACAGAATCACTACCGAATATATCTTTCTTCATTGGGTAGTGTAACATAGGATTAGCTAATCTTTCTGCTCTTTCTATTTCTCTATTTAATTGACTTAGTGCTACTATTATACATTTACATTTTTTCTTTATATACATAAACATTCTATATAATTCAGCTAATAAATGTCTTTCTTGTTGACCGTTTCTACCTTTAGTCAATAGAGTATGATCTAGAAATATAACTGTTCCATAATCATCTCCTTTTAATTTTAGTTGCTCTTCATGAAATTTCATGATAGTATTGTATACTTGTTCAACAGTACCAGGCACATCTACATAGTATATATCATACTTAGATATGTCTTGGTTTACTAACTCTTTAGCAACATCAAAGTCAGCGTCTGTTAGTGCCTCAGTACTAGAATATAGCTCCGAAACAGTCTTTTGCATCTTAGAAGAAATCTTTCTACCTACCTGCTTCATAGCAAGCATCTCGAAGTTAAATGATAATACTGAGAATGTTTGGTCCTCATTATGATCAAATAAACTAGTTTCTAATTCATTTGCAATTGACGATTTACCTGAACCTGACATACCGCCTATAGTTACAATAGTACCCCATTCTAATCCTCCCATTATGGATTGATTGAGTTTATCCCATCTTGTAGCTAGCGATTTAACAAGTCCCTGTCTTCTGTGATCCATGTAATTTAAAATCTCACCAGAAGCCGTGTCTATTCTTTTATACTGTAATAATTGGCTAGATGAGTTTTCCTCCATAGTTCACGTTTTTATTAGGTTTATTTTTATTTCGTTTTAGTCCTATCAATATATCTTTCCATATCTCTTCTTTTAACCAATTCTTTAAAGTTTTAAGATAGGCAACATTACCAGTAGCTTTTCTTTTATCTATATAAAATTTAACAGCTACTTGTAGTTGTTGTGGTGTCACTTTCTGTTCTTGTATAATTTTAATATACAAGTCCTTAATTGCTTTCCTTCCTTCTTTTAAATAAGAAGTCTGCCCACTCGCGCGTGTAACTTTTGTTGGGTACAGTGCTATGAAGTCTTCAAACTCATCAGCGTATAAACTAAGAGAACGTTCAATCAGATCGTCATCTCCTAAGAAAGGATTCTCTGATTTTTCGTCAGCAAAGCTGTCTGTCATTCCCTTAATTAAATCTGTACCCTCAAAAGTTATTTCCCATGTACCTAGAGTGGCATCTTTCGTTTTTAAATATCCTAATTTTTCTAGATGTTCAAAATTAGAAATATGGATAGACTCAATAGATTCTATATAATTTGTCAACATATCTAATTTAGAATATGCATGACAATATAATATAAAATGTTGTGTTACCGAAATCTGCTTATCTTTAAGCAGCTCGATAAATGGTCTACCATATGCAATCATTTTTTAATTATTAAGATTAATATCTTCTACACTTGTTACCCAGTGGGTATTGTAGTCTTTAGCGGTTCTCTTCCTCACCCATGATAGCTCTTGGCTACCTGTGACATATAAATTTACATATATTGCTGTCTTTCCTTCTTGTAATCTTAATGTTCTTCCTGTTCTTTGAATATTATCTAGAGCTTTAGAACTACCTGCACAGCAAATACCTAATGAACATTCTGGTACATTTAAACCAGCGTTCAAAGCTTTTACTGAGCTAAGTACATTGTAATCATTTTGATCACCAAAGTCATCTAATACTTGTTGACGTTCTTTCTTCTTTAGTTTACTATGAAATAATAAACATTTATCGTCACCGATAGTATCTCTGACATCAGTAGCAAAATCAATACTCTCACTAAATACTAAAGCTTTCCTATCTGAAAATTTCTCTATAAGTTCTTTAGTAACTGTTAATTTGTTAGAAGCATTGTAACATAACTTCTTACGTTTCTGCATCATCATGTAGAATACATTTGCCCATTTCTTCTTGTCTGGGTCATCAGAATTCTTCCACTTGCCTGCGTTTTCAAATGCTGAAAATCTACCACCTAGTTCAGCTACTGCCATATTATAGTAGTATTGAACTCCGTTGTATTTTTTAGCTTCTTCTGCAGTAAAAGGTACTCCTAAATTAAATACCTTATACACTGAGATTAATCCCAGCGATACAGCCCTGTTTAAATCTGTAGTATAAACAATAGGTGCAAACATGTTTAGAAATTCTAAGTATTCTTCATTTTCAGGTGTTGTTGCAGTTAGACAGTATATCGTATCCCATGTATTGTGTTCATAGAACTTTCTATACTCAGGAGATAATGTAGTATGAACCTCATCAACAATAACAATGTTGTAATGCTCATTTCTATATTTATATGCTGTCTGTATACACTGAAAATCTACTCGATCTAGTAAATGTTTTAGATCCCATTTCTCAAATTCATTTAACCATTCGTTATCTCGTAAGTTTTCAGTTGGTACAATTATTAGTGCACGTTTAAATGGTTCATCCTCTAAAATATCATTTAGAGCTAACAAACCCATTCTGGTTTTACCTAAACCTGTAGCAGCAATAGATGTACCTTTCTTTCCAGCATCGTTCCATCGTAATAGATGTTCTCGCTGTTCTTTATCCTTATTTATATTTAATATATTCATTAAGTTTCGTATACTTTATTAAAAGTAACTAAAAAGATTCCCCATGTTCTTTTTTGTTCAAGACGGACAGGTTGGCCCCAAGGACACATCCCTGGAACCTTGTCCATCATATCTAAAATAGCATGCTTTAACCCTTCTAAAGTATCAGCCTCTACAAAGTTATATTCATCAATATCGTTATACATTACTTTTCCCATTTATCACTTATATTAGTGTCTGCTTTAAGTAAACCAGATGGTAATATAACACGAGCAGCTTGCTCCATAAGAACTTTCATCTGCTCTTTCCATTCATCGATATAACTAGTATGACATACAGTATCTATTTGATCGTGTACAGTCATAACAACTTTAACAGGAACTTTATGTTCTTTTATATACTCATGTATATAAACTAAAGCCTGTTTTGTCATATCAGCTCCTGTGCCTTGTATAGGTGTATTCTTAGAAGCTCGTTCTATAGTACCTAACAATTTCCATCCATCTTTACTTTGCGATAGTCCTGGTTTCCAATTATCAAACCATCTGATCCGTTTAAAAGGAGCAAATGTTTTTATGTGACCATGTGACGTTCCATACGTTCCCAAAGATACTAAAAATTTGTGAATTGATGGAAAAATAGTAAAGTATTTTGATATTAATTCCTCTGCTTCTTCTTGACTGATCTTCAAGGTGTTAGCTAATTTATGAGGGCCCATTCCATAAGCCAAACCAAAGTTAACTGTCTTAACATTAGTTCTTAATTTACCATGCTTTGGACAATTACATTTCTGTTTATGTGACATGTATGCACAGCCTTGTTCAGCTGCATCTACCCATTCTTGTCCATAAACTAAGTCTGCGCAAATGGAATGTAAATCTTCGCCATTACGTAATGCTTGTAACCACACAGGGTCTTGCGATCCTTCAGCAATAATACATAGTTCTTGCGAACTATAATCTGAAGACACAAACTGATAGTCTACAAGCCCTGATACAAAACAATTTCTAAATTCATTTGTACCAGGTATTTGTTGCATGTTAGGTTTCTTACTTGCAACACGTCCTGTATTAAGTATTTGACTAAAAGAGGTATGTATTCTATTATCATAGCCTACATTTTTAAGAAAGTCTAGCCCATATGATGTAGCTAGTTTCATAGACTCTTTATACTTAATATAGTCTCTAATTAACGGTATCTTTTTGTGGTTACTTAACTCAAAAGCACCTACAGCTTCTAATCCAGGTACAAGTACTTTAAATACTTTAAGTACCTGACTAGGGCTATCCCAGTTAACAGAAACTTTTCGAATAGTATCTACAGAAGCAAATAAATCTGTCTGTAAATACCTTTCTTTAAATTGATGTAGTTCTGGTATATGTAGTACATAGCTATCAAGCTTGTTACCAAGTTCTTTTGCTCTTTCAGCAGATTTAGCGGCAAGGGTTGACCACATAGTTGTGTCCAATCCTATGCCGTTAAATTCTACATCAGCTAATGCTAATGCGGTTTTGTTTTCTAGTTCTACGGCAGCTTCCAGCTCATTTGCTGGTATGCCATTAGCCTGTTGAAACTCACGCAATGTTATTAAATGTTCTACATCTTTTGCACCATATATTATTTGATCATAAGTAAACTCTCTATCTTTCATATTGATAAAAGTTGTTCTTACATCTTTATCTACATCGATACCTAAGTATCTTTCTGTTAAATCTACAAGTCTAAATCTTAAATTCTTACCATTATGTATAACTTGATCAACTATCATTGTGTCCCAAATATTATTTAATTCAATATTATAAGCACTTCTGATAAATTTATAATCAAACTTAACATTATGTAATACTTTAACAATAGTTTCTGACTCTAAAATATCACGTAATGGTTCAATAGAAACTTGACGAGTATCAATTATAAATTGATTTGCATCGTCACCTATTTGAAACATTATCATTTTATCTTTTAGAAAATCTAATCCAGTAGTCTCAGTATCTACAGCAAGTACAGATTTATCTTCACAGTATTTAACAACTTCTTCAATTGTCGCAGTTAACGACTCAGTATTAGTATGTCCTACAAAATAAATCATGCTTCTAATAAATCCATAAAACGTCCTTCAGCAGTAGCTCCTTCTGCCATAGCTTCAGTAGCTTGTTTATCAGGGACATACATTCCATTTAATTTATGAAACATCATAAATTCTTTATTTATAGATCCTTTATCTTTACTAAAAGTGTGAACAACAAGTGCATCTTTACGTCTCTTCTCTATTTTTTCTTTTAATTCTATAGATATACTTTTATTCTTTATTTGTTGTTGTTCATCTTCTGTAAGCTCGTTTTGCTCTATCATTACTTTATTAACTTCTGATACAAAAGACACATGTTGTGCTTTAGCTGTTTTTGTAATATATCTTATTACTTCGTCTGTTATATCTCTAAGATTATCTAATTCTAATAAATCTTGAGGTATAGGCAAAATAATATTTCGATTTTCTTCAGTAGTTATATATAGTCTAGGATTTAATCCTTTGTTATCCTCTAGAAATTTAAAAACATGTTTTAAAGTTCGTAGTTTATGCTCATTCCACGTTAACATCTCGTAAATCTAGTGCAATTTGTAATAAGACAATATATCCAGCTAAATCAGATAAAGTGTCTTCGGTAGCATCACTGATACCATTATTTTTAATTCTCATTAGTTTGTCATCCATGCGTGCGCATAAAGATGCAACTGCGTCTCCTTTAGAAAAAATACCTAATGGAAATAGAGCGCTGCTCCCATAAGCTTTGTTCTTTTCTAGTAATAGTTTCTCTAAATCTTGACATTTAAGAGATATTAAATCTCTTACATTATTATTTATTTCTTTACTCATACTCTTTCGGTATTATCAGCTCTGTAACATTCAGCAGAACAATATCTAGTATCGTCTTCTAATTCTTCGCCACAAAAGCCACATTTACAAATATCTATTTCTAAGAGTTCTTCTAGTTGTTCTTCAAACTCTTCTCTAATTTTATCTTCATCAAGATATACACCACCACTGTCGTAATCATACTCGACAGTGATAGTGATTCCTTTGTCCAGTCTTTGCTGGTCTTCTTTACTAATTGCCATTTGTTCTCTTTTTTACATGTTTATCTATTTGACTAGCTGTGTACAACCCAAGTACAAAGCCAATAGCCATAAGACAAAGCATAAAGAATGCTGCAATTACTATTTCATCTAGTTCTACATATGTCATATCGATTGCCATAATGCTAACAGAATTATTACAAGAACAATCCCACTAAATCCTATCATAACTAACATGTATGATAATTGTTTATCTGAATTGTATTTTCTTAATTCTTCTGCTATTTTTTTATAATCATCTTTAGCTTTCTTTGCCATGATTCATAGATAAATAGTTAATAAATTGATTCTTTAGTTTTGCATGCTGTGCAAACAAAACTAGTACAGCTATAAATGAAAACATTATACCTGATGCAGCCAATAACATAAATGGCCATGTGTCTGGATGTGTGATGATAGTGTGCATAATAAAATAATTTAATTGGTTTATAAAAAAAGATCACCTACGACTTGCACGCCAAGGTCCACTTCGCCACATATTGCGGTTTAGTTTTTACACCGTTGCTCACGAGGAAACTGTGCACAGTTATTGTCGGGGCAGAATAGACAGTGATCTATTAAGTAAAGAGAGAAGCCCATGTACATGTTTCCGTTAAACTTCTCTCTATTTAGTTAAAATATTGCAAAACCACCTGAATGGTCTGCAAATGTAGCAAATTCTAGTGCATTTTCTACACTAAATGGATAATTACTTCTCCAGTCATTTTCATCTAAATCATGTCTTTCTAAATTATAAGATGTACAATATAAATCAAGGTTACCTGATCTTTCTTCTTCTCTTATTCTTTTAGCTATCTTTTTAGATTTAGCTTTAGATATAAAATGACCATCATTAAATGTACCTGAAGTAATATCTTTTTCTGTTAATATATCACTACATAAATCAGTGACATACATCCATAAAGGGCGCCACCACCATACATTATTTCTAAAATAAATACCAGGTGACAGTGTTTCTATTGTCTGCTCATAAGCCCATACTTTTTCGCGCTTATCTGCAGTATCCATGTTTGAATCAGATTCAACAAGTTTAATCTGTTTGTTAATGTGATTTATCTTTTTCACATTTTCTCTAGGCACAACGGGTGCCTTACCATATAAGTCAAAGCCCATATTAATTAGTTTA
>CEPG01004740.1_pt1 | contig 11530 bp, 8 predicted proteins | sample 530551 | NCBI WGS metagenome assembly CEPG01 (sample SAMEA2620384, study PRJEB7988) | marine metagenome | biome: marine biome (ENVO:00000447); feature: surface water layer (ENVO:00002042); material: "saline water (ENVO:00002010), including plankton (ENVO:xxxxxxxx)" | depth 5 m | reverse complement strand
TTCTTACTGGAGGAACTAGTGGAGCAGAAGCAGAAGTAACTAACGTAAGATTAGTTACAGACAGATCTTCTGCCTTGTTAGGAAGTTTGTTTATACCAGATCCTGATAATGGAGACAATCCAAACTTTAAGACAGGAACTAATGTCTTTACATTGACAAATGATCCTGACAACGATCAAGATGCTGCTACAACTGTTGGTGAAGAAGCATATCCAACTTCGGGAACTATCGAAACAGTTCAGGATCAAATTCTCTCTATTAGAAATGCTAAGATTGAGCAGAAGAAGTTGTTTGAGGATGAACTTGTCAATAGAACTGTTGACACTGAAGTTGTAGCAACCAGAAATCTGGGTCCAGCAAATGTAAGTGAGTCTATTGTTGGTTGGTACGATCCTCTGGCACAATCTTTCTTGGTTGACAGTCAGACAGATCCTGAAGGTATCTTCATAACCAAATGTGACGTATTCTTCCGCACCAAAGATGATGGTAATACACCGGTTAGAATGCAGATCAGAACCATGGATAATGGTTTCCCAACTGCCAAATACTTTGACTTATCAGAAGTTCTTATCTATCCACAGGATGTTAATACTTCTACTGATGGATCTGTAGCAACTACATTTGAGTTTGCTGCTCCGGTTTATCTTGAGGGTGGTAAAGAATATGCTATTTGTCTGATCTCAAACTCAACTAAGTATAGCGTTTACATCTCCAGAGTTGGAGAAAATGATATCCTAACAGATACATATATTTCTAACCAACCAACTCTTGGATCACTGTTTAAGTCACAGAACGCATCTACTTGGGAAGCAAGTCAGTGGGAAGACCTTAAGTTTACTCTTTATAGAGCAGACTTCGTAGAGTCTGGATCTGTTGATCTTTACAGTCCTGAACTCTCTGAAGGTAATAAGCAAATCGCAAACCTCAGACCAAATCCACTGAATATTTCTTCAAACGAAATTCGTGTTGGACTTGGAACAACTGTTGCAGATAATCGCTATGTCCTTGGAAATACATTCTTCCAAGGAACTCCAACTAATAGAATTGCTGAGGGTGATTTGGTAGGAGTTGCTGCTAGTGCAACAGGAACATTGACTGTTACTAATCCAGGTGTTGGGTATACTCCTGCTAATGGTGGATATCAGACATTTAATGGTGTCAATCTGATTTCTATCTCTGGATCTGGATCTGGAGCAACTGCTGATATTCATATTGATAATGGAGTTGCTGTTGCGGCAACAATTAGTAATGCTGGTGGTAATGGATATCAAGTTGGCGATGTTGTTACCATCGATGCTATCGGTGCTGCAAATGTAGGAAGAAACGCAAGATTTACTCTTGCTGGTATTGGATTAACTTCTCAACTCATAATTGGTAATGTCCAAGGTGAATTTATCACTGGTGCTGCTGGAACAATTCGCTTCTTTGATAGCACTGGTGTTGAAAGAGAACTCAATAGTGATCATGGAGGAGATGTAACAATTCCATCCACTGGAATTACAACTATTTCCGATGGTCTGCACATCAAGGTCAATCATGTAAACCATGGAATGAACTTTGCAGACAATGCTGTTAGAATCTTTGGAGTTCTTCCTGATGTTAAACCCACCAGGTTGACTGCCGAATATTCTAAGTCATCAACAGATCCTATTCAGGTTTCATCTGGAAGCGGTGATAGATTTGCTACATTTGAGAATGTAGGTGTTGCTGCTACAAATACTGGATTACTTCTCATCGGAGAAGAAATTATCGAATATACTTCCACAACGTCATCGACGATTGGTGGTAGTATTTCTAGAGGAGAAAATCCAAAGACATATCCAGTTGATACTCCAGTCTATAAGTATGAACTTGGTGGAGTAAGTTTGGCTAGAATTAACAAGACCCATGATCTTAATGATGTAACTGCTGCAGATCCAATTACCTTAGATTCGTATCATATCAAACTTGATATGTCTGAGAAGTTTGGAACCATTGGAATTAATGATAATGCAGATAGGTCTGTAGGAACTTCGTTCCCCAAACTGTTTATCAATGCATCCAAGTCTACTGGCGGAAGCAATGTTAAGGCAACCAAGAACATTCCATTCGAGATTATCAAACCATCCGTCCACAATGTTACTGTAGAGGGAACAACACTTTCTGCTCAGATAAGAACTGTTACTACACAGAGTATCAGTGGAACTGAAATTCCTTATGTTAACACTGGTTTTGAGGATGTTGTCTTAAATACCAATAATTATCTTGATAGCACTAGAGCAATTTTCTCTAAGGTTAATGAGGATCGTAAGTTGGATTCTATTGAGGGTAATAAGTCCATGCAAATGAGACTTTTCCTTGGAACAACTAATACTAAGTTGAGTCCTCAGATTGAACTCCAAAGATGTAGCGTTTATGCAGTATCAAACAGAGTCAATTCTGAAGTTACAAACTATGCGACTGATCCTAGAGTAAATACTATACAAGATGATCCCAGCGCATGTCAGTATCTCTCTAAAGAGATTACCCTTGAGAATCCTGCAACTTCCATTAAGATTATTACTGATGCACATATTCCAACAGGTGCAGACATCAGAGCATTCTATGCAATCGCATCTGAACCTGGACTTGATTCGGTCTTCACACCATTCCCAGGTTATCTGAATTTAGATACAAGAGGACTGGTGATTGATGAAGCAGACAGTGATGGAAGAACTGATACGCTTGTACCAACTTCTTCTAGAAGAGGGTTCAGTGTCGAGGATTCTGAATTTGTAGAGCATGTATTTACTGCTGATAATCTTCCTTCCTTTAGAACTTATCGTATCAAACTTGTCATGACATCTACAAATCAGGTACTAGTACCTCAAATGAGAAATCTTAGAGTAATTGCTTTAGCATAATATGGATATTTACACCGAAAAAGGTCATAAGGATCTCGCAAGAGATCCCAATACCAATAATATAATTAATGTAAATAAAGTATCCTATGAACACTACATTGCTAGCCGCAATGCTAAGAATGAAAAGAATCAAAAAGTACAGACAATGGAAGAAGATCTTGCTAATGTCAAGAGTGAACTTGATGAAATTAAGTCGTTACTAAAGGAGTTAATCAATGGATCCAAATAATATTGAGATAAAGGGTTTGGAAAAATCTTTTGCATATCAAAAGATTGCCGCTGAGATAGATAGTTGTGATGATCGTGAAATGCTAAAGAATATTGCAAAGTCTTTTGCAAAATTATATTATAAACAGCAGGAAACAATCGCAATCATAGGATAACTAGATGGCATCTAAAAATATTACTTTCGATCCAGATACAGGAGTTCCGTATGCGGTTAATCTGACAATTTATGGTGGATCAAACTTTGATACCACATTTAATGTCACAGATAACTCTAATTCAGCATTTGATTTTACTAGTTACTCTGGATCTGCCGCGATATCAAAAAGTGTTGCCGTTGGAGCAACACTTGGAATTACTACATCATTTACTGTAGGAATTACAAGTGCATTGGGTGGTAAGTTGCAAATATCTTTGGGATCCACTGCAACCAGAAACTTGGAGCAGGGAAGATATATGTATGATGTTTTAGTAAGTAGCGGGTCTACAATATATACCCTCGTCAATGGTAATGTGATGGTAGTACCTGCAGTATCAGCAGCACCATAAATACACATAGGAAACTGGTGAATAAATGGCTCAACCAGCAAGTAGATCAGAATTAATTGCGTACTGTAAGAGGCAGCTAGGTGCTCCTGTATTGGAGATTAACGTTGCCGATGAGCAGATCGATGACCTGGTTGATGATGCCCTCCAGGTGTTCTATGAACGTGACTATGACGGCACAACCAACACGTTCCTGAAGTATAAGATAACTCAAGCAGATATTGATAGGGGAAGAGGTAGAGGCGGAAGCAACCCTGTCGGTATCGTAACTACAACTGCAAGTTCCACGATTGATGGACAGTCTGTATCATTTTCATTTGAGGAGAACAGTAACTACTTACAAGTTCCTCCAGAAGTTTTAGGAGTAACGAAGATATATCACTTTGATGGTTCTAACACAACCACCAACAATATGTTCAGTATTAAGTATCAGTTATTCTTGAATGATATTTACTACTTTGGGTCAACAGAAATTTTGACCTATGCAATGACGAAGAGATATCTTGAGGATATCGACTTTGCATTAACAACACAGAAACAAATCAGATTTAATATAAGACAAGATAGACTTTACTTGGATATTGACTGGGCAAGCGTCAGTGTAGATGATTACTTGGTTATTGATTGCTATAGATTGCTCAATCCAAATGACTTCCCAAGAGTTTACAATGATGGTTTCCTGAAGCGTTATCTGACAGCACTCATCAAGAGACAGTGGGGACAAAATCTAATTAAGTTCCAGGGAGTCAAACTTCCAGGTGGCATCGAATTGAATGGTAGACAAATATATGACGATGCGGAGAAAGAACTAGATAAGATTAGAGAGGTAATGTCAACTACCTACGAACTTCCCCCACTTGACATGATAGGCTGATGGTTTTAAATCCTTTCTTCACTCAAGGCACTTCTTCTGAACAGAATCTTGTTCAGGATCTGATCAACGAACAGTTGAGGATGTATGGTGTTGACATCTACTACATTCCAAGAAAATACATGGCAGAAAACACTGTCATTAGAGAAGTTGTGCAATCTAAGTTTGATGATGCATTGCCAATTGAAGCATATATTGACAACTATGATGCATACTCTGGTGCTGGTGATGTATTATCCAAGTTTGGTATTGAGTCAAAAGATGAAGTAAGACTTATCATATCAAGAGAAAGATATGAAAATTATATCACTCCATTGATTCAGGGAAAATCAAACGTAAAACTTTCCACTCGTCCTAAGGGTGGAGATTTAATTTGGTTCCCATTGGATGATCGTCTTTATGAAATTAAAGACATCGAATATGCAAAACCATATTATCAATTGCAGAGTCTTTATGTTTATGAACTCTATTGCGAACTCTTCCAGTATCAGGATGAGGTTATTGCTACTGGAATTGATGAGATTGACAATGAGTTGATCGGTGATGAATCTGATGGAATAACCGATGACGGTATCAGCACTATTCAGGGTATTACACAGACACTTACAATGGTTGGAGATGCAGTTGGTGCTGCTGCAACGGTAGGTCTGGTAGATGGTGGTGTAAGATTCTTTACTATCACAAATAGAGGTGGTGGATATGCAAAGATTCCAACGGTAAATGTTTCTGCTGCTCCGTCTGGTGGAGTTACTGCAGTTGGTATTGCAACAATGATTGGTGGTATTAATGTTTGCAATTTAAATGCAAATCCCAGTTTGCAATCAGTTCAGGGAGTCAATGTTGCTAATGCAGGATCTGGATACACTGTTGCTCCATCAGTAACGTTTAGCACTACAGATGGATTAGGTGTTGGTGCAGCTGCAACCACAACTATTGGTGATGCAGTAGTTGGTATTGTGACATTAACAAATGCTGGTGGAGGATATATTAGTAATCCTGTGGTTTCCTTTACAAACGAAGTATTCCAAACAGGTGTGACTACCGCAAGTGCAACAGCAACAGCAGTTGTGAGTGCTGCAGGAACTATTACAAACGTTTATCTGACGAATGCCGGACTTGGATATTCATTTGCTCCCACGATCTCCATTGCTGCCCCAACCGGAGGATCAAACACCGGAAACTTCTTGTTTAATGAAGTAGTTACTGGATCTACAACTGGAGTGACTGCAAGAGTTAGATCTTGGAATTCTACGACAAATGTTCTCGAAGTTGCTTCTGTATCTGGATCGTTTGCTGCTGGAGAGACCTTAACTGGCACAAATTCTGGAGCAACAAGAACTCTGAGGGTCATTGATAAGACAATTGATAACGATCCATACGCAGATAATTTTGACATAGAGACCGAAGCAGATGCTATTCTGGACTTCACTGAGCAGAACCCATTTGGAATGCCCTAAATAATTTTATTGCTGATCAGTAAACCAAGTTAATCATGTTTGAATACTTTTACAACGAGATTCTGAGGAGGACCATTATTGGTTTTGGAACTCTATTCAATTCAATGGAGATCCGACAAGATGATTCTGTTGTAAGAGTTCCTCTGGCATATGGTCCTACTCAAAAGTTTTTAGCTAGAATTGAGCAGTCACCAGACCTCAATAAACCCATGGCAATTACTTTGCCAAGGATGTCTTTTGAGTTTACTGGATTAACATATGATCCTAGCAGAAAAGTAACTACAACTCAGACATTTACTGCAAAGGATAAGACTGATGGTACTGAGACCAAGAGGTCTTATATGCCAGTTCCATATAACATGCAATTTGAGTTATCAATCTATTGCAAACTAAACGATGATGCTCTACAGATTGTTGAGCAGATCTTACCTTATTTCCAACCAGCGTACAATCTTTCGATAGAACTCGTCGATCAGATTAAAGAAAAAAGAGACGTTCCCATTGTGTTGGAAGGTATCACACTGCAGGATGATTATGAGGGAGATTTTACCACAAGAAGAGTTTTATTTTATACCCTAAGATTTACTGCAAAGACATATCTGTTTGGACCTACCAAGTCCGCATCCAAGGATATCATCAAGAGGTCTACTGTCAGTTACCTCACTGGAACAGATACCACCAATACAAGAAGAGAGGTTACTTACTCTGCTACCGCAAGAGCACTCAAATCTTACACGGACAATGTTGTCACTACACTGGCAGCAGATATTAGTGCAACAGCAAAAACCTTTGAGGTTGCAGATGCTTCTGGAATCAAAGCAGATAAGTACATCTTCATCGGAGATGAGGAACTATTTGTTAGATCCAAGACTGGAAATAAAATTACTGTTGATAGAGGAAGAGATAATACAAAAGCAGAGAAGCATGTTGCAGGGGCAGAAGTCAAAGGAATTGATTATACGGAGGCAGCACCTGCACCAACCTTTGGTCCAATCGGCGCTGATAGTGCTCTGATCGAAGAGGGTGATAACTTTGGATTTGATGGTGGATTCTTATGAGTAGCAAATTTGGCGATCTTAACGATACTTTCAATGTCGCTGACGATGTTGTTGAAACAGAGATTGTCAAAAAATCTCCTGATAAGATAACAAAACCAACATCTGATGATGTCAGGAAAGATTATGACTATACTAGAGGAAATCTGTATAGTATAATCGAAAAAGGTCAAGAGGCAATTAATGGTATTCTTGAACTTGCTCAAGAAAGTGAAATGCCAAGAGCATATGAGGTTGCAGGGCAATTAATTAAGAACGTTGCTGATGCTACCGATAAATTAATGGATCTTCAGAAGAAACTGAAAGATGTTGAGGAAGAAAAGCAGAAGGGACCATCTACAGTCAACAATGCACTCTTTGTTGGATCAACTGCCGACTTAGCAAAAATGCTCAAGAACGGATTAAAAGAGGACAATAAATAATAAAATACAGGAGATATATTAAAAGTGGCATTAAAGAAGCCTGCAGACTTTTTTGGAAATACTAAGAAGACCCCTCTTGATGAAGTTAAAGAGGAATATACTGCTGCGTCTCCACAAAAGATAGAACAGGTTTCAGAAGCGTTTGATGCTTTTAAAACAAACTTAAATCATATTCAATCGTTATCTGACTTCACTTCTACCTTTGATAGTTTTAAAGAAAACTTAGAAAAGGTAGAGAACGTATCTATAGAAGTTGGTGGCATAAAAGAGGATATAAAAAATTTAATTAAGCAAGAAGATTTGGATAGTGCCATGATGGCACAACTTCTTTTTGTAGAACAATCAATATCAAAGATTGAGTCAAAGATATCTTCTATCAATGGAGAGACAGTTGATAAAATTAAAGATGATTTTAGTGAATTATCTACTGCTGTTGAGGGATTCCTCAGTATTGATGTACCAAAGTATAAAAAATTAATTTCAGAGTCTGAAGTTAGAGTTGATGAAAGATTTGGTGACTTTAAAGAGAAAGTAGAAGAAAACTTAGATACAATTAAAGCAGATGTTAACAAGGAAGTTACAACTGCTTTATCAGAGGTTGAGTCTCTCAATCAGAATACAATTGATACTGTTAGAGAAGAGTTTAAAGAAACTGCTAAGGATCTTAAAAAAGATGTAAACAACTTAGTAGAAGAAGAGTTTCCAAAATATAAAAAGTTTTTTGCGGAAACAGAATTAAAAACAGAAGAGACTATCAAGAATGCGATAGATTCTTATAAAGAAACTATTGAAAGTCTCAATGCAAAAGTAAAGGTATTTACAGAGACTGAGATACCCAAGTACAATAATCTTTTAATTGAAACTAAACTCAAGTCCGAGCAAGAAGTAAAGGAATTAGAAGAGGAAGTTCTTGCAAAAGTAAACTCTCTATCAGAGAAAGTTGACTTTGTTTCTGGAGATGTAACTGAAAAAACTGCTGAAAAGATACAGGAACTTCAGACAGTAATTGACGAATATAAAGAAGAGATTGATTCTATCTCTAAGACATATAGCAATCTCTACAAAGATTTTAAGAAGAGAGAGATTAGTGATAATGAAAAATTAGAGGGATACTCTAATGAGATTGAAAAGTATAATAAGAGATTTGCTTTTCTTGAAGAGACTGTCACTGAAGATCTCAGAGAGATTCAGAGTGTTTTAATTCGTTCAAACGAAACCTATCATACCAGTCTGAAAGCAGAGGTAGGAAAGTTCAGAAGTAAAATCTCTGAACAGATGGAAGGTCTTCAAATGGACCTGGTTGTTAATGAACAACACATCAAGAAACAGAATGAGAACATTGAAATTGTAAAGGAAGAGATCCAGGAAGTTCTCAAAAGACTTCAGTTAGATACATTAGAGGAAAAGAATAAAGAGTTAGTTGAAAAGATTGCTTATCTCGAAGAGACCATCTCAGAGATAAATGAAAAGAAACTTTTAGTAGAAGATAATCCAACCCTACCTGGAGATGCTAATACAAATAATTCGGCAGATCCTTTAACACCACTCAATAAAAAGTTTGCAACACTTGATGATTTACAGAATCATTACAGACTTTTCATCAATAGAATTCAACAACAGATCGCTACCATTGGTGGCGGCGGTGCTGGATTCATCAAAGATCTTGATGACGTAACTTTTGATGAATCTACTGGTGAGGGTGAACTTCTCATTTACAACGGATCTAAATGGGTTGGTATTGCAAGCACAGCGGTCGGTGGTGGATCTGCATCTGAATTGGCAGAGAATACGACTGGAACAAATCTTGTACTTTCTGGCAATTTAACTGTTGCAGGAATTGCAACATATGAAGATGTAAGAAATATAGACTCTATTGGTATTGTCACTGCTAGAGAAGGGATCCAAGTACTATCTGGTGGCATTAATGCTGTTGGAGTTGTAACTGCAACTAGTTTTATTGGTGATGGTAGTCAGTTAAGTAATATTATTTCTGGCGTTGGTATTCAGTCTGGTTCTACTCGTATTGGTACTGGATTCACCGACTTTAACTTCATTGGTGCAGGAGTATCCAGTGTTGTTGGTTCAGGAAATACTGTTACCATTGAAATTCCTACCACGACAATCAAGAGACAGTATGAGACTGCATCTGGATTAACAACTAATTTCACAATTACTGGCGGTTATGTTCCTGGATTTATTGATGTCTTCCTTAATGGCGTAAAGCAGAGGAGTGGAACTGACTATCTCGCAACAACAGGAACCGGTGTTACTATGACACCAGCTGTTTCTAATGCAGATGTATTAGAATTCCAAATATATGAAAATCTAAAAATTGCTAGTTCTTCAGGTGGTGGTAGTAGTTATTCTGGAACATCAGGACAACTGCTTCAACATAATGGAAGTGATTATGTTGGCGTAAGTTCAGTAGGAATTGCGACCTTTATCAATAATCGCCATCAAGGTTATTATAGGTATAGCACCAACTACTATACCGCTGGTGTAGCAAATACAGTTCAAACTCTCCCTGCTGATGAGTTTGTATTAATTCAACCTTCAGTCAGAACAAATAAGACTGCCTATATGCCTCAAGTAATGCTTGATGCTAACAATGGTGATCCTTGGGTTGGTAGTGGAGCAACAGTCGGAACAGGACAAACAGAATTCTCTCTTGCTGGTTTAGATGAGGGTGCAACAGTTATTGTAAGAATTGCTTCTCAATTCAACCCTGATGATGACAATACTAACCTTGACTTTGCTTTGAACTTTACAACAAATCCCACAACTCAGGGATATGGAACAACCAACTTTAGTATCACAAGAGAACAAGCACTCATTTGTAATGAGGGTGCTGACCAGAACTATATAAGTGAGATACTAATGAATTTCTATGTTGGCAGTTCATTGTCTGGACTAACAACCACAACCGCTGGAAGTTTCAATATTAGCGCAAGATCAAGCAGTGAAGGAGATCTTGAAATGATGGCCCTAACAATCAACGTAGTAGCATAAGATGGCAAAACCAGTATCAATTTTTGGAGACGCAGCACAAGGTTCCCTTTTCTTTGAGGGACTTAGAATTCCTCCTGCACCTTTGGGCGGTGTTGTTGTTGCAATTGAGCATCCTTCTATTGCAGGAAGAATTAGGGTCACTAGAAGTGATCTATTTCAAAGGGATGGTGTTACTCCAAGGATTGTATTCAAAAGAATGCGTCCTACTAGAGTTAGGAATAAAGATAACCAAAGACTTGTTGGAGATCTTGGATACACTCTACAACAGGTTATTGATTATATTAATGATGAAGCAAACAGAAAAGCAAACGAACTTGACTTCCAGAAGGATGGAGTTGCAGTTGGTAGTGGTAACACAATAAACTTCATTGGTAGTGGAGTTTCTGCTGTTTCTGTTTCTGGTGATGTAGCAACTGTACACATTGCAGGTGGTTCTGCAGGCAACCCAGTAACCAGTGGTATTCTTACATCCAGTAATAACACACTTAGACTTACTCTGCAGGATGCATCAACAGTAGATGTAGATGTCACAAGTTTGAATAGTGTGTCACCAGTTTCTCTGGCAAACTCAACTTCTTATTTCTTCTTGAATAGTGGCAATCAACTTGCCAATAATCAACATGATAAAGACAATGGTGTTGTCTTCTATGGAACGCCTATTAGAAGAGGTGAAGAACTAGTCTTTACAGTTCCTGGAGAAGACCTTCATGTTGGTGTTTGGAATGGTGGTAATGGTGTAACTGGTGTTGGTAATGTCAACAATAAATCAAACTGGTCAACCAAGTGGTATTTTGACAACTCAGAATCTGACTGGAAGTCATCTACTGGAACATACAGAAAGACAGGTGTAGAACTCAATAGAGACGTTAATAGTGATGGTGGAACATACTCAATCAGATATGGATATAATTCAGAGAAACTGGAGTTGCATGAACATAGCACAGCATACTCTTGGTTGATTTCATCTGCCAATACAGGTGTAGGAGCGACACAGGCTTACATCTACTTCTCTTCTGAAGACCAAACTCAGGCATCAACACCTGGTTCTCTTCCAACAGTATCG
>CEPG01003341.1_pt1 | contig 11620 bp, 20 predicted proteins | sample 530551 | NCBI WGS metagenome assembly CEPG01 (sample SAMEA2620384, study PRJEB7988) | marine metagenome | biome: marine biome (ENVO:00000447); feature: surface water layer (ENVO:00002042); material: "saline water (ENVO:00002010), including plankton (ENVO:xxxxxxxx)" | depth 5 m | reverse complement strand
AACATGCAAATGGTCAGTTTAGCGTTGGGAGGCTTCAAAATAAAAGCACATCCGGTTTCAGATGTAAAGCCAGCAATTTTCGGAGGTGAACAGGAATGAACATCAATTTTGGCACTGAAACAGATTGCGAGAAGTGTAAGCCTCAATTGAATTGTTGGTGTAATGAAGGCCCAAATAGAGTTGAAACGCTAGGAGGTTGGAAATACGCCGATAAAGACATAGACGATTTTGATAATGTATTCAATTACATAGATTGGATAGGAGAAACCCAAATAGGCTATGAAATGCAGTTTTGGCGGTGGGAAGAGATACAGGAGTATATCAAGGAGATATTGCTTGAGAATCACCGATTAGAGCAGTTATTGGTCATCAGTCAAGGTTTCGACCCTAATTTCAAGTCAATCATCACAGGAGAACCATTATGGCCGTCAGAAGAGGAATAAATGAAATATTCAGGATATATGGTATTACAAAGTGTTACCATATGGTCTTATCTTTGAGATAGTGACCCGAAGGCCATTACCACATTCTTCCCAAGCGAAAAGCCTTTTGTTCGTAATAAGAATCCCATCCAATCCAATCCCCGCATTGAGGGCATTCAAAGATTTCATCTCCTGTAATCATCGGTATTTCGCAACATTCGCAATAAGGTGTGTCTTGCATGGTAATATACCGCTATATCGCTCATAAGGTTCAACTTCGTTACCGAGACAAAGTTATTGAACCATATGGTGTGATACTTTGAAGAACTCCCGAAGAATTAATCAGATAGGCATACTATCTCTCCATTCTTCTAGTTCTTGCATAGTTTCTGCAAATAATTCAGATTCATGAATTAGTTCAATTATGACAGATTGAACTTTAATTGGTGTATTTTTCCACTGTTCTTCAGTGATTCCATAATTTTCAAAAAGTGAAGATTGGACTCTTTTGCTTCTTACCTGCATCATCCATTTTTCATTATCTGATATAAATGTAGTAAAATCAAATTCTCCTTCATCATCAATGTAGTTTTCCATTAGTGGTGCTTCTTGCATGATAATACCAAAATTAGGTATTATATTATAGGGTATAACAAAGCGATACCATATGGTAAGAACTTTGAGATTACCACATGAAAATGCACTAAAACATGCCTTTCATGATGAGTGTTATTTCTGCAACACCGATTTTTGCCACTTCTGAGCAAATATCATCACCTTCCATTTCCATAATCATTAGATTAATCATAGCATCAGGTTCATCAGTCCACTCCATATCAGTCATAACCGCATCAGTAAACTTCTCTTGGAAGTATGAATATAGTATTTTTGAAGATTCAGCCAATAGTTGTATATGTTCCTTAGACATGGTAATATGAAATATTGTCAATTATTCTGGGGTTTTACAAAGTAACACCATATGGTTGTTTATCGCTTTGCGCTTGTATAATAAACAACCTTATCCGCCATAGCCTCTATTTATTGCTATGGGGAATAAATGTAGCATTTCTTTATTGGAGGAATTATTATGAAGTTAGAGAATTGGAATAAGAATACTGCCGAGGTTCAATCTTGGCTAAATACGCAGGATATAGGTGACGCAGGACAAGCAATTGCATTATCTATTACACTTGGAAATAACTGTAATGACGATGAATTGCGCTCAACATATTGGACAGCAATTAGGTCAATAGGCTCTCAATACGAGTCTTTCCCAAAAGCCCGCAGGGGTCGAGAATCGGCATTACCAGACGATATAGAGGTAAGTGCGACTTCTGTGAAGAATGCGGTAATTGCTGCCTTTGCGGATATTTCTAATGCAGAGTTGCTAATGACTGTTGTTTTGCCACACGGCAGAACAGGCGGCGCATATGCCGATATTAACGAATTTGCAAGAGTTATGGGCAAAAAGGCTTATGATGCTCTTGTAAAGGGCTACAAGGAGAATAGATGGGATGGAACCATGAACGGGGATATTCCAGCACTAACCCCGCCTCCGGTTAAATCCGCAGAAGGAGGCGAAGAAGAGGAATGATGTTCATTTATTCCCCGTAGCCTCATTTTGGGGTTGCGTTACACTTGCAAAGCAAAACCATATGGTTCATATAGGCTATATGAGAAGGCAATAATGATATTCATTGTGCATATTAAACATTAATTGAATAGGAGCATTGTTTCTATAATATATAGGCTTGGTAAATAAACATCGAGAAGTTACCAATAGCGGTTTAATTAGACTTATAGATGTTCATAAAGTTTAATCTTATAACATTCCCCCTATTTCACAGATATGCACTACGCATACTTCTTATTCCAACCATATGCTTTGTATCAAAATTTTTTATTTTTACAAGTTTAAATGAAATCGCTCTAAAGCACCTATTTTGAAGCATTAACTTTAATTTTATTAAGTTTGACCCTCTCATATTATATGGTATGACTTGTTACGATTTACTGATACGGCATGTCTGCTGAGAAAGAGGCATTAGAACATTTAAATCAGATATTCACCATAATCAAAGAAACCCTCCAAGATGTAAATAAAGAACGCCCAAATATGCGAGAACTTACAAATGAGGAGAAACAATCTTTATCAAAAATAACCAAAAATATACAGTTAGTAAGGTCAAAACTGAACAAATACTTAAAAAGTTTCCGTGTGCAAACCTCATTAGACGATTTTTAAAACAAATACTGAACAACGATTTATCACGGCGGCCAAACTTATAATCTTTAAATAAACAAAATTAAATGAATAGTTTTTATTCTGGGAATACAAATGATAAATTTTAAATGAGGGCGCAAGTGGCAAAAAAATTCCACCACATTTTTTGAGAAAATTAAGGATATGATAACATGACTTGGCAAGATATATTGAAAAATACAAATTTCAATTTATATGAAATCAGAAGCAGGTTTGGTAAAGAAACCGCAGAAGAAGTGGAAAGAATGATTTATCTTAGAGATAATGAAGATATATTGTTTGAATTGATTAATGACATAGAAAGAAATAAAATTAATTTTGGTCTTAAAGAGGCCACTAAAAATGCAGTGAATAACCTTAATCCATCAAGTAAATATGATGGTGATATTTTCTTTTATAATTTAGATTTAGACAAAAGAGAGAAATATGAAAGATTCAAGAAAAACCCGTCTGTTATTATTGATGATGAACTAAACGCTATGTTGTCAGGATTTGCAGGAGACATTTGAAGGCAGTAAAAAAATTCCGCCAAATTTTTTGAGAAATTTTACTTCATTATGGACAAATAATAGGAATTGGTTATTATGACATGGAAAGATATAATTAAGAATGAAGAAAATGTATCTAATTTCATTAAACTAGCAAAGGATAATATGGACAAGTTTGATAAAGATGAGAAAAAAATAGTTAACTATTTAATTAATTCTTTAGAAAATAAATATGACAAAAACACATTTGAAGCACTAAGGTTTGAATTAAAGAAAAAAGACTTACTTCGTGCTAAAGGAAGGATAGGTTGATTAATATGACATGGAGAAATCAAATAACTAAAATGATGACTCCATTAGATGCTTTAGATGAAATAGCAGATTTAATTAAAAAAGACGCATCATCAGAAGAATTAAACAGATGGCTAAGAAAAGCGATTCAAGCAGGACATATAAGAGATGATTAATATGACAAGATGCAATTTACTTGATACTTGGTTTGACGCTAAATCTAAAGAATTAGATAAGGCAGAAAAAGAAAAGAAAAGAGATTTAATTACAGGTGAAAAGAAATGACTTGGCAAGATATATTGAAAGAACAAATAAAACACTATAAGGAATTGCCAAAAAATATGCCTGATGCAACGAAATATGATTTTGCCGTTGATAAAGGAGAAGAAAAATCAAGATTGGCTTTTGCTAAAGAAATGCTTGAAGAAAAATTTAGTAATAAAACTCATAAGATAATAAGTTATAATGACGATTTTGGACAAATGTTTTACAGGATTATTAAGAGATAGGGTGAGAAGAAATGATTATTAGGAAAATGGGAGAAGTAATGCGTGGTGACGAATTAGACACTGCCGCAAAAGAAGAAATTAAAGGATATGCAGAAGATTATGTGGATAAACTCAATGTTCCATCATCTGAAAGAAAAGAACTACTTAGTTTAATTCAAGAAGGAATGATGGGAAGATTTTATGTTAGAAATCAAAGGGCTGCTGGTGAAGTTAGTGAAAAGACAGGAAAAGAATATTCTCTAATTGCACCATCAAGAAGATTAGGTTATGAAACTGAGGCTGAAGCAGAAAATAGAAATGCTACTCAAGTAAGGGCTGCGGCAGTTTCAAGAAGTAAAAGATTTAAGCCTGAAAAGACAGTTAATGAAATGTCATCCGAAATTACAACACAAGTTGCTGAAGATGAATTAAGAGAATTAGCAGCAGAAATAAAAGACACTAATCTGAAACAGGCTTTAGATAGAATGGTTCTCACCTTTACTCAAGAATTATCATCAGATAAGCAACACGCAGAAAATAGAAAGACAGTGGATAAATATGTTAAGGAAATGCGAGAAATGATAGAATTGGATGAAAGTTATACTCAAGATGATTTCCAAGCGATGAGTGCGCTTTTGTCTAAATTAAAAGGAAAACCTTTCTTTGATAAACTTCATCGTATGCAAATAGAAGAAATACTTGGACAAATGGCTAGAAAATTAAGATTCGATGATAGTAAGAATGCTTCTTGGCAAGATTCATTAAAGAAAAGTAAACTCAAGAATTTGATAATGAGATTTGAAAAAGATGTTTTGGGAGATTCTGATGATTTGCCAATGGAGTTCAATAAGAGTGAAGATTGGCAAAATGTTGTCAAAAAAAAACTAACATTTAATTCTATATCAGAGATTCACGGACATATTGATGAAATGGAAGATATGCTATATGATTTAATGATGGCAGATAGATATGTGCTTTATATGGAAGATTTGTCCAAAGACCTGAATTATATCAGACAAGAAAAAGATTTACAAGCAGCGACAGAAATGTTTAATGGATTGCGAAATGAAATTAATAGATTGTATGATGATTACAATAAATCAACAGGAATGCTATACGATATTTAGGTGATTAAATGAGTTGGCGAGATATAGTTAAACAATGGGATGAACGGGAAATAATGAGCCGTGTCCAAAGAACAGGCTATTGTCGCAGGTGTCAACAAATGGTAACTAAATATCAAGAATGTAATTTGAAATTACCTGCACCTTCAAGTGGAGTTAAACCTAATTGCCCAATGAGGGAGGAATGAATATGTCTTGGCAAAAAATCCTAAAAGTCGAAGATATAGACTTTGATGGTGCTATTGAGGGTTTTGGGCATTATTCTATGGCTGTTAGTCATCCTACTCCTGAAAGAATGGCAGAATTATTATTCTTTGGAAGTCAAACAGGTAAAGCCCCTGCTCTAAAGGATTTCATAGAAGAAGAAATTAGAATTAATCATAAGAATGCTTATCAGTATCTCAAACAAAGAAATGAGCGAGAACCCACTGAAAAAGAAATAACTGAGTTTATTATTAGAACTATTATGCACGAAGCGACTCATGCTGCTATGGGCTTTGAACAACAAGCAATGGCTGACCATCAAAGAGAATATGGCGCATTTACAGGACAATTCCCTAATGAAACTTATTATAGATTAAAATCGTTCGTAATGCACCCTGCAACAGAACCAAGACTATTGCATCCCATGTTAGAACAATTACTTGAAATTCAAGGAACTATCAAGATAGATGCAGTTGACAAGGTAAAAGATATTATTGGATTTGTTGATGCTTTAACTAGTGATTTAGATGCGCCTTCATCAAAAATAGAAGAATTTAAAGAAAAATTTGCTAGATTAGAAATACAAGCAAGAGGTCAAGGAAAATCTTTAATTAGAGACATTGATAAAAGAAAGGTAGGTTATGACTTTTTCATTGATAGATACGGTGAAGAAAATAAAGATTTCATAATGGATTATGTAAGTGTTTTAATGGGTCGTAAAATGACGGCAGAAGATTTTGAAAGAGCCGAAAAAATGGCTGGAACAGTTACTACTACATCAGCCCCCGCTATGTTTAATAAGGTAGTTAGGGGTCGAAAAAAGAAGAAGAAGAGGGATGAGTGATGGTAAAAGAGAAAAAGAACTTCAATCCACATAAAGGCAATAAAGTCAATCAAGGCGGAGGAAAGTTTCCTTTCGTTGATGAGTTTAATACTTGGAGGAAAAACTGCCAAAGTATTTCCGGTGGAGATTTGCAACTAAAGTATGTTGATAATTTGTATGTTTTCTTGAGAAATCATATGCAAGGAAATATACGAACAGGAAGCCGTAACGAAGGATTAGACGGAGAAGGTGCTATTCAGTTCCTTTCGGTTATTGAGGATTTTATTGACAACAATTTATTTACTGTTGCTCAAGCCAAACTTATTGAAGGAATGGCAAAAAGATTAGAACAAATGAAAGATACAGGTAAAGATGCCGGAGGAAAAACTCCTGCTTTTGACCCTGCTTTTATTCTATTTACTGAAACTGATTATAGCGGAACAGGAGAAAAACTCCGTGAAAGAAAGGTTCAAGGACATTATGCGACAGAATGGTATGTTAAGAATAATCCTGATAAGGGAGTTAGTAAAGTTCCCGATGATTGGATGGCTGGAAATAATCCTCCCCATCAAGCATTATTTTCAGAATCTTCAACAAAGTTTGCAAAACCAAGAGGACTATTGTATATTATGCAAGATGCTGCAAAAGAATTAGATGAAGTTGAAATAGATGTTGTTATTGATAATCTTCCACAAGGCGTGGATGCAGTTGATATTGACGAAATAAAATCTGTTGAGCAATTCTTCAATGCTGCAATTAAGAATCAATCTTTTTGGACTAATGGTGGTAAATTAAGAACACAGAAACTTAGAAAAGAATTAGAAGCAACTGAGTTCAAGGTTAAACCTAATGAACAAGCCCCTACAAGAGAAATCACAAATCTTGGAAAAGTTGATGAAAGAGATGCAATTGCAGGAAGAATTGTTAGTTTCAGATTAACTGCAACTGCTACTCCTATTATTGAATTAGTTGACAGAGCATTGAAGAGAGCAAATACTAATAAAGCACCTAATGGTTATAGAGCATGGCAAGGAGATACAAAGCGTGGATTCGATTACAGAAAAACCGCAAGAGAAAAATTCGGTGAAGATACAGGAAGATATAATCCTAATCAAAAGGTATTATCTAAAATGTGGCAAATGAATCTTTGGAGGCGATAATATGTTATGGAAAAAGATATTAAAAATAGATATGGAAGAAGCCCGAAGATTAGGTGATAGATATGCACCTGAAGATATGGAACAAGGCAGACAAGATAGAATGTCAACAATTATAACAGAAAGAGTTCCCGCCATTAGAATGACTCTTGAAAGGTATATAGATACTAATGACCCTGATAAAATATTAAATTTTAGAGAGGCTATTATTTCTTTAATAAGAGATTTACCTAATCCTCCGAGATTATCAAGAAGAACTGATTATGAAGGTAAAATGAAAAATTATCATCTTGTTGATGGGTATTTAGATTCGTTGTGATATTATGACTGTTAATCGTAAAAGGTGTGGTTTGTGTCAAGCCCCGAATAGAGAAGAGTTAGAGGCTTCTCTTGAAATGGGAAGTGTTACTTGTGATGAGTTAGATACAATTCACAATTGGCGAAGTGGAACTACTGCACAACATCAAAGAAATCATATGGGAGAATACAAAATGTCATCAAATCCTAAGTGTGTTCTATGCACAGACCCTATGAGAAAACATTACGAACAAGCGTTAAAAGAAGGTAATATATCAAGTGAGGCTGTTTCTTCTGCCCTAAACACCACAAAATCACAGGTGCAAAGACACATGAAGCACCACTTGACACCAATCGTGCAAGAATCCGCAGCCGCTATCATAGCGAAAAAGGAAGTAAATGAAGTTGAATTGCTATCAAACAATGTTGCTAAGTTAGATACTCGTTTAGAACAAGTTTTCAACAATTTGGGGAATGATTTAGACCCTAAGATGATTGATGCCTTAACTAAGTTAGCAAGAGAGATTAGAGAATCTTTAAAATATCTTATGGAATTTAAAGGCAAATTGGTTCACAAGAGACAAGATACAATTATTGTCGCACAAATGCAAATTGTTCAAGAAGTGCTTGCACAGAACAATCCTGAGATTTGGTTGGATATTAAGAAAAGAATGCAGGAGAAGTTACAATGACTTGGTTTTCGGTAATTAAAAAACCGAGAGTTGTAGGAGAAAAATACGGAATTAAAATAGACGAATATTTTTCTGATTCTATGAAAGAAAGTTACTATGATAATGATGTATATTTGAAAGACGAAATATGGGCACAAATATCTAATTACCCTTCTGATATGAAAATTATAGAAATGAATCTTGATAAAGGACAAAGCATAGATAAAGCCATTGAAGATGTAGTTAGAAAATATAGAGACTTAATTGATAAAGCAGATAATGAAATGTGGGATGATGAAATCATTGAAGAAAAATTAGGCAGAAAACTAACTCCACAAGATTATGAAAGAACGAAAAGTTTTGAAGATGAAATAATAACTAATGTCGCAATAAGTCGGCTAATTATGAATAATGATAGAGCAAGAGAACTAATGTTGTATTCTATGAGACTAAGATTATTTTTAGATGAATTGATAAGGAGGCAAGAGGAATGAAATGGGAAGATACAATGAAAAGATACCCTCTTAGAGAAAATCGTGGCGAAAGCAGTTTTTATACTAAGAGAAAATTAAGAGCATTATTAGATTTATTAAACAGTGATATGGAACCTACTTCTAAAGTAGCACAAGCACAAGGTTTTATTGAAAGCATGTTAAAGCAGATGAGTGAGTAATATGTCTTGGTATGATATAATTAAACTAAGGCAAGATTCTTGGAATGCCTTAACTCAAGTAATCATAGGAGAGTATGATTATGAGTTATGGAAAGATACTCCTATTCCTGAAGAACTAAAAGAAATGAAAAAGGAATACGATAAACAACCCGAAGATATTCAAAATACAATTAGGAATATGTTACAAGAGGGTAGTTTAGTAAATGATGAAATGAGAATGGGAATATTTTCAATTATCATGGGTATTTTAAACAATGCTGGGTTCAAGTGATAATATGTCTTGGTTTGAGCAACTTAAAATGGTTCCTAGAGATAAGTTTTCTTTAGGTTATGTCATTGTAAATGCTGCTGAAACAGAAAAAGCCGTCAATGAAATAAAAAATCTTACAAAACCACCGCAAGCACTCAAAAGTTTGTTGCTTTCTATTGAAAATAATCAATTGAGTTTGGAAGAACTAAAGGAAACTTTTGGACAACCGCCTCATGGCGACCAAACTTTAGAGCAAATGAGAGAAAATGTTCAAAAAATCAAAAATGCTTCAAAATTATTGACTCTTTCAGAAGTCCGAGAGTTAATAAAAGAAGCCCTTGAAGCAAAAAGAAACACAAATCCTCAAAAAGTTAAGGAAATTTTGCAAAATTTAGACGAAAATGCTGATTTAAGCAAGAGAACCTTACAAAGACACCGTGATATTAGAGATTCTTTGGATATTTTACGAATGTCTAACGATAAATCTGTAATAATGTTTGAAAATCCTCCATCAGATAAGAAAATTTTAGAAGAATTTGCAAAATTATTAGATGGAGAGGTTGTTGGAGACACAATCGCTGTTAATTTTAAGTCTCAATCTGAATTTATTGCAGCGATGGTTCCTAAAAAAGAAGATTCTGATGCAATTAAAGAAAAAAAGTCAGAAATTAAAGAAATGTATAACAAACATTTTAGAAAATCCGGCTGGTCACTAAGCATTGGACAAAAAACTGTGGATTTGAACAATTTAGTCGCTCAAAAGAAGATTTTTGTTGCTTCGGGTCAAAAATTAGAAGTCGTTGAGCCATTTACAGGTGCTTCTGTATTAAAATATATTAGAGCCGTTGATAAAGTAACAGGAAGTGTAAGAGCCTTTAGACCAAAAAGACTTCCTAATGGTTCAACTGTTCCTAAAGTTTTATTTTTGGATAAAGCCAGCCCTAATTCTATGAATTTAAATCCTTATGCTAAGTTAATTCTAACTAGTGACTTTTCTGGTGATGAATGGTTTAAGACTTTCTTTGATGTATTAAGAACTAACCAAATGTTAAGTGAAAAGGATGCAGAACAATTAATTATTCAAGAAATCTATGAAACTTTGATGGGAAATGAAAATACTACTCCAAGTGGATTAAGTGTTTCCACTTTTAGAGGTGCTGATGGAATACAGGATTTAGAAACTAAAACTCCTAAAAAGGTTAGAGCAGAAATTAGAAGTATTATTGACGAAAGTGCCCGACTAGAAGATACTATTATTAATGCTGGATTACAACTACAACAAGAACAATTACAATACCTTGAAGGTAATTTTACTCTCAAAGAGGCGGCTGATTTTAAGAAATTTTACGAATCATTAGACCGAGAAGATTTTCCTTTAGAAGATTTAGAAATAGAATACTTCAAAGATGGCCGCCCTACAAAATATGAATCAGATAAAGTTGATGAAGAAGGAAATCAAGTTAGAGATGAAAGTGGTGCAATAGTTACACAAACATTATCTGGTATTGAAAGGGCTAACTATGCTACTATTAAAATAGAAGGCGAAACACTTTCTCCTGAAGATGCTTACGAGTTCGGTCTTAAAGTTACTTCTCCTGAGTTTACAGAAGAATCCACTAAAAGAACAGAAAAAACCATAGATACTATGAATGCTTCTTTAAATGCTGCTAAGACTAGATTGGCGAAAGTTCCTAAAGATAAAGCGGATTTACGAGAAAGATTACAAACTAAGATTTCTAATTTAGAAGAGAGAATAAAGAACGCTAAAAGTAAAATTACTGAAGGTAAAGATAAAACTGATATTGGTCAGCAAACTGCTAAGTTAAGAAATGAACTTTTAAACATGGATGATTTTTCACAATATCTTATAGCAACAAGTAATAAACTTAAAGGCGAAGGAGGTCTAATTGGTTTGGTTTCTAAGATAGAAAGGTCTGCTTCTGCATTAGAGCAAATTACTCCCGAAAGGAGTTTAGGGTTCTTCGCACAGTTGGATGAACATGCAGGTAATAACGATGTGAGGGAAGCGTTTAAGGTCATAGACGACAAGCCGGAATCAGACGAGGCGAAAGACGCTGCTAAAGAGTTAAATGATAAAATGCCAAACATTCTTTCTAATGCGAAAGAACAACTAATTGGTGCATTTAAATTACATTTAGAAAAGTTTGCTAAGAATCCTGCATCATTCCCCGACAATCAAGTTATTTCTGCTAAAAAACAATTTGTCGATAAACAGAATCTATTAACATTAGGTGAGTAAAATGGTTGAGTTAACAGAAGAACAAATAGGAATGCTTAACCTATCTCCAGAAAAAATTAATGATTTGGCTACTGCTAATCCTCTTCAACGAAAAAGCACCACTAATAAAATTATTAGAACTTTAGAAGATAAGTTAAGAGATAAAGCAAGAGGCTCTTCTAATCAAAAAGAAGAACTTAAAAAGATTCCTGACATAATATCTGCTGCAA
>CEPG01014515.1_pt1 | contig 11666 bp, 5 predicted proteins | sample 530551 | NCBI WGS metagenome assembly CEPG01 (sample SAMEA2620384, study PRJEB7988) | marine metagenome | biome: marine biome (ENVO:00000447); feature: surface water layer (ENVO:00002042); material: "saline water (ENVO:00002010), including plankton (ENVO:xxxxxxxx)" | depth 5 m | reverse complement strand
TTCGTAAGAAGGTAAAAACCTTCAAGTGGCCTGTTGAAGTGCAAGAGCCCAGCGATAAAAAGCCAGGCAAGTTTGAGAAGTCAGAGTTTACGGCAATCTTCAAGCGAGTGAAGATGTCTGAGCTTGAGGGTGTTTCTGAGTCAGAGGGCGTTTCGCTGCTCAAGAAAGTCCTTGTTGGCTGGGAAGGCATTAAGGACGAGGACGGTGACGAGATTGAGTTCTCTGAAGCCGAGCTTGATGATTTTGCTGATGACGTGGATTGGCTGAAGGCAGTGTTGTCTGCTTACACCAATACCTACGGCGAGGCGCAGTCGGGAAACTAAAAGACGCTGCTGTCTATTGGGCTTCTGGCGGCAAGCGTATCGAGGATAAAACCAAAGACGACGCTGCCGCTTTTGGCATCACACTGCCTGAGCCCAAGGAGAAAGAGTCAGACGACTTTGAGGTTTGGGACGACAACTGGGACATTGTGATGATGTTCCTTCGTATGCAGACCCAATGGACAGTCAGCATGGCGGGATACGTTGGCTTGAAGTATGAAGTGCTGCTGGTTTCCGGGGGCCTTTTTGACCTTTATGATGTGGAGAACCGTCGCGAAGTGCTAGAGGGTCTCCGAATTATGGAATCCGCTGCATTGACCGAGTTCAGCAAGAAGGCAAATGGCTAAGACTGTTGGCGACCTTCTAATCAAGCTGAAGGCGGATGGTCTTGAGAGCATTACAGCTCTTAAAAGTGCATTGAGAGGATTAGGGAAGGCATCCCTCTCCACGGACAAGCAATTAGAAGGGTTTAGAAAAGAGGTAATTCAAGTCGCTAAGGCCACTAAGGTTAGCCAGCAGTCTATACGCGGACAAATTGATGCTTTCAAAGGTTTAAAGCAACAAGCGACTATTGGCAGCACTGTTTACAGGAAGCTAGGGAAAGATATTGACTCTTTGACCGAGTCTTTAGACAGGTTAAATCGTAAAGAAGAAGAGGCTGCAAAGAAGCCGAGAACAGCTAAGCAGATTTTTGGAGAAGGTGTTGCTGTTGTTCCAGAAAAATTTAGTCGTCAGATTGCAGCAGGCAATGAAATGCTGCAAAAGCTTGGGGTTACCTCAGCTGAGTATGCAACTCAGTTGGCAGCAGTTACCGCGAGGACGCAAGAGTTCAGCAGAGCCCAGCAGCGTCAGCAAGTTGTAGCTCAAAATCTTGTCGCAACAAATAGGGCTCAAACCACTGGTTTTCTTCAGTCAAGCAAAGTCAATATTGAAAACACTCATACAACTGCAGCTCTTAAGCAAAAGATCGCAGAGCTTGCTCAAGACCTTGACAATATTGAGGTTGGAAGTCGGGAGTACACGACAACCAGCAACCGCCTAAAGGAAGCACAGGAAGAGTTAAATATTGTTTTGGGGATCAGCAGCAAGGCTTTTGATGAGCTGTCTCGCGCTCAAGAACGTGCAGAGCGAAGAGCTAAAAAACTGGCTGATATCCAGCAGTATTACGGCACCAGTCGAACAGGTGAAGGGCAAGCCGCACAACGCGCTGGTGGATTTAGGGATCCAGTTACCGGAGCAATGATTGCTCGTGGAACTCGGGCTGGTCGTGTTTCTCTTGCGCAGCAACCAATGCGTGAGATCAGCGGTCTCTATCGCAGCATCGGCGATATCGGCATGTCTGGCATTAGCGCTGACATTGATCGGATGGGTAAGAGTGTCAAAGAAGTTACTCGTGACATCAAGGCTGCAACTGCTGCATCAAATGGAAGCGCTAACAGCTTGCAGGCACAGCGAAGTGCTCTGACCCAGCTGCGTGCTGGCCTTGATCCCACAAGTCAAGACTTCAGAGAGCTTGGCAAAGAGATAGACAAGGTCGATCGTAAGCTCAGCAAGCTTGGCAAGAAGCGTTTTAGCCTCAAAGGAGCGGCACAAACTGTTGGCGCTGTTGCGTCTGCAGGTATTTTTGGTGGCGCTCCAGGTGCAGCAGGTGCATTGCTTGGTGCTCCATTCGGCCCTGGAGGGGCAGTTATCGGTGGTGGTATTGGCACAAGCGCTGGAGTTGCGGCACAACAAATCAGCGGATTTACCAATTACGCAGCATCTATTCGATTGGCTGAAAAAGCCATGGCACGAATCATTGAAAAAGAGAATGATCGAGTTGAGACTGCTCGAAGGCTTGCCATTGCAAACGAAACTATTGAATATGCAGTTAACAGGTTGAACGTTGAACGCGAGGACGCCACTGTTGGCATGACTCGCTTGAGCGCCGCTGTCTTAGGCGCTGGAGGAAATATTGAGACTGCTGCTATTGCTTTCCTCGGAACTACAAAAGCGATTAAGGCTACAAAAGGATCTGCAGAAGATGTAAGAGGAGGTTTAACTGCCTTGGTGCAGATGTTCTCCAAGGGTAAAATTTCAGCCGAAGAGCTTTCTGGACAGCTCGGCGAGCGTTTCCCAGCAGCCGTTACAGCTTTTGCTGAGGCTAATGACATCAGCACGCAAGAGTTGCAGCAGATGTTGAAAAACGGAGAGGTCGGTCTTGATCGATTGGCAAAGTTCTTGGTGTTTATCACCAAGAAGTACAGCGATGGCGCATTGGAGATGGCCTCTAGCGCTGAAGAATCTGGAGAACGCCAAAAGCGTGCGTTCGACGAGGTGAGGAGAGAGCTTGGCAATCAATTAATTGATGTTGGCGCAAAACTGCAAGAAGGTATTGCTGATTCTTTGGCTCAGCTGACACCAGTCATTGTGAGTGTGGCGAGGGCCGTAGCAGGGGCTATTGAACTTATTATTAACGGAATAGTCCTTGTTATTAAAAACTTCCGCAACCTTATTGACACAGTATTGGTGTTAGCTGGTGGCGCTGTTTTGGGAGCGTTGCTTACAACGCTGGCTAAGGTTGGCACTGCAATGGGCGCAAAAGGCTTTGCGTTCTCTGTCGCATTGCTAGCGAGGTTTATTAGATTCAAGTTGATGACAGCAATCAGTGGCTTGATTCTTAAGCTCAGAGCATTGGCTGTAGCAATGGCAAGGAATCCTATTACCTTGTTGGCTTTGGGCATCACTGCTCTAGGCGTATCAATGTTTAGGGCTAGCCAAAAACACAAAAACTTTATTGATGACATCACCAGCGGCGTGATGTCTTTAGAGGACGCTGGCAAGCGGGTTGATAAGTACAAAAAACGCCTTGAAACTTTAAATAAAATTCAAGCAATCATCCAGGAAGATCCAACTGCCGCGCGTGGATTGCAAGAGGCTGGCAAGGGCTCTCGTGCTCTTCAGCTCACTGGAATGGCTGGGCGCGTTCAGCAGCTTGCAGGTGGACTCCAGGATCCAAGTTTGCCTGCAATCTCAGTAGGTACGCCTCAAGCATTGGCGGAAGCTCAAGCCATCACTTCAACTCAAATTTCTGGCATACAAGCTGCAATGGCTGGTCGTGCCCCTACTGAGCAGGGACCAAATATTGAACAGCTGCTAAAAAACATGTTCGCTCCCTCTCTTCAAGGCGATGGGGATGGAGATGGCGACAAAGATATAACCGATGCTCAGCTCAAAACCAGGATTGCAGGGCTAAAAGAGGCAGTCACATTTAGGGAGCTTGAAGCTAAGTTCTTTAACGACATCAAGACGATCCAGGCAGATCAGATCGAGGGCAACAAGAAAATTTTGGCTTTCCACGAGGCTGGGGTTGAGTATGCACGCGCACGGACTCAGCTTGAAGAAGAGTTGCTCGATCTAGAGCAAGAGATGGCAGTGCTTGTTAAGCAGGCAGAACTTGATCTTGGCCTGATCACAGAAGAGCAGTTCAAGCAATTTGAGCTTGAGCAAGAAATGGTTGCGCTAAAAGAAAAGTTCAACGCCTTGCTTGAAAACGAAAAGCTCACTCAAGAAGAGATTGATGCAATCCTGGAAAAGATAAGAAAAGGATTGAAGGCTGCAGGTGAGGATCCGAGTTTTAAAGAAGGATTCTTGAAAGGGCTTGAAGAAATGATGGATGTCACTCCCAAGCTTGTCGATGTAGCTATTGGTGCTGTTCAGGGGCTTGGCGATGCTATTCATCAAATGGTCACCACCGGCAAGGCTGATTTCAAGGAGCTTGCGGCTTCAGTGTTGTCTGATATCAGCAGGATCATGATTCAGGCTGCTCTTGCTGGTGCATTGAAAAAAATGCTTGGTTCGGCAAATGGCAATGTGATTCAAGGCGGTCGGATCAAGCCTTATGCACAGGGCGGTGTGGTTAGCGGGCCAACTGTTTTCCCAATGGCTGACGGGAATATTGGTCTTATGGGTGAGGCTGGAGCTGAGGCAATCATGCCGCTGAAGCGCGGACCTAGTGGTCGACTTGGAGTTGAGGTCACTAACCAAGGCAGCGCACGCGATGCAATGAATCGCTACTCACGTCGCAGTTCTGTTGGGGCAAGTGGTGGCGTGGCTTCTGAGGATGAAGCGATTGCAGCAGTGCAAGGTTCATCGGCTGCAATTGATGTCCGTTACAGCGTTGAGCGCATCAACAACGTTGATTATGTGACTGCCGATCAGTTCCAGCAGGGTCTGCAGCAAGCTGCTGCGCAAGGTGCTCAGCGAGGAGAGCAGCAAACCCTGCGTAGGCTGCAGATGAGCAGCAGCACTCGCAGGAGAATCGGCGTATGACGACCTTTTCTGTAGGCAACTTCATGCGTTTCACGCCGCCATCTGCTGTGCGAACTGGCGTGGGCGATTACTACGGCTCTATCGAGTACGCCTTTCAGAACTTTTTTATTGGTAAGGTCATTTCTTACGACTCAGTCGATCATGACTTCAGACCGTTTGGGTTCAGCGGAGCAACCATCAACAAGAACGGCGACGGCATGGATGCCAACTTAGTGTTCCCCAACAATGCTCTTACGAGGGACTGGGCAGACGAGGCTGTGAAAAATCGGTGGCTAGCTCGTGTTGATGTGGTTTCAGTAGACCCGGACTCCACCACAGTCACCACCAGCACTCGCGTGCATGTGTATCACGGTCAAGTCACTGGCGGAAAGTGGGATGCAACAGCGTTGACTTTGCAGCTTGGCAGCGTGCTTGACGCTGTTGGTGCTGACGTTCCTCGTCGCAACCTGACTCAACGACTAGTTGGTCGACTGCCTACGACTAGCAATGTACGACTGCGGTGATCTTGTCGGCAGGCCCTATCGGCTAGGAGCTGATGGTAGTGGCAAAGAGATTGACTGCATTCATCTTTGCTATGTCGCCCTGGAGCGCATGGGCATCAAGGCACCTGCTTTCAAACAGTCTTGGTACACCGATAGCAAGTGGTCAATCTGCCGCGACTTGATGTCGTGGGGTTTTCGCGTAAAAACAGCTGAGTATGATGGGGACATTCTGCTGCTGCCGCAGCAATCTTGGGCATTCGCAGTCACATGGCAGAACGGAGTCCTCTATATCAACAGGCAATCGAAAAAGGTGGCTTGGTCATCGGTGCGACTGTTTCAGAATTACCACTGCTTCCGTATGAGAAACAGTTAATCAAAACGATTGGCTGCAGTGAAGACGAGTATCGATATTTTGTAGCAGAAGCGATCAAGCGTGGGCAGGTTAGACCTGCCGAGTATGAGGGTATTCCTGACATCAATAATGGAGCTGCCACCCCGTATTTAATACAGCTCGCGATTGGCATCGTTATTGGAGCTGTTAGCTATCTGCTTACACCAAAGCCAAAAGCACCTGAGGCTTTTGATGGTCAGCGGCAGCTTGACAGCATTCGTGGTGGCAATCGTTTTACGCCATCGTTTGGCTTTGATACAACTGCTGAGCTGGCTGATTACAACTCACCAATCCCAATTGTTTTTGGCCTCTACAACTCAGTTGAAAATGTAGGCGGACTTCTTGTCACACCAAAACTGGTTTGGTCAAGGATGCTGAGCTACGGCCGGCAGCAGTCAGCCAAGCTGATGTTTGTTGTTGGTGAGCAAGGTCGTGCCGACTTTGTTGGGCCAGATGGAATTATTCCGCCAAATCGTGCCGGCATCTTTCTTGGCAACAATGCCCTAGATGCTGTTTACGATGACAACATTGCTTTTTATTGGAAGCGCAATACTACTGCTTCAGACTTTTCTCGCATCCAAGTGCGAAATAAGCAATTTGGCAGCAGTGGGCAGCCTCACTCAGCAGATCCAAATGGTGGTCGTACTGCAGCAGATGAGGATGTCTTCCTTTGCCCCACACTAGAAAGTGATTTCGACAAGGGTTTTTCATACGCGTTTAGTCCAGCAAACAACACTGAGTTTGGTGTTTACGCACCAATACCTAATGGCAATGCCTATCGGGTCAACTGGCGCAATATCTCAATTCCCGATAAAGACCCAGAAGGTCGTTTAAATTTTGACCGCGTCAAAATTGCAGGACTATTCGAGCCAAAGAAAGATAATAACAGTAAGTCTAGGATGGCTGGTGCTGGCAGGAACTACAGTCGCAGAATGGGTGTTTACGAGTACATTGGCAGTGGCTCGGAAACATTTAGCAATGAGTTCCAAAGCGAACGAAACGTCTCCGTCGGAGATCGGATTAAGTATCTAATTAGCAACACTAGGATCGATGAAGCGATCTATGAGGACAAAGCAACTGTTAACGACATCAACAGTGAAATTGAATCACAGCAAATTGCTGCTGATGACGCGATGCAGCTCGGAGAGCTGTTTTCTATAGGCGCAACTGTCTGGAAGGTTATCGATCGAGAGGTTGACACTTTTATCCCCAAGTCGCGCAATGGCGAGGACCAAGTTATTGAGCTTGAATGCATTGATACATCAGAAGCGCGGATCCCAAGGATTGGCCTTGTTGACAAATCCAAGGTAATTGAGCCAGGTCAAGGCTTCATAAATGACAACAGCGCTGGCGTTGGCGCTGGTTTCTTCGTTCTGACAAAGTATGCTCGTGCTCTTGTTAGGAACAATCGTCCTTGCGACGTAACTGAGATTGGAATTGCGAGCACAGTCAATCAACAGCTAAATGGAATATGTAACTTCCAAAGTCTTATCAGCCCTGAAGAGCTTGATCAGGCTGATGACGATGGCTTGAATATTCAGTCTGGCACTATCTCGACCTCTGTCAGAAGAAGTTCTGCGTTTAGTATTTACATTCGTAAGGCTGGCCTTGATTCAAGTAACAATGAATTTGCCTTTGCTCCAATCGTTGAGACAAGTTCTGGTGAGCCTAGGATTTTTGTCATCACTGGAAGCAAGCCTGTAAGGCAGTACAACTTTTTGCGTTTCAGGCACCCAGAAGCTTCAACAGAGTATGAATATAAATTTGTCCCAAGAGCCACCGCCGAGCTTCGATCTATTGGCCAAGAAGAGCAGTTGATTCAACTAGACGCTGACTCCAAAGACAACGTTGTTGAAAATGTAAGCGTTGCTGGCGTAGGAACATTCCAACTAACAACCAAAGGACGCTTTGTGCTCAAAGCCGAAATTGAGCAGGTCAAGGAGATGTTTAACGACATCGCTTTTACTGAGACTACAAAAGAAAACACTTACCCAACAGGAATAGCTGTTGATGGCTATCTACCTAGCGACGTAGAAGAAGAGCAGACTACGCTTACTAGTGTTGGATTTATTGAGCGTACTTCAGATCCAAGTGGTGCAGAGGTTGGACGCAATGGAGCGTTTACTCATTCAATTTTTGGCAGTGCTGATACGTCAGGAGTGCAAGAAGGACAGGTCGTTACTGCAGTGAAAGAGGAGACTCTTTCAGACAATCGCAGAGTGACTCTGGAATATCGAGCGACTAAGGTGCGACTCGCAAGCGACCACTATGCGGTCGCAAATGGGGCAAGTTTTGTGTTCAGGCTTGAGGATGACATAAGAGTAGTCAGAAGCTCAGATAACTGGGTTGGCGGTGCAACCTTTATTGTTCGTCGCGGATCTAACGCTACTGGCGACGGCGGGCCTTACAACAGCAGCAATCCTTTTGTTCCTAATCATCCACAGGCTGGCAACAATTTCTTGTCATCAGGTATTAAATTGCGGGTCACTGGAATCGAGAAAGTTACAAAAAATCGCGGACGCTCCCAAGGCTATTACCACGAAATATTTGGCAACGCAGAAAGCAAAAACTTTGGAGATACAGCAACCGAGGTAAGAAATTTAACCCTTGGCGCTAGAGGGGGAACCAATATGAAGCTAAGCCTCCGCCTCAAAAGTTCAGTTGTTCATCATTCAGATCATTGGACAGGTAGGAGCAAGTTTTGGGCAACTCCAACAATTGAGGTTGTGAAAGAAAATACTACAAGCAGCAGGTGGGAGCAAAATGAAATATTTGATGATCTGGTGACAGTTGGCAGCACAAATCCTTTTTACGATTACAGCAGGTCTGGCAATCAGATTGGAGTTCGTTATAGAGTTGCCTCTATCAACAAAAATATTGTTGTAACTGCAAGGGAAGCGTTTACTAGAGGCTTTGAGTTCCAAACTCAATATGCAGAGTTGAGCTTTTACGGCAGCCTTATAAATAAGTCTTCTGATACTGATCCTGAGCATGAGGTCGTGTATGTAAATGAAATTTCTACAAATCCAATCGTCCCCGAGTACAACAATCTCACGACTTGTGGGTTGGTGCTGCGTTCTAGTCGTGCATTTACTCGACTTGATCAGTTGCGGGTTTGGCTCAGCGAGGGCATACCCGTCCGCAGACTGCATCCGACGCTTTCTTCTTACGAGGACAGCAGTAACAGCACTAATGAAGGGCCAAGCAATCTGTTTACTGATTTGGTTTTCTACCTGCTTACTAATCCGACAGCAGGTGCTGGCGCAACGTTGAACATGACTCCAGACAGTCCAAACTTGATTGACACGGCAAGTTTTGAGACTGCATCTACCTTCTTGCGAGCTAACAAGCTTTTCTGCAATGGTGCGATCACGGACAAGGTCAACGTCAGAGAGTTTGTCGCCAGTAATGCTCCAAACTTCTTGTGCAACTTTGTTATCAAAGACGGCAAGTTTGGTTTAGTGCCCGCTGTCCCCACCAACCCAAGCACTGGCGAAATCAGCCTTGCTCCTGTTCAGTACTCCCAGATTTTCAACGATGGGAACATCCTTGAGGACTCGTTCGAGTTTGAATATCTCAGCTCTGAAGAGCGGCGCATGTTCACGGCTGCTGTGCGTTACCGCCAAGAGCGACCAAACAAGCTGCCTGAAGAAAGGACTGTCACCATCGCGCTGAAGGAAAGAGTTGCAAGTGAAAGCTCGGATACTGACCCGATCGAAACATTCGATTTAACGCAGTTCTGTACCAGCACTGAGCATGCGCGAATGGCTGCTCGATTTTTTATTGCAATCCGCAAGTTGGTTGGTCATACGATCCGCTTCTCAACAACAGCTAGCGGCTTGAACCTCGAGCCTGGCTCTTTTATTCGTGTCGACACCGAGGCAACGCCTTACGACTCGGCCAAGACAGGGACGATTGATTCGTCGGGCAACATCACGAGTGTCTCTACGATCGATGACGGCACTTACACGGTTTTGTATTTCAAGTCTGATTCGGATGACGTAGCTACTGCGCAGATGCAGGTCAGTAGCGGCAAAGTTGGTGACTCAACCTTTCACAGCAGTGTTTTCACGATTCAGCAGACAACCAACTCGCAGAAGGTTTACATGGTTGAGCAGCTGACCTTCAACGAGGACATGACTGTTCAGGTTGTTGCCTCTGAGTATCCTTGTGACGAGCATCGAGTCAGCGAGCTGGCAAGGCTGGTCAAAGACGAAAACAACTCCTTCTTCACCACTCCTGGCTTCGACTGATGGCATTCCCCACCTCATTGCAACCAACTGGCCGCACTTACTCGCCAGGCAACTATCCGATCAAGACTTTTAAGTCACAGAGCGGGCAGGAGGTGCGGATCCTGTATGGCAACGAGCGCACTGAAACCAAGCTGAGTCTTTCGTATACCAATATTGGTGACGCTTCAGCAGAGCTGTTTCTTGATCACTACGACGAGGTGAAGGGCACGTTTAATACTTTCACGATTCCAGACAACGCCTTGGCTGGATGGCTTTCCAACTCTGACGCCTTAAGGCCAGAAGCAACCACAGTCCCAACAGTGACTTATACGGTCACGGTTGTGGACAGCGGCGGCAACAAATACCGCTTCAACGGTGGCAGCACAAATGCTGAGACTCTTGAGTTGACCGAGGGCACTGTTTATTTATTCGATCAGTCTGATTCGTCAAACTCTGGCCACCCGCTCCGCTTCTCGACTACCAGCAATGGCACCCACAACAGTGGGACTGAATACACGACTGGCGTGACGACGTTTGGAACGCCTGGCTCTGCTGGCGCCTACACCCGCATCAAAGTGGCAGCTGGTGCTCCAACTTTGTATTACTACTGCAGCTCGCACTCGGGCATGGGTGGTCAGGCAAATACGCCTTCAGCCACCACGACAGCGTCAACTTCTGGCAGCTTGGCAAAGTACAGATATGAGGGGCCACCGCAAGTAGTCCAGGTGCGCCCTGGGATTAGCACTGTTACAGTGAATTTGATTGGCGTGATCTGATGGCAAAGGTCTACACCGGCAGAGATGGCGTAATGCAGCTGTCCGGCACGACCCTTGCCAAGGTCGTAAGTTTCTCGCTGCAAGCAAGCCTTGAGACGCTGGAAACTACGACTCTGAACGAGCATCTGCGTAGTTATTCCCCTGGAATTTCTGGATATAGCGGAAGTGCAACTTTGCTGTATTACAAGGAAGACGATGGCACTTTTAATACGACAAATCTATTGAACAAGCTTTACAAGACTGGGACTTCCGGAGTTAGCAGCAGTGACACTGTTGAGTTCACTTTTCGCTGGATTGACGGTACTGACAACAACGACATCAAGCTGACGGCTTACATCACTAGTGCAAGTATTGGCGCTGCAACTGGGGACATTGTTCGCGCAGAAATTAGTTTCCAAGGCACCGGAGCCTTGTCGACAGTAACGATCTCATGAGCGTTTACTTAGGCACTTTTGGCGAGGTTGAGCTGAAGCGTCAGTTTGACGGCGGCTCCTTGACTTCCAGCATTGGCACTGGAGATGTCAACGTCACCAAGAAAAGATTTAGCTTTGACTTTGATCATGGCCAGCTCTTAACTGGCGATCAAATTGAAATTACAAGCACTGACGGATCTGCATTAGATTTTATTGACAGCTACACAGACTCCAGCGTCAAAAAATATATTTACGTTGACGAACTAGACGGAATTAGGCTCTACAACAGCTTTGCGCACGCTGTAAATGGTGGTGCATCAAATGCCACGACCCTTGCAACCCCAGGGAACGAAATTCCAATCAAAGTGGTTGTGCAGAACGCCGACTACAGGGTTTTGGGTCGCGTTCAGAGCTATGAGCTGAACACTCAGCGAGAAACAGTCGACACCACCACGCTGTCTGATGAGTTCAGGACCCGAATCGGCACCATGATGTCCGGCTCAGGTCGCATGGCATGCGAATGGGAGTACACAGGCGATACGGCGAAAGAGCTGCCTAATTACTTGTTAGAGCTTGCATTGCGCACGAGAGTTGGCAGCTCGTTTGAAGGCAGGTTTTACCTAAAGACCAATGGCTACAACCCTGGCGGGCATACAAATGCCAGTGACGACCAGATTTGGTACGAAGTCAATGGTGTCATAACTGCTTGCGCAGTGCAGTTCACACCAAATCAAATGGTGC
>CEPG01006378.1_pt1 | contig 11768 bp, 20 predicted proteins | sample 530551 | NCBI WGS metagenome assembly CEPG01 (sample SAMEA2620384, study PRJEB7988) | marine metagenome | biome: marine biome (ENVO:00000447); feature: surface water layer (ENVO:00002042); material: "saline water (ENVO:00002010), including plankton (ENVO:xxxxxxxx)" | depth 5 m | reverse complement strand
GGTGATAACATTCTAATGATACTATTCTTATCACCACCATAGATAGTCAAACTATCATCGGCGCGTCTGTAATGCTTAGTGAATAGTCTTAGTTTCTTACTATCAAAAACGCTCTTACCAATCAAGACATTACCTTTGAGCATAGGTTTCAATGCGCGCACAAGAACCTTTCCAATAGGGTTAGGTGTCTGTTCGTAATACCTTTTATTGGTATCAGTATCAACAGCATAGCCGCATTCAAGTAAGACATTCATCTGTGCTTTAGGTTTGATAGGTATAACAGCCGCGCATCTCATACCATCAACTAAACCACTAATGTTATCCGTCGTGTTTATGTCAAAATCATTTAACCATTTCTTTGTATCTATTCTCATCAGTATTCCTCCACATCTTCTTCTTCTTCACATTCAACACAAACTGTTTCACCATCATTGTTAGACCATGTATCATTTATCATGCGCCATTCACCGCAACCATCACATTCAAGATGTCCACCGTTAGCAAACTGTGTATCACCATCAAGAGTTAGTGTGATATGCGGGAAGTTGTTTGTGTCTATGTCAAAGACAGGTCGTAGTCGCGAGCGAACCATGTGTCCACCTTGTCTATCCTCATCAACAAGCCGCGCAGGTAATACGGAAACTAATCCAGCATCAACACAAAACTCGCGGCCATGAACATTGAATGAACCATCGCCACCAAGACCGCTGTTATAGACATAACATTTATTCCCCATGAATTCAAATTCAATACCATCACCTTCCAGTCCATCATGTGAGAACTTACTTACTTCTTTACAAAAGTCGTCCCAAAAGTGGTCATTGATTGCATAGCATGGGTCGCCAATATACCATTCGGGTCGCGGGTCGTGGATAGTGTCAGCGAACAATTCAAAGATAGCATCTTCATCAAAGCACATTATTTCAGCGTAGTGTTGTCTGCCTTCTGCGAGTTCATCATAGTCGCCATCACTTGATAACTTAACACCCTTGACACAACGATACAAAGCCATGTAGCAAGCAACAATGATGTAGTCGTATGGCTTACGCGCTGTCTTAGTAAAGGTATAGTAAGTATCTTTCTTGCTTATGAAGTCTGTTGCTTTAGGTTCGCGTGGTATAGAAAACCATTCGTGGTTGCCTTGCACTTGAATCAAATCATTAGTGAGTATTACTTTCTTTTCTTCCCAATCACCATCAAGAGTCAATAGTAAAATGTCTTGCTGTAAGGCTGTCCATTCATCATCGTCAATTCTCCCAGCAGGTATGTAAGCATAGTGTGTGTATCCCATTACTCAAAACCCCCTGTGTTTGCATTGAAGTTAACAAGCCTCTTACTGTAATTAGGTTTGAGCATACTCATAGGAACAGTCCAGCGCGCACCATCGTCGTTAGCAATAACCTTGCACTTGGTTCTGTTCACTTTTAATATTCTTCCATCAACTCTCTTGTTTGTTCTGTGTGAAATCCAATACACTTCATCACCTTCATTGAGTTGTTCCTTCATCAACTTAGCCGCGAGTTTCCTCTTGTGCTTGATGACATGAACCACATTCTCATTGAGTTCGCGTAGTTCTTCCATAGTCATGTCGTGCAATTCTCCCATTGATACCATCAGTCATTCCTCCTTCCAGCGTGCGGTAAGTCTATGTCTTTGATAGGCCAAACAAATTTGATGCTCTTCAACTCGCCTTCGGTAAAGTATCCCCATTCGGGATAACTACCTTGGACATATCCGAAGTGGTAGCCATCTTCACCATGACAGTTCAGTTCAGTCGCGAACCAATACCAGCCAGTCATTGACTCCCAACCTTTCAGCACTTTGTTCTGTATCAATTCACCTTGACTATCTACATACTCAAGGTATAGTTCATTATCTATTGTTTTCAGTTTCGTTTTCATTTCTTTCACCTGTTTTATTTCTTAGTTGATTTATTGGTCAACCACCCAATCATTCATTCCAGTCTTTCTCTTTTCAGCGGTAGCAACATTCGCATTCATGAAGTTCTGCAAACCAATCTTGTCAACATCTCCCCAATCTTTGCGTTGGAATCTGTAAAACTCTTCTCTATCCATACCCCAAGGCGCGTCGTATAACATGCCTTGATTAGCGTCAAAGATTGTCGGCTTTGCTTTCGGACATGGTTCAGCATGCATACTACCTCGGTGTCCAGTCATGTTAAGGTCGCGAGTCTTCCAAACCCAACCCCAATTAGCGCGGCAATGTTCTCCACCACAAGCACAGTCGCCAAGCATTACTGTTCTTCCATCAATGTTAGCGATACCCATAACTCGGTTGGGTTCACCATACATCTCAATTAGAACATTCAATGCTTCTGCACCGTAAAGGTCGGTCAACACTTCCATTCTGTTTTCATCATTCAGTTCTGTTATTTCTTGAACAGCGCGAGTCAATTCACCATCTTTGGTTTCTTGATTCTGCGCATTCAGTTTCCAATTTATTTTATTTTCTTTCTTCATAGGCTTTCACCATTCTTGCTATGCGCTCATCATTCCATGAGCAACGACAGTCAAGGGGTGGGGAGGGTCGCGGTGTTCAAGATAGGAAAGAACGAGGAAAAGGGTTCGCGACCCTCCCCATGAAATAGGGGTGATGGTTTTCGGACTCCAACAAACGGGTGAGGGCAGGGGCTTAGTGAGTTAGTCCTTACTTGTTATCAACCTTGACAAGTTTGATAGTTGGCTTCCATGTTTCTTGGAAGGTTGGTATCTCATTGATAGGTGTCATAACTTTCTTACCAGCCTTAGTCTTACTGTAAGGTATCTTGAATTGGTCGGGGTTGTCAGCAAGCCATTGACCCATTGCTTCTAAATCATCAACGGGTTTGCCTGTATGTTTAGAGTAAGCATTGACAGCGGCCATAGCAATATCTTCAAACATGTTCGCGGCTTTGTCCGACTTCTTCATCAGCGTTTCAATACCATGCTTCTGTCCTGTTAGTGTCCTCTTACCATCGTCAAAGATAGGGTTGTGAGTAATAACACCAGTCAAACATTGCGCGGCATGGAATACACTTCCAACAGATTGCTTATCCAATTCTGTCTTACCCATAGCAACGAAGTCTTGGTCGGGGTCAATCCAACCTTTGTTCATAGCATTCCAAGCATGGCCGTGTCCAACCTTAGCGGCATCGGAATCCATTACAGCCTTAGTGATAACAATGTTTCCGTTCTTATCCTTCGGGAATGTATCAATGTCAGCCGCGCTGATTGTGATTGACGGTTGTGCGATAAGACCATGTGAAGAGAATGAAGTTAGTATCTTATCAAACGCGTTAGCCTCAACAGGTATGTGTCTTAAGATGTGCATAGCAACCAAGTTCTTACGCGATTCAAGAAGTGCTTGTCCAAGTTGAGAAGCAAATCTTTCACCATCAAACTGTGAAACTACACCTTCCATGTGTCGTATCTTAGTCTTGTCGCCAGCCATTAGCAATGCTTGAACACCACCGCGTGCGGCAAGATTACCACAGTAAGTGCGGAGAACAGTCATGAATGCTTGAAGAGCAGACTTACCATCGTGAGCATTGATGATTGATACACCAATACGATGTCCACCTTCTTCTTCAACAAGCGCGTCGCTGATTCTGTTTGCTGATAGATTGACATAGCCAAAGTTGCCGAGGCTCTTAGCAGATTCATTGCGAGTCTTAGTTGAGTAGTCAGTTAGGTCAAGGTTAATCATAGCACGCGCACCCTTGTTGAAAGAGAATGCGTCATAAGTAATTAGTTCTTGACCGGACACAAGTGTTGCTTCCTTGTCGCCTTCCTTCAATTCATAGACACAACCATTGGCTTCATTGATACCGCGAACAGTTTGAATGATTGGGATAAACACATCGGGGTGTTCAACCGGAACAAAGTTCGGGCCAATCGCGCGGTTCAAACAATGACCAAGTGGGTTGTCTTGAGTAGCAAGTGTTGGATTGAAGATAGCGCGGACTCTTGTATCGCCTTTCTCCGAATGCACTTCGTGGTATTCAGTATTGCCTGTGATTGGGTCAACTGTGCGAGCAACCATGTCGTAAGTCTTGGTGCGGAAGTTCCATGCACCAAAGTCTTCGTGTCGCTTGCCGTCTGCCATAGCCCTGCTGATGTCCGACTTCATGTTGTCCTTGATTACTTTTGATTCAGCATACCTTTCTTGTCTTGCTTTGTTAGCGCGCTGTGCCGCTGTCAATTTAGTCTTGACTTGTTTCAATGCGACATCATCTGCTGTTTCATTCTCGGCAAGAACATGGTCTGCTAACTCAACACCAAGCGCATCACCAAAGTTAGGTGTGCTGTCATCGTAGTCTGCTTCTTGTGTTGTTGGTTCATTGAATGTGAATTCTTCTTCCGATGATGTTTCTTCCGATGCATCATTGAAGACAAACTCCATCTCCGGTTCTTCATCAACAGCGTTTGTTTCACCAAACTCAATCCACATATCAGCAATGTCTTGTAGCACAGCATCGCCGTTAGTGTCGTAGTTGTAATTATCCGCAACGCGAATATTTACGCTGTTCACATTAGCGTCTTGCAACAAGAATACAGTTTGCTCACCGTGTTCTATGGTATCAGCAATACAATCATTGGGAATGTATTTGACACCTTCCCATGCTGGGCTTGCTACCAATTGCATGTTGTTCTTTTCATCTTGAGCGACACCGATTACTACGGTGCGCGTGGCTTCTTGGGGGTTATTTTTATTCATTTCTTTTTCCTCCTATTATTTTTTGTCCAATGGACTGTGTTATAACCAATGTTTCATTGGTGGTTTGTTCTATCTCATAGGGAGAACGCATTACTGCTCGCCTCCCACAAATATGAATTCAAATTCTTCGCTTTCGTTTTCGTTGATGAAAACAAATTCTTCATCTTCTTCACCGCGCGTCATAGTATCTTGTTGGCTGTGTAGTATATCAACTTTCTCACCGCGCGCCACAAACTTGTTGTAAGTCTGTGAACAAATAGCGTTAGAGCAACAATGATAATGCGTTGATTGCATCTTACCTTTCTTGATGTCATAGGTGAGAGGCTTCCATTCAGTATCACACTTAGGACAAGCGCGGACATACTGAACAGGTATTCTTCCCATGTTTCTATGAGGGTTGAGGTAGTTATCTCGTAGTGCGCTTGTTGGTCTAACAAAAGCGTTCATCACTATGACATAATTACCATCACCTGCATCGTTGGTAGTCATGTTAACTACTGTGTGGTCATCATCAATTAGCGCGTGGAATTCTTTTTCATTAAATGTCATTCTTCTTCACCTCTTACAAAATAGTAAGATACATCGGGGTCATGTAGTTGTGATGCTGGACTGTTGTATCTAAGACAGAAAGACTTAGCCAACTCATCATTGTCAACGACCTTTACTTTGTATGATTCTTGTCCTTTGACAGCGCAATAGATTGTGCATTTCATTCCTTCACCACCAAGTTGCCGTGTTCAAAGTGCCAATCCATCAACGCGGTCTTGCGCGGTTGTGGTTTGGTAAAGTCATGATGGAATGGTAAGTAGTTATCTTTACCAAGCGCGGCAAAGATAGCAACGATAACATTGTCATGCAAGTCTTGGTTCAATGCTTCAAGTGATTCAAGCAACTGTTCTGCTGTGAACTCATGCTTGACTGTGGACACAAGAGCATCGCGTGGTTCTTTCTTATCATACTTGATGAAGTTGCTTTTGTGTTCTGCGATGAGTTTCTTATTCATTTCCTTCATCTCATTTATTTTCTTCATCTTAGATGGCTCATACATTATGTCCGGTGCTGACATATCTTCTTCGTCAAAGAAACTATCATCTTGTGTAAATTTAGGCTTACCAAACATACCACCAAGAGTATGATTGTATGTGTATGTCTTGCGCTTACCTTTCACTTTGTGTATGGTAATCTTACCTGTTTTCTTAGCCGCGTAGTATAAACTTGATTGCACTTGCCTCAAATCCATCTTGCGCGAACCTCTTTGGTCAACAAGTTTGTGGACTTGCTTCGCCGTTAGGTGTTCTAAGTTTCCTCCATGTGTTGTCGCACCTTTCATGATGCGTATAGCAAACTCGTATGCTCTTTCATTTGGTCTTCTCATATATTTCTGTTTCATATTTTTTCCTCCATATTATATTGTTGGTCTAACTTTTGTATTGCGCTTGACCATACGCGCAGGTTTGTTCTCATGTTTGACTCATCAATGTATTCTTCAATGATGTGTTCTTCACATTCAATGCGAATGAATAGTATCTCGCTCATTGTATCACCTCGTAGCGGTGTAGTGCGCTGTAAGGAATTGATACAAACTTGTGCTGATGCGCTTTCATTCTCTCGTCTTGATTGTATCTGCGATAGATACCGTTGCTTTTTGAATCAACTCCAAAGAATTTGTAGTGTGGTGGTATCAATGGTATGGTTATAGCGACACCATCAACGCGAGCAATAACTCGTTCAAACTTACGATAGTCTTTCAAAGTGCGAGGCCAACTCATTCTTCTTCCCCCTTGACTCCTGTTGTTAGTGTGGCGATGTAGTAATTCTCATCGCTGTCCTCATCAATCTCAAGTGTGTAATCACCTTCGGCAATCAATAACAAGTCGCGCCCTTTCAAGTTGGGTAGTAAGTTAGTGATGAAGTATAGACGCGCCGCAGTATCTCTTACATCTTTTCTGTAAGTGTTGGCTGTGTATCTATCAACTTCAGTAATGTAGTTAGGGTGTATAACAAAGTTGAGAAATCCATCTTCGCGCTTTTGTTTGTCAAATAGTATATCTATCTTCATTCAACTCGCCTCCATAGTCCTGTTTGATAACCAACGGGTTGAAATCGCGGGTGGATTCTCAACCACATAGATAACTGTCGCTGTTGTGGTATGTTCTTTCTTGTGTAGCGCGTTCCGCTCTTTGTCTTTGGTGTGTGGTTGTGTGTCATTTGATAGATAGCATCGCGAGCATTGAAAGATTGACCGACCTCATAGATGTCATCAAGATATGATATGATTCTTGTTGCGTGTGCTTTTCTCTTTCCTTTGAATTCAAATGTCATTCTTCCTCACCTGCTGATTTCATAAACGCTTTGTGCGCCGCTTCTATTTCAAGAGGGCATGATGTAATAACAGTCATACCTGCAAGGCCGCGACTCATTACTGATTCATGTTCTGTGCTTCCGCATTTGCATCGGATAGGGTTCGCCTCTCTTTCTTTAGCCCAAATTTCAATCTGTTCATTCAATGATATTTTCTTAGTCATTCTTCTCACCTTTCTTGTCGTTAACAACTTGCGCTTGTATTAGATAATCAACGATTTCATGTTGGACTCTCCCCTCAACTACATCAAGTGATAGTTGTTTGAGGGTTTGATTCTCTTTATCGGGATTTACTTTAGCCATTACTTTCGCGAAGCGATGGTATCTTTTCATAAGAGAAGTGTATAGTTCATACCTCAATGTTTGAATCGCTGATTCTTTAGTCGCGTGTATTGTAGTATCTATCCTATCAAATGTTTTGATTACAGACAGAACATATACTCTTGGCTCATCTCTCCTTGATGTGTTGTCTAAGTTATCAACAATGCTGTTCTCAATAGTATCCCAATCCGGCATGAATGTCATTACTCATCACCTCGCTGAATGATAGTTGTTAAGTTGCGCTCTCCGTTTATGACTTTGTGCAATTGCTTTAGGTTAATATCTAACGCGACAAATTCAATTCCGTCGCTGGAAGTATATGATATGCAATCGTTGAAAGCATCAACACTAATTGACACCTTAATCAATCCGCCATGTCTTCTAACATAACCTGCAAGGGTAGTTGGTATTGGTTGTGGCTTGTGATTATTTTGGTCGCTCATTCTTCCTCACCTATCGCATTAGCCTTTTCTATTGCTACAAATAAGCGCGCAATCAATTCCATCTTTCTTCCGCTAACTTTCTCACCAAATAATTTCAAATCTGCTTTAATCTTCGCGACTGTCATGGGTTTCCATGCGTCAGCAAATGCTTTCTCTTGGTCTGTTGCTGGGAAGCCATCAGTTGTTGTGCGTCGCTGTGGTCTGTGTGTATTGAAACCACTAATGCGTTCACTTGTAGTGCCATACTTTGTCCTTGTATGTATGTGGTTCTTACTTTCCCAAACAATAGGCTTCGCGTCTTTGGGTTTGCTATGCTTCTCCCTATTGGCTTGCGCTCTTTGTTTTCTTTCTTGTTCTATTTTTTCTCTATAACTTAATATCTTTTCCATATATATTCCTCGTTTATTTTTTATTTTCTTTTTGTCAATCATTCACTATCGTAAATGTGGACTCGTATTTTCTCCGGCTCTTCATTGATGCCTGTTTCGTTTATCAATTTGTAAAAGCATTTCATGTCGCCTCCTTCTTCATTGTCATACACAAACATGTAGATGTCCTTGTGCTTGCTACCGCGAAACACACGACCAATAGTTTGAATGCGAGAGCGCACATTGTTTGTGCCTGTCATCATCACTAAGTAGTCAATGTCCGGTGCATTGAAACCAACCTTCAATGACTTACATGATAATAGAATGTCCGATGATGAGCGTTCCCATCTCTTCAATTCCTTAGTAGCATCTTCGCTATATTGTTGTAGTCTGCGTTTGAATCCCGCGTTGTTTAGTTCGGGGTAAGTTTCATAGACATCAGCAGGTAATGTGGAAAGACCGCTGTGATATATGTGTGGGTGAATACCCAAGTTCTTACACATACCATTGAGTCTTTCAATACCAAAGATGGTTTCGTGAAATAGTAATCCTTTCTTACCAATGTTTTCATTGAGTATGTATTGCGCGGCAGTAAATCTATTCTCCATGTCATTCATCAATCTCTTGCGCTTGTTGCATAGATACTGATACATGTGTAGTATAGTCATAGGCTTACCTGCCTGTGAATAAGATACAACCTCATTCAACAACCCTCCAACTTTGAAGTTGCGTCTGTCAAATAGATTGTGTTTGTTAGCACCCGCTGTTTCATCAGCCGCCTTGTAGCACTTCCAATACAGTTTGCTAATCTGTTCAGTCAACTCATTGTATTCAATCTGTTCAGCATCTTTCATCTTGATTTTGATAAGGTGGAATGTGTAATCTAATTCGTCATCGTCTGTCCTTGATTGTTTGATACCTTCAATTAGTTTGACGCGACAATGAATACCTGCAACACAATCCTCGCCTTGACAGACATGGTTCTTTGGTGTGGTATTCAACTCACACATGACACAAACACCATCACTTCTGTGCGGTGTTGCGCTAAGTAATAGACAAGCATCACCTTGAAAGTTGCGAAAGTGTTTGAGCGCACCTTCTCCACCCGCCATGTGGCATTCATCTAAGATGAGAAGTTTCTTTCTGTTCTGTAAGTGTTTGATGTTAGGTATCTTCTTGGCTGATAAGTAAGTAGTAATATACACATCTTTGTTTGGTGAGCGTTCATTGTATCCACCACCAATACGACCAACAGTTAGACCCCACATACGGAATACAGTTCGCGTTTGATTAAGTAATGCTTTAGTCGGCACATAGAATATGATAACGGGGTGAGGTTCGTGTTCGTGTAGCCAATTGTGAGCGACAGTAATAGCAAGACGCGTCTTACCTGCTCCGGTAGCAACCCATGTTCCCATGCGCTTGCCATCTAAGCCAAGCCATGAAGCATAACCTTCCTGTTGCCACGGTCGCGCTCCTTCTTGTAGTTGTTCACCTGTCCTGTTAGCAGGTAGTGATTTAGCCACATCAATATCCGGTGCGAATGTGAATATCATTTCATCTTCGTCAGCCTCTTGGTTAAGCCACATATCATGTGAGTTAGTAAATACAAATTCTTCTTCAACTTCTTCAACTTCTATCATTATCTTCAACCTCTTTTTTCCTTATCATTTCATCGTATGCCATTTCAATATCATCTCTAATTATACAAAACATTTGGTAATCATAGTCAGCGATGCTTTTGATATGATTAGTGATGCGACCAAGCATTTGTATCTTAGCGCGTCTGTGGCTTTCACCATCAAGCATACCCATAGCAAAAGCGTTAGGCTCAAAGCCAAACTCGCTTAGTATATCTTTCAGTATCTTATTCAATTGTTCGTTCTTCATTTTTGTTCCTTCCTTTTATTGTTATTATTGTTTTATTATTATAATAATAAGTTAATTATTATTATAATAAGAATATGATAATCGCGATAATCCTTCGTGTTAAATGTTAGATTAGCGCGGAGTTAAACTATCAGTATGATTTGAAACTACACATGCGTAGTGGTAGTATCAATACTGAAAGGGTGAATGTGAATCGTTGCTTCAATAGCAACAGGTAATATGTCAAGAGCATCAAGAATCGTGCATGCTTGACAACAACGCCAAGTTATTTTAGCGCAAGACAGTAATCCTCAACCGTATGGTTGGCGGAGTATCATGTCCTTGTCTTTATGCCAAAGAGAATAACTGTAATGAGGGTCATTGCAGTTATGAGGCATAAAAAAAAGGGCGTGATACATAGCCAACCCGACTATGTATCACGCCCTAATAAGAATTGGTTATGGTTTTCGGACTCCATAAAACGGGTTTGGATTGACTACTTAACTAATCAAAGTTTCTTCAAGTCGTTAAGGTCAAGACCCATAGCAGACAAGTCAACTGATTCAGCGGCTGATGCCTCCCAATCATTTGCTTCATACGGCCAGTTCCAATCTTTCGCAGTTCCACCCATTACAGGACTGTCTGCTACTTCTTGATTGAAGCCAATGTATTCCTTGAATGATTCAACAAACGCCGGACTAACTGCCCAAGCAATTCTCTTAGCCCAAAAGTTGCGGCCACTGTGATGCATTACATAAGATACGACCTTCATGATAGTTGCTTTGACTTCAGCAGTTTTGTTGGCTACTAATTCAGTGAACCAATGCTTGAATTGTGCTTTAGGATTCTGTTCAGTCTTAGCCAATGTTGATTGAGCCTTCGCTCTAACTTGAAGTAAGTCGGCCATTGGTTGTCTAAACAATCCGTTGAAGATAACATTACCATTGCCAGCCTTAACACCTTTCTCAATCCATTCCGGTCTGTCAGTTGTCTTGATTGATTTGCTACCGTATTGATAGAACTTACCGTTTGCATTAGTGCTGAATAGTTTGCCGATTGTTTCTTGAATCATAGCACTGTCAACATTCTCATTGATGAAGTTAATATCAAACTCATCAAGTAAATAGCCATCAGTTTCGGTGGCTGTTGCTTTTGGTGCATCATCAGTCAACCCAGACAAAACGCCATCTTGCGCTGTATTAAAACTGAATTCATCATCAGTTTCAGCAGGTTTGGTAGTTGCTGTCATAGTTGATAGATGCTCAGCAATCATTCCGGCCAATACAATCATGTCTTTGTTGCAGTTAGCATAGTGAACTCTCATTACCGCTTTTCTCAATTCCTTGAGTTGGTTAAGTTGATTGTTAACATTAACTCCACTTGATGAGTTATAGTAATTGTCAACAATACTATGCCCTGTTATGTTCATTCTTTTGGCTAAACGCACCATTACAGTAGCGTTGTTTTCTGTTTTCTTACCGCCTTCATTTTTAGCGGTCTTAATGTTGGTATCTCTTTGAGAGAACCATTCATCATCTTTCTTTTCATAAGATGTAAGCATTACCTTACACCATTGCTTTTCGTTTTCCATTTTTTTCACCTTTCTATTATCTTCCCTCTTTGCTGTTATCAAGGGAAGTGCTTTTTCAGTATGGTTTAACGCGCCCCTTATAAGGGGTCAGCCAAAAAT
>CEPG01021000.1_pt1 | contig 11868 bp, 8 predicted proteins | sample 530551 | NCBI WGS metagenome assembly CEPG01 (sample SAMEA2620384, study PRJEB7988) | marine metagenome | biome: marine biome (ENVO:00000447); feature: surface water layer (ENVO:00002042); material: "saline water (ENVO:00002010), including plankton (ENVO:xxxxxxxx)" | depth 5 m | reverse complement strand
GATCTCGGTCGGGCCGTTGATCGGCGGCACCTCGGGCGTGATCTTGCCCATGATGATCACATTCATGCCGATAGACCGGAACAGCCTGGCCAGACCAATGGCGCGCGTGGCCGAAGCGGTCCGGTCCGGCAGGCCGTATCCGCCGACAAGGATCAGGGTGTCAGGCACGCCCGTTCTCCCGGCCCGACATGCGGGCGGGCTGGGCGCCGATCTGATCCGGACGGGGCCCCCAACGCAAAGTCAGCCGCCTGCGCCGCGGCTTCGGGGCCTTGGTTCGGGCGCGCTCCACAAGGTCGCAAGCCACCGGCACCAGGATGAACAGCATCACGCCCAGGCTGGCGAAGACATCATTGAGCAGGGGCAGCGCGACCATGATGCCGAACACGGAAAAGGCCAGGCCGAAATTGTCCCGCATGCCCCGCATCATCCTCACCGGCAGATAGGTCAGAAGATAGACGAAGACCGAACCGATCAGCACGCCGTAGCGGGCAAAGGCGTCCAGATAGGCTGAGTGTTTGCCGACATCCCGGTCGCTGATAACTCCGAAAATCGGGTTGCGGATGAACAAATCAATACTGCGACCGTAGCGGCTTAGCCGGTCGTCAAGAGTGCCCTGGCCCTGCTCGCTGCGCAGACTCTCGATCACGTCCAGCAGTTTGCGATGATAGGACGTGCCTTCGGTCAGCGGCCTGAGCGCTTCCAGAAGCGGGATCAACGCCATCTGGTACATCAGCCAGGCGAACATCAGCATCAGCGGCGTCATCATCAGCATCAGCGGACTGCGGCGTTTGAAGAGCAGCGACAGCGATATGGAAAAGACCGCCAGCACGATGGCGATCGAGAAACCGGCGCGCACCACGACGGCAAATCCCAGCACCAGATTGGCCAGGACCAGGATGTAGACCAGGAAGGGTATGCGGCTGAGCGGTCGCAAAAAGCGGGGCTCGTCCAGCGGCACAAACCGCCGGATGTTGAGCAGCATCACCATCAGGATAGGCAGCAACACGACGATGCTGTAGATCAGGGAATAGCCGCCGACCCCGTCAGACGTCAGTTCACGGGCCAGATCGGACGAGCGCGTCAGGTATCGCGCCGCATGCGAGCCGAACGTGTCAAAGGCCGTATAGGTCGTGTAGAACCAGATCGGCAGGGTCGCGAGCATCACCCAGAAGATCAGCGACATGCTTCGCACGTCGTGCCTGCGGCTTTCATAGAAAATCAGGAAGAACAGCATGATCCAGATCTGGACGTGCTGGGTGATGTCGCCACTGGGCCCGAGCAGGGTCTCCGCAAGCGCTGTGTAGCCGATGTAGAACAGGGTCAGGATGACCGGCAGGGTCGGGCGGGTGAAAATTCCCCCGGGGCGGAACATCTCCAGCACAGCCCAGAGGCCCACCGCAGCCACCGCCGCAAGTCGGAACCCCAGGCCATAGGCGAGAAAGGGTGAAGTCGCCCAGAAGCACACGTAGGCGACGGCCAGATTCTGGATGTCGAAGACCTTGACCTTCACGGGCGACCATCCCCGGTCGGGATCGTCCTGGACGAACGCGTCATGGCTTGCGGATGTCCCCGATGGTTTCTGCCACCAGCATCGTAACCTCGTGGCCGCGTCCACCCAAGGCCGCAGATATCAGAGACTGTAAACGGGCGGTATCCAGGCGTCCGGAGCTGCGCCTTCCCATGACCTCCAGGATCCCGTCCACGCACGGTCGCGGGTCCTCACCATCATCGGACAGGATTTCGGCGATCTTCTCGCCCTGCTTCAGACCGGTGAACTCGATCTTGATGTCGACATCCGGCGTTTTGCCACTCAACTCGATCATCTGGCGGGCCAGATCGGCGATGCGGACAGGCTCGCCCATCTCAAGCAGGAATTTCGAGGGACCTTCATCTAACCGCGCCGCTTTCACCGCCGTGCTGTGCAGAACCAGTTGCACGGCTTCAGGGATGGTCATGAAATAGCGGTTCACGTCCGGATGGGTCACAGTGACGGGTCCGCCCCGGGCAATCTGATCCCAGAAAATCGGCACCACCGAGCCGGCCGAGCCGAGCACATTGCCGAAGCGCACGGCCGAGAGGCGGGTCTCGCTGTCGGGAACCAGTTCAAGAAGGGTCTCGGCGATCCGCTTGGTCGCCCCCATGACATTGGAGGGATCAACGGCCTTATCGGTCGAGATCAGGACGAACTGCGCCGCCTTGGTCCCTGTCGCGGCGCGGATCACATTCCAGGTACCCTGGACGTTGGTCAGCACCCCTTCGGCCGGGTTGTTCTCGACCAGGGCCACGTGTTTCAGGGCTGCGGCGTGGAAAACGATCTCGGGGCGTTCCTGTTCGAAGACCTCGCGGATGCGGGCCTCGTCGCGCACATTGGCCAGAACGGCCCGGCGCGTCATGGCGGTGGTGACCCCGCCCAGCTCACGATCAATCTCGAATAGCTGGAACTCGGAGTGATCCAGCAGGGTCAGATGACCACAGCCAAGCTGCACCATCTGGCGCGCGATTTCCGATCCGATACTGCCGCCTGCACCCGTCACGAGGATGCGCTTGCCTCGAATCAGTTCCTCGACCGGCCCGGTCGGCAGGGAGATCGGCTGGCGCGGCAGGAATTCCTCGAGCGGGATTTCGGTCAGCAGGTCTGCATTCGGGCGCGGCTCACCCACCTCGGTCAGGGCATGAGGCCGAAGCAGCGTATGGCCGGCCCGCTTGAGCTCGCCGATCCGTTGCGGGGTGAGGCCAAGGACCTGGACCGGGTCCTGCAGGAACAGAATGGCCGAGACCTTTTCGTTGCGCAGGGGCACCGGCATGCGTCCGACCCGCCACTGGTCCAGCCGGGCGACGAACGGTACGCCATGCAGCCGCATGCCGACCTCTTCCGCATTTGGCGTCACCACGCCCACCGGCTGATAGGGCTGGCCTGGATCGGCCATCAGGTGGCGGATCTGGCGATCAGCGTCTGCCATGGCGCCGACCAGCAGCAGGGGCTTGCGGCCAGCCGCGGTCTTGCGCCACCAGGCCGGCAACAGATGCTCGGACAGGCCGCTTTCTTGCGGTAAGCGCCAGGCCACCCGCGCGCCGACCAGAAACATCAGGCTCAGCAGCCAGGCGAGCGGCAGTACCGATCTCGGTAGCTCCAGCCCCCGGTCCACAAAGAATATCGACACCAAGAACAGGGCCATGGTCAGGCTGACATTTCGCGCCAGGGCCACAACATCCCGCGCCGAAGCGAAACGCCAGGCGGCACGCTCAGCCTGAAAGACGGCCTCGACCCCGGCGCCGATCAGGGCGAAAAGTCCGGCCCAGCCCAGAACGCGAACGGCGTCCGGATCGACGAACCACCAATGTATCGGAAGGGCCCGGCGCAGCTCATAGGCGAGCACAAACCCCACGAACAGCGCCGCAATGTGGATCAGATACTTTGCTGTCCACGAGAATGTCAGCGGGGTACGCATGCGTGGGCCCATATCGACGGATCGTCAAACAATCATGACGAGCCTTATCACCAGTGTGCTCGTCCGTATAAGGACCGTGCCCGGCGCAAGCGCTGAACAGCGAAGACGGGTTCCCCGTCAGGCCCAATTTCAGTCAGTCATGGCTCTGACGTTCCCGGGTTCCGTACAAGCCCCCTGAGCCTGACCGTTCCTGATTCCGCCGGATAAGATGCCAGCACGATAGGGGCTGCCCTTTGCCTGCGTATTTCCCTGTCGTCCAGCAGAAAAACGAGGAATTCCAACGATGAGCGGTTATCAGTGGAATGAAGTCGCGTTCGAGGCTATCAGGCAGTCTGAAATACCCCTCACGGGGTATCCGGTCGTGCCGGAGCCAGACCGGCGAGGAGTGTCCATGAATACCGCCATGCGCCTGATTGCCCTGTTGTTCGCTGTTCTCACTGTGGCGGCTTGCGGATCATCTGGCCGGGAAAAGGCTGATGTGACGGCCGCGACCCAGGTGGCCTCCTATGCCCTGCCGGTGGGACAGGCTGCGGCTCCTGCCGAAGATTATCGCATTGGCGAAACGGACCTTCTGAAGGTTTCCGTATTCCGTGTACCGGAACTGTCGTTCGACGATCTCCGAGTCGACTCTGCGGGTAATATCCAGATGCCGCTGATCGGCACCGTCCAGGCCGCCGGACTGACGCCGTCGGAACTGTCCGCCTCCCTCACGACCCGGCTGGGCGCGCGGTATCTGCGCAATCCCCAGATCACGGTCACCGTCGTCGAGGCCGCCAGCCAGAAGATCACCGTCGATGGCGCCGTCACCCAGCCCGGCGTTTACGTGATGCGCGGGCGAACCACCCTGATGCAGGCGGTCGCGATGGCCAGCGGCCCCTCCGGCAGCGCGGATTTGTCCAGCGTCGCAGTTTTTCGCACGATCGACGGTCAGCGCATGGTCGCCGTCTTTGATCTGGGCGCCATCCGGAACGGCGAGGCCGAGGATCCCGTGGTGCTGGGCGAGGATGTGATCGTGGTCGATACCTCACGCCTGAACTCGGGCCTCCGGGCAGCGATCACCGCGGCCCCGGTGCTGACGCTGTTCCGCCTCTTCTAGGCCGCGGGCGGTGTCCAGCCCTGGCCGTCTTCGTAGAGAAACCCTGGGCCTTTGCCTTGCCCTGACCCTGCCCCTGGCGGGCTGCGGCACCGGGACATCGGTTCCAGCGGCGGCCTACGGCGACGCTGGCGTGGCGGATACACCCGAAGGGCGGCTCGCCGTGCTGAATGCGCTGGACACCCGGGTGAATGCCGTCGGCTATCGACTGGCCCTCGCCAACGCGGATTTATGTCCTGATACCGGACCGGCGACCGGGCTGCTGCTGCATGCTGAAAGTCAGTATTCAGACAATCTGCGGCCTGCCGCGCGTGCACGGTGGGCCCTCGAAGGCGACCTGCCCGGTGTCGCTGCGATTGCGCCGGACAGTCCTGCCGCAAAAGCGGGCCTGCAGGTCGGAGACCTCCTTGTCTCGGTCAACGGCAATCCGTTCGCCCCGGGCGAGCCTGACAGGCCAGCCGCCTTCGAGGGGCTGGCGGCCAACATCGCCCGCCTGGACGCCGCGCTCGCCGCTGGCGAGGCTCGTCTCGGGGTTCTGCGGGACGGGCTCAAGCGCGAGATCACCCTGTCCACGGTCACGGCCTGTGCCTATGTTTTCCAGGTCGATCCCTCGACCGAGCTGAATGCACGCGCCGACGGAAAACGCGTCTTCGTGGCGACCGCCATGGCCGTGTTCGCGGAATCCGACGACGATCTGGCCGTGATCCTCGGCCACGAGATGGCGCACAATGTTCTGGAACATCGCGAGTTCTTCGACGAACGCGGCTTTGCCCGTTCCATCCTCGGAAACTACGGCAATTCGCCATGGGAGCTGGTCCAGGCGGAACGCGAGGCAGACCGGGTTGGAATCTACCTTATGGCGCGCGCCGGCTATGACCCCGCACAGGGTCCGGTCTTCTGGCGCGCCCTGGCAGAACGGGACCCGAGCGTGCGCTATGCCCAATGGGGGCACCCGTCCGCCGGCGCCCGCGCGCGAGCCCAGCAGCTTACCGTCGATGAGATCCGCCAGAAACGAGCATCCGGGCAACCCCTGACACCCTTCTGATGCACGCAGCACCCGTGTCAGGATTCTGGAAAGCCTTGCCGGTCATGCTGGTTGCGAATCGCAGGGACCCGAATCTCGCCGGTTTGTTGCCATTTGCGGCTCGCCCGACGGGGATCGATGCGCTATCAGCCCAAAAAGGGCGACCTTCTTTCGTCAAGCTAGTGATTTAGGACTGGACCATGGTCGGAGACCGCAGCATGGGCAATGGCGGCGGGCAGGGCCCGGAGCGCGAGGGCGCAGCCGGGTATGGCACCGTTCTTGAGACCGACCGCTCGGGGGAAATCGACCTCGCCAAATACTGGTCCCTGGCGCTCAAGCACCGGCTGCTGATCCTCGGTTGTGTGATCGCCGCCGTCGTGATCGCCGTCATCGTCACCCTGATGACCCCACCGACCTACACCGCTGCCGCGACGATCCAGATCGACCGCGAAGCGGCTCGGGTGCTCAGCACCGATGACGGCATGCCGCGCGAGCTGCCCGTCGGCGAGGAGTTTTTCAACACCCAGTACGGCCTGTTGCGCAGCCGTTCGCTGGTCGAGCGGATCATCGACAGCGAGGGGCTGGCGAATTCCAATGATTTCATCCAGCAGATGGGCAGAGAGTTCGAGGCTCGCGAAGGGGAAACCGCGACTCAACAGGCGGCCCGTCGCCGCAAGATGATCACAGGCCTCATCAGCAGCAACCTCGGCGTCTCTCCCGAGCGCGGGTCGCGACTGGTCCGGATCACCTTCAGCAGCCCCAGCGCTGCCGTGTCGGCGCGGATGGCCAATGCCATTGCCGAGAACTTCATTGAGGCGAACCTCGCCCGCAAATTCGATGCCTCTCTCTATGTGCGTGAATTCCTTGAGGAGCAGATTGCCGAGACCAAGGCCCGGCTTGAAGACACCGAACGTCAACTGGTGGCCTATGCCGGCGACCAGGAAATCATCACGCTTTCCGACGCCGAGACAGGGGCCGGCCGGTCTCTGGTTTCCACCAGTCTCGGCACTCTGAACGAGGCCCTCAGCGAGGCCCGGGTTGACCGGATCGCCGCTGAGGAACGCTGGCGCCAGGCCCAGAACGCGCCCCTGACCAGCATTCCGGAAGTGATGGCCAGCACGACCTATCAAACCCTGATGCAGCAGCGGATCCAGCTTGAATCGCAGTACGAGGAAAAGGCTGCCGTTTTCCAGGACGACTACCCGGAACTGGTTGAACTACGGGCCCGTATCGACGAACTCGATGCCCAGATCCGCACGGCTGCCACCTCCATCCGCGACGGCATCCGGGCCCAGTACCAGATCGCCCTGAATCAGGAGCGAGCGCTCCAGAATCAGGTCAATGGCCTCAAGGGCGAAGTCCTCGACCTCGGGGATCGCAGCGTCCAGTACAACATCCTGGTTCGCGAACTGGACACCAGCCGCCAGCTGTATGACGGCCTGCTTCAGCGCTACAAGGAAATCGGCGTGACTGGCGGCGTAACCAGCAACAACATCTCGCTGGTCGACCGCGCCACCCCTCCCGGTGGCCCCTCCAGCCCCAACCTGCCGCTGAACCTGATGCTGGCCCTGACCATGGGTCTGACCCTCGGCATCATCGGTGCCTTCCTGATCGAGGCTCTGGACGATCGCTTGACGTCGCCCGACGATGTGGAAAGCAAGCTGGGCATCCCGGCACTGGGAGTCATCCCCATGCTGGAACGCGGCAAGGACCCGAACGAAGCCCTCCGCGACATTCGATCTCCCTTCTCCGAAGCCTACTATTCCCTGCGAACGGCCCTGCAGTTCTCGACCTCGCACGGGGCGCCGCGCTCCCTGCTGGTCACCAGTGCCCGGCCCGGGGAAGGCAAGTCGACCACCGCCTTTGCTACAGCGCTCAACCTGTCGCGGGTCGGGCGGCGTGTCCTGCTGGTTGATGGTGACCTGCGCAATCCGTCCATGCACCGGGTGCTGGAGATCGAGAATAGCCAGGGCATGAGCAACTTCCTGTCCGGCGCGGCTGAACTGACCGGTGTGGTGCGCAAGACCCCCTATTCCACCCTCGACTTCATCCCGTGCGGACCGCTTCCGCCCAACCCAGCCGAGCTGTGGGGTGGGTCCCGCCTGCAGGCACTGCTGGACCAAGCCTTTGCCGTTTACGACCACGTCGTGATCGATGGCCCGCCGGTGCTGGGCTTTGCCGATGCGCCCGTGCTGTCGTCGTCCGTCGAGGGCACCCTGTTTGTACTGGAATCGCGCATCACCGGCCGCCGCCAGGCGCGGGGCGCCCTGCGTCGCCTTTCGATGGGCCGTGGTCGCGTTCTGGGAGCAGTCCTGACCAAATTCCAGGCCCACCGCACCCGTCACGAAGGCTATGACTACGCGTACGACTATCATTATGGGGCCGAGGCAGAAGGTAAGCCCGGCCGCAAGGCGTGATGTTAGAGGTCCCGCCGTCTGAACCGAAGGCCGCCGGCAAGGCTGGAGGTCTCTGGCCCGTCGGCCTGGCTGTCGGCCTGATCTGGCTGGGCTGGCAGGTCGCCCTGGTGCCGCTGGCGGCGCGGGCGCCCAGTGAGCATGCCATTCGTCTGGCCCCCGGCTCGGCCGAGGTCCTGGCGCGGGCGGCCGAAGGCGAGATGCGGGCCGGTGAGATGGAGGATGCCGGCTATCTGGCCCGGCTTTCCTTGTCGAGGGCCCCCTTCGACGTTGAGGCCCTCAGGGTGCTCGCCATGTCCGAGGCCGAGGCGGGGCGCACTGATCAGGCCGATGAGCTGATGACCCTGGCGGGCAATTGGAGCCTGCGCGACAATGCGGCCCATAGCTGGCTGATCGAGAGCCGGCTGCGGCAGGGAAACTATGCCTCGGCCTTTGCTCATGCCGATACGCTGGCGCGGCGCCGGGAAGACCTGCGACCCACGGTGTTCAATCTTTTCTCGACCGCTGCTGAGATGGACCCCCGGGCCGGCCCCTACCTTGTGTCAGAGCTAGCCGACTCGCCGCCATGGCGCGCTGACTATTTCAGATCACTGTATCGGCGGCCCGAAGGCCTGCAGCTTCTGGCTGGCCTCGCAATAAGCTTGGAGGCGACGGACGCCCCCTTCACGACTCCGGAGCTACAGGACCTGTATCAGGCCCTCTATGTGGGTCGCCGGATACCCGGCCTGAAGACGGTTCGTGACGCCCTGGATCGACCTTCGAACGAAACGATTCTCGTGAATGGCGGATTTGCCGACGACGAGGCGATTCTGCCCTTCGGCTGGAATCTTGGCGTGGGCGCCGGGATCTCTGTCGCCCTGCTCAACGACGATCGCAAGCCCGAGCTCACGGCACTTCGGGTGGTTCATGACGCTCGCAATGCACAGGAATTGGCCAGGCAACTCGTCCTCATGCAGCCGGGAACCTACCGCCTGTCGGGACGCCAGAGACTGGAGAACGGGCGCGGGCGGTCCGGCTTTGCCTGGCAGGTCCAGTGCCTTGAAACCTCTGAAATCATTTCGGAAGTTCGTTTCGGCCTCGACATGGAGGCCCAGGCTGACTGGTCCCCGTTCCAGACCAGAGTCGTGGTTCCTCAACAGGGCTGTACCGCCCAGATCGTCAAACTGGTGCCGATAAATACCGGGCGGCGGACCGACATTGTCATATGGTTTTCGCAACTGGCGCTGGAAAGGATTCCTTAGGGATGCAACGGCGCAACAGGCTGGCCTTGAGTCAACTTTCAGCCCTCCAGACCGGCTTTTTTGCTTGCCATGTGCAACCCGTCCGACCTAAACACATTCTCACAGGAGCGGGGAAACCCGCGCATTGCTTTTGATTAAAGGGGATTTGCATGCGTAAGACCATCGCCGCAGCCTCGGTTGGTTTGCTGCTCATCGCAGGCCAAGCGGTCGCCGCTAACAATAACAGCGCCGTGAATCGGGTCGGTGATCGTGTCGGCGCATCTGCTGACGCCGCCAACGAGTTCCGCGGTGTGCCGCTTCCCGTCATCCTGATCGGCACCGCCGTTCTGGCGGGCGTGATCTCGGTGTTCTCGGACGACGACGCGCCGACCAGCCCGTAAGAGTTTCGATCCTGCTCGGGATACGAGTGCGTAGTTGAGCAGGTCGTTTCTGAAACGAATAAGCCAGTGGGATGCCTTGGCCATAGCGGCCGGCGTTCTGCTGGCTTTTTCTATGCTTCTGGGCGGTGCCAGCCGTGAGCACCTCCTGCCGCTGGCGGCGATCGAGCTATTGGCCCTGCCGGTGTTCGGACTGGCCCTCGTCCGCCTCATCCGGACCGGCGTCTGGAAAGAGCACCGCTTCCTGCTGATACTCGCCACTCTGGCGATGGCGCTGCCGCTCATCCAGCTGATCCCCCTGCCCTTTAACATCTGGACTTCTCTGCCCGGTCGGGATCAGGCCGTGCTGGCCCTCGAGATTGCCGGCATTACTCCTTCGTGGTTGCCGTTGTCCCTGACGCCGGACCGGACCTGGCAGGCCTTTCTGGCTCTTCTGCCCCCCGTGGCCATGCTTCTGGCGGCGCTGACACTGGACCGGGTGGCGGTGACCCGTCTGGTCTGGGGCGTGCTGGCCTTCGTCATCCTGAGTATCGTTCTGGGTACGCTTCAGATCACGCTGGACAGCCGGACCTTCTATCCGTGGGCGACGACCAACTTCGGCTCCCTTGTCGGCTTCTTTGCCAACCGCAACCACATGGCCACCCTGTGCCTGATCGCCCTGCCGTTCGCGGCGGCCCTGGCCGGCAGCGGCCTGAACAGTCGCGAGCCCGACGCCGGCCTCAGGGTGTGGGTGGGGGCACTGATCATCGGTCTGGTGCTGGTGGCGCTTGGCGCGATCCGCTCGCGCTTCGGCATTTTGGCGGCCGGGCCCGGCCTTGTCGGAGTTCTGCTGGTCGCATGGGTATCGTCCGGACGCGGACGGCCCACCCCGCTGGTTATGGGACTTGCAGCCGGCGCAGCCGTTGCCATCGGCATTATTGCTGTGTTTGCCCTCGGGCCGATTCTCGACCGGTTCGACACCGACCCGGCTACGGATCTGCGCTTCGAGAACTGGCCCATCGTCGCCCAGGCCGCGCAGGACTTCCTGCCGCTCGGATCGGGCCTGGGATCATTTGACCCGGTCTATCGCTCCTATGAGCCGGTCGAGACCCTCCGGGCCGCCTACTTCAATCAGGCGCATAACGATTATCTACAGATGTGGCTGACGACCGGCTGGATGGGTATCGCCCTGATCATTGGCACCTACATCTGGTGGGGGCGCCGCTCGTGGAGTGCCTGGCGGGCCGGCACCCATCTGGAGCGGGACCTGCAGAGGGCCGCATCGGTTGCCCTGATCCTGATCGGCATCCACTCGGCCGCTGACTATCCGATGCGTACCGAGACGATCGCCGTCATCTTTGCCCTGTGCTGCGCCGTTCTGGACGGGGCGGCCCGGCCCTCGCGCCAACCGGAGCCGCGTCGGCGCCACGCCTGATCAGCCGCCGAACACGGCGCCGAACTCGGCATTGGCGCAGTCGCAGTCGGGCGGACGACCGATATCCAGCCAGTAGCCCTCGGCCCTCTGCGGTAATACCGCTCTCGCCAGCGTCGAACTGCTCAATACACGACTGGCCGCCCCGGCTGAGCACGAGTGGCGTCATCCCGACGCGTCGAAAATCCATCTCACGATCTGCTCCGCCGCCTCGTCCGGCGTTGTCGCCGTGGTGTCGATATGGATGTCGGGCGCCTCAGGGGCCTCATAGGGGCTGTCGATACCGGTGAAATTCCGCAGTTGGCCGGACCGGGCCTTGGCATAGAGGCCCTTGACGTCGCGGGCCTCGGCAACCTCGATCGGCGTATCGACAAACACCTCGACGAACTCGCCCTCAGGCATCATCGCACGCACCATCTCGCGCTCGGCCCGGAAGGGCGAGATGAAGGCCGTCAGCACCATCAGCCCGGCATCGGTCATCAGGCGGGCGACCTCGCCCACCCGGCGAATGTTCTCGATGCGATCAGCATCGGTGAAGCCCAGATCCTTGTTCAGGCCGTGACGCACATTGTCCCCATCCAGCAGGAAGGTGTGCAGACCCTGGCTGTAGAGCTTCTTCTCGACCAGATTGGCGATGGTGGACTTGCCTGAGCCGGACAGGCCGGTGAACCACAGAACCCGCGGGGTTTGAGCCTTCTGTCCGGCGCGCATATCCCGCGAGATATCCAGCGCCTGCCAGTGGACATTCTGGGCCCGGCGCAGCGAGAAGTGCAGCATGCCGGCCGCGACCGTCGCGTGGGTCAGCTTGTCGATCAGGATGAAGCCACCCAGGGTCCGGCTGTCGGCATAGGCTTCGAAC
>CEPG01000824.1_pt1 | contig 11993 bp, 17 predicted proteins | sample 530551 | NCBI WGS metagenome assembly CEPG01 (sample SAMEA2620384, study PRJEB7988) | marine metagenome | biome: marine biome (ENVO:00000447); feature: surface water layer (ENVO:00002042); material: "saline water (ENVO:00002010), including plankton (ENVO:xxxxxxxx)" | depth 5 m | reverse complement strand
ATCATTAACTCACCAAAATTATCAATAGACCAATCACGACCATCCAAAGTCACAGAGGATGTTGAACGAGCCGTGCCCCATGTGCCTGTGTTCCATGTCGACGTACCCCAACCATAACCAAACACAGATGAAGCAGGGCCGATACTAATATCAAACTTTGCAGTAGCCGTTCCTGTCGTAACAGAACCCGTGGTTTCATTTGCGCTCATTTGTATAGTAAAAGTATTACTGCTTGGAACTGATTTAATTTCAAAACTGTTATCAAAATTATCTGCTGTAAAACTTGTGCCAGATAAACCTGTTGTGCCTGAGAAAGTGACAATGTCTCCTTCGTTAGCATTATGAGATGTAATATTTACTGTGACAACGTTTGTTCCGTTGGCCGTGGTGAATATGTTACTGACAGAGGAATTTGTTTGTCTTATCGGAGTAATATCGTAAAGCAAACCATTAGCATAAATATATAATTTTTTATTTGTGCCAATAGCTGCTAGTCTTGTGCCATCAAGAGCAACCCAATGGTGAGCATCTCTAGGAACACCAATAAGTGTGCTTGTTGTGGTCTTTGCCCAGCCTCCTATTTTTTCAGGTAAGCCATATCTAAATCTTACATTGTCACAATCAGTATAACCACCAGCGGCGCCTAAACTACTTGTCTGTTTTTGAATCCCCGGCTTTAGTTCTATCTTTGTCAGTGTCATCGGCTATACTAAATATTGCTCCCACGTGGCCTTTAAAATGCATATTTCCTTGATGTGTTAAAGGCGCAGACACATCAGCGTATATTTTACCCTGTATATTAGACCATAATCTACTAAAATAATAGTCCTCACTCAAGTATCGTTCATCTTTATCCCAAGGCAATTTTCCTACACCAAAAAAATCATAGCAGTTATCTGATCGCCATTGTTGACCATTGACTATTTGATCAGAGTTATATTTACGTTCGGGGTATGCTTTTTTCATTTTATCGAATACATCTCTTTTGATCAACATCATACCTGTAGCAGCTTCCATAACCTCACAAAAGCCCTCTTCTATCCTGATATTTTTAGGATCAACGAAGTTAAGATTATACCCCAAAGACCTATACTCAAGTTCTTCGTTTGATATGTTAGGATTTTCTTTTAGAACTCCTCTAATTTTATCCCAATGAATACATTTACGAGGATAGATACCACAGACTATGTCTTTATCTGCTCGAATCAATCTTTCAATATTTTTAGGTACGAAGCCTATATCAGCATCAATAAATAATAAATGTGTTCCGATGTAATCTTTATCATCTAAGAACATTGATACAATTGTATTCCGTGCTCTTGTTATTAAAGACTCATTACCCATAGTTTGTAGTTTCATACCTACACTATTTCTCGTAGTCCATGCTTGAAGACCTAAGACTCCGTGTAATGTGTTCTCTCCTAACATACCGCCATACATTGGCATTCCTAAATACAGTCTAACATTATGATCTTTCAGATCGCCTTTTAACATATTTTACTCCATGTCTCGGGACAAGGCAGGCAATGCTCTGACTTGATTCCCTTTTTCATTGTTAATAATACATCAGCAGAAATACTAATGCGGGGTTCGTCTTTTTGATTTGATTCAGTGTAGTGCAACATATGACTAGGAAAAATTATTAATCCTCCTGACACGGAAGGATATTTAACACTAGCATAATTAATCTCACTGTAATTTGTGAAATAGTTTGAATTGACAGGAACATACATACTTTGTTTTTTATCAGCATCAAAATATATATCGCCTTGATCCTCTGCTTTCACATAATAAACAAGACTGTAATGACTTGCTGTGTGTTTATGACTTTTAATATGCTGATCCTTTTTTGAAAAGGTTGCCCAGGCTTTTGTAATATTGACATCAAACTTTGTTAAATCATAGTGATGATCAACGAGAAACTCTTTAATCTTATTTCCGATTGCATCAAATAGTCTTTGATATTTTACATCAGTATGTAGATTGTCCTTTCCATCTTCTCCTACATCAGTTGTTTTTGCAAAGGCTCCTTCTGTAGGATTTATATTTAAATTTTCTAATACGCTTTTATTTAGTTCTTCGTGGTTTTCTATTTGTGTTGAGTAAATAGGATTACCAAACCACATCTTTATGCTTTTTGTCATTTCTACCTTTCTATCTATACTTTGGTCCGTGACTCCATATAACAAGTGAATACCTTGTGCCTTTTGTTACCGGGGAGACCCTATGCCAAACAAAAGAAGGAAACACTATTATAGATCCTTTCTTTCTTGCTTCTTTCGAAGATAGTATATTTGCAGAACTATCTTCTTGATCTCGTAAATCAAACTCTAAGTCTCCTCCCTCGTAAGCATCGCCATCTTCTAAGGATACGGTGACGGAAAGTTTTCTAATGTAATTTTCTATTTGATGTCCTGCTGAATCTCTGTGCCAATCGTAATATTGTTTTTCTTTGTACATAGTAAATTGACAGGCTTCTGAACCTATCAAATCAAAATTCCATTCTGCTTTTTTATTTGCTTCCATTATGTAAGGATTAATGGCTTCATAAATCCAGGAATCAGTAAGCCACGCTACAGAGGAATTACGAGCTTGTTTTTTGGACTCATCCATAACCTCGGCTTCTTGAACATTGTCCTTGCCAAGATTAATTATCTTATCGCAAAAGTCTGATGAAAGTGCTGATTGAAAATAATAGTATGAATATTTTAGATACATAAATAGAAATTATTGGACTCGTAAGAATCTATATCTAATTTCTCCTGTTCCTCCGGCACCACCTGTAGAGGTTGGTTGTGCACCGCCTCCTCCACCACCTGAGCCTCTTGTCCCTGCATCTCCTGCACTACCGAAACGACCTGTGCCTCCTGCAATATTTCCAGCATAAGAAGCAGCGCCATTACTACCCGCTTGATTACAATTATCACCACTACAGTTTTGACCTGTCACACCTGCAACACCACTTCCTGATTGATTATACGAACCAACGGGTCCTTGAGTTAAAGTTGAAGCTGAGGGTATAGAAGCGGCAGAACCATCTGATTCTTTAAAATCTCCAGATGTTAATACTGAAGCATTAACTGTAGCAGATCCGCCTGATGAAGGTGTATTATTTCTAACACTACCGTTTGGTGAAGATCCACCATTTGAACCACCAGCGCCTCCTCCGTTTAAAGTAAATATAGCTCCTGTAGTTGTGCCTGATAAAGTTGTGGCCGTACCATCTTCGCCTCGATAGTTAGGATAAGAACCTAATTGACTGTTTGTTCCCCCTACACCAATTGTAAAAGTAAGAGCTTCTCCCTCTGTTACTGAATATACTTGATCGGATACGTATCCCCCTGAGCCACCGCCTGTTCCTCCAGATTCACCGCCTGACTTATCATACTCTGCACCACTAACACCACTAGCTCCTGCGCCTACTGCAGCTTGAACATGAAGTGCATTAGCGCCACTAGGCACAACAATTGTTGCGTTGCTCGTTTGTGTGACAAAAGCCGTAGCGACAAAGGCTTGATAGAATTGTTTCCATGCACCACCGACTTTAATGTAGCCTTCTTGAATTTCTTTCCAACTACCAGAAACTTTAATAAAAGCGTTATTAACTAATTTCCAGTTAGAACTTGTTTTTAAATACCAATCACTAGCCATCACGAATCATGGATAAGATAGAAATCACCATTATCTCCAGTGCCACTACTTGGTGCTCCTGAACTTGTTGTAGTAAATAAATTTCTAGCTGTGATATTACCGATGTTGGTTGCAGCAATTGTAGATGTGGCAGTTATTGTTGTCGTTGCAGTTATCGCCCCGGTGACTGTTATACCTGCTGATGTTGTTTCCAACTTTTTAGCATTGTCATAATAGATATCTACGCCATCATCTTTATCCATCGTTAAAAATGTTTCTGTTCCTGCATCTGATTGTATGGTGATGTTGTCCCCTTGAACAAATAATTCGCCTGTGTTGTTCTCAATAAAACTATTAGTGCCATTATGATAAAGTTGTAAATCGGGACCCGCACCAATATTTAAATATTTATTATCACTTATTGCTACATTACCTGTAAAAGTAGCAAGACTAGCTCCGATAGCGCCCATGGAACTAAATACATTAACAACATTAAAGTCTGCTGAACCATCGCAATAAACTTCTGAGTGACCTCCTTGAGTAATCGCAACACCATTAGCAGTATGTCCTGTAGCTGCAATAGTTAAGGTGTGAGAACCTGAGGTGTTGTTAAAAAATATATAATGACTTTCTTTAGCTGGGATAAAAACTGTAATATTGCCAGTTAAAGTTCCTGTAAGTTCTATGACTTTATTAGAGGCTTCTGAAGTAGGTGAAGCATTAGCTGTTGTTAAAGTTATGTTAGCAGATCCTGCTACGCTCTTTGATAAATAACCCGCAGAAAATGCGTCTAATACTTCTAAGTTTGTATTTGTTTTATCACCCCAAGTACCAGCGTTTTGACCTGTCGCTTGAAGTTCTAATTTAAGTCTATCTGAATATGTTGATGTCATAATGTATTCCTATCATACTTTAATTTTTACTGATACTCAAATTAAGATTCGTTAACCCCGTATAATAAAGCAAATCCGTTGTCTATCCCAGATCCTTGTTTAGTATCTAAAATTAATCTATCAACACCGCCAGAGACATTTGTAAGTCGATTTACAAAGCCCCAATTATATGTCGTCATGTAAGTGACAGATGCGGTTGTAGCAGCAGTTCCCCACGCATGATGGCTTCCAAATGCTTGAAAGGCTCCATTAGTGTAATTGAAAGTCATGTCAAAAAACAATGTTCTATAAAAGGTAGGAAGTGTAAAAGATGTAAGAGTATAATAGTAGGTACTACCAGATCCAGCATCATATTTTCTACCGACTCCCGAAATAACTCCGTTGTTTAAATTATCCACTGTGCCTGAAGAATTATTTTTTACTCTAAATTCAAATTCACTTGTTCCACTGTTCATATAGTAATTGTATATTCTTAAAAAGAATGTGGTGTACGAGGAAGTATCAAGAGTAAATTCAACGTCCTCTCCTAAAGAACTTAAATCTTTCTTTTCAATAAAAGTGTGAAGTCCTGTGCTACCTCCACCAAAACCTGTGGCCGTTCCACTGTTAGCTATGGTCGCTCCTGAAGGTATAGTGATCGTATCACCACTGTCACCTAGTTGAACTCCAGTCCCGCTTTCGGGCGATACTTTATTTACTTTTAATTCACTCATAATAAGTTATCCGTTACTTCTTCCCAACCCTTTGTGTTATCGGCTTGATACGCTGATTCATTCCATTTATACGCTGATCCTGATGGCATCGCAACAGGAGGTTCCCACAAACAAGTCGTATCGTTTAGTGTCCAACTTGCAAAAGGCTTTGGTGGTATAAAAGCATCTTTTGTAGAGTCGTAAGTAAAACCTTTACCTGCATAATTTTTTCTTAATGCTTTCGATTGATCAGCACTTTCTTTACCGTTGCTGTCATAATGCTTACCACCAAAAGTATTATAACTTGTTTGAATCCAAGTTCCTGTAGTATGATTGTCGATAAAATCTTGTTCTGCTACAATTACCTCTGTAACTATACCACTCTCTATTTTTGCAAAATGTGCCATTATTGGAATTGATACCTCACTATTACTATACCTGATCCACCATTACCAGACCTGGAAAGTTCTGCATAACCACCAGCTCCACCACCGCCTGTGTTTGCAACACCTGCCATAGTTGTGTCGGAAACTGTTTGTTGAGTGGCTGCTCCACCGCCACCAGCAGCTCTTTTTGCACTCCCAAGATTACCACCACCTTGACCACCACCAGCAAAAAAACCATTAGCGGTTGGAGTCACTGATATGGTGCCACTTTCTGCTTCTGCACCAAATTGTGAAAAGTTAGAATATTGTAAACCAGCTCCAGCATCACCTTTTGTATTACCACTAAATGAACCACCAGCAGCACCTGCTCCACCGCCACCACCACCAGCGTAGTTTCCTGTAGTACCACCTGCATTGGATTGAGGAGCACCTGAAGCACCACCCGTCTGCCCACTATTATTATGACCGTATCCACCAGTAGCACCAAAAGCTGTTGTATTGTTACCGTCATTACCAGCATTATTTTGCGGAGCGACACCTGCACCACCAGCACCAATTGTTATTGTGTATGCTTGTGCGGAAACTGTAAAAGATGTGTTGTTTACCGTTCCTCCACCACCTCCACCTGCACCATTACTGTTTGAGCCAACACCATATGATCCTGTGCCACCAGATCCACCGCCACCTACTACTAAGTATTCGATAGTAGATCCACCGCCTGCAGAATTTCCTAATGAAGATACTGTGAATGTGCCACTAGATGTAAAAGCATGAAACTTAAAATTACCACTTGTAGTTATGGTTCCGCCAGTTGCAGAGATATACTCAGGTTGAGTAATTTCACTTGCTAAACCTGAAAATGATACAAGCCATCCTTTTGTAGCATCGGAATAGACTAAAGCGGTTGTTTGTCCTTGTGTTGTTATTTGCCCATCGTTTGTAGTTCCTTTTAATTTACTGCCATTAAGAGCAACATTAACTTTGTTTGTGTTAAAGTTTGAAGCATAGTCTCCTATTACAACAGTATCTCCTAACGCCGGGGAACTTGGTAGAGTAACTGTAACAACAGCACTAGAAGTATCTACCCAATACCCCTCACCAGCCACTGCTGTAAAATCGCTAGTTTTAACGGCCTGCCAATCTACTGTGTTGAATCCCGAGGCAGTTCCTTGATTATTAAGTGTTGCTCCAGAAGGGATAGTGAACGTATCGCCACTATCTCCTAAGGTGATAGCCGTTCCGCTTCTCGGAGATATTTTATTTACTTTTAATTCGCTACTCATTATAAGTAATCCTTTAGTGTTTCATCTATAGCTAGAATCTCTGCGTCTGTCATGCTTAGTTTTCTGTAGGCAGAAACTTTATTATTACATTTTGTATCTTCTTCAGTTTGAAGTTCTGTTTGTTTAGCTAAAACTTGTGTCCAAGTCGGAGCTGTGCCACTCCATACAGAGTCAAAGTTTTGCGTCCATGGTTTTAAATTATTATAATCTGCCTCACTTGCTGGAGGATTACCTTCATAAGCTTGAAAGTTTGAAAAAGAAGTTAGAGCTAGATCTATCGAAATTTTTGCCATTATAAATCATACTCCATAATCGTTACATAAGAGACTAAATGATCTGTTCTAGCGTCATCATTATGATTAGGATTCCATATTAAAAAAGGTCTACTGTTGGCTCCGTTTTCAGCACCATAAGTTACAGTTACTGCTTTGTTACCTGTGCTACTAGCACCTGTAAAAAAATAATGACCATCTACTTTTTTTACATAATTCAAATCATTGTATTGATAAGATATTCTACCTGTTTGAGGTGAAGAACCATCATATGTAAAATTAAATTTTGTTACTCCAGATTCTGTGCCCCAACCATGTAATCTAACAAAAGCAACAATTTTTGAACTAGCTTTTTGTTGATTATAATTAAAACTAAAAAATGTATAAGATGCTTGTGAGCTTAAAGTTGTTCTAGTGTCTTGAACAGATTGTGTAATTCCTAAAACTCTACCAGGTAAACTCGCACCTGAGGCTACGGAGATAGTATCCCCACTGTCGCCGAGCGTTAAGCTAGTTCCTGAGGCAGGAGAGATTTTATTTGTTTTTAATTCATCAGTAGCAACGAGGGATGCACCTGTCGGAACTGTAAATGTGTCCCCACTGTCGCCGAGCGTAAGACTTGTTCCTGATTGAGGAGTTAATTTATCTACTTCAAGTGTTGACATCTATACCACCGCTAAAGTTCCTGTAACTGTCACAGTCCCTGTTACTGAAACGGGGCCTGCTAATACTCCTGAATTAATTGTTTGATCATCAGAAATAGTTGAGTTGTGTGTGTTAATATAAGTTGCAGCAGTCATACCCGCTGAAGGAGTTTGTTTTGCAGGTAATGTACAAATTACTATTTTTGTTCCCGCAGAAAAATCTACTAAATTATCAGAGTTAGAGGAAGAAAAGACAGTTGTTCTTGAAAGAGTATCGGGAGAGGCATCTGTTACCGTACCTCTGCCCACTTCAAATTCTGAGCCAGACTCACTAAATATGGAATAAAATGTTTCTTTACCATTACCTACGCCAGCTACAAAAGTATCAAAACCTGTTGCTGCACCTGCTAATTGAATGGTGCCTGTTCCTGTTGAGGTGGTGGTTTCTTTTACACGATCATTTAATACAAAATCAGCCATTGTTTAATTTATAGCACTAAGCCGCCTCCGTGTCATCTACTTCTGTCCATGTATTTGAAACACTGTCATTAACTGCACTCCATGAAAACGATGCTGTGTCGCTGACAGGAGTCCAACTATTTGAAACTCCTGGTTCTATTTTTGCCCACGCACGAACTAAAGGAGTGCCGAGAGCAGTGCTTACACTAATGCCTGTGGGAAAGACTCTGTGTTCTGGAACTGCGGTAACACTAGCTAAGGTTGAAGTTATTGGTATGCCTGTTGGATTAACTTGAACATTGGGAAGAATTACTCCACCAATATTAGATGTTATTGTAATTCCTGTTGGAAAAACTCTAGCATCTCCTAAGAAAACCGCAGCTCCTAGTGTTGCCGTAAGTTCAATACCTGTAAAAGTAACGGTAACACTTGCTCCACCTTGAGCACCAAAAGAATCTCCCGCAAAAGTTGTAGCACCAAAAAACATAATTGTTTACCTTGGTGTATTAGGTCAGTCTTAATATAGCACTTGAAGCGTCGTTTGTTGGAAACTGAACTGTAAAGGTTCCTGCTGTTGATGTTTTATCAGATCCAAAGTCTAATACCATAACCGCAGCATTTGTGTTAGTTGTTGCTGTAGTGTTTGCATTATAAATAACGCAACCTCGAGCAGTGATTGTTGCGCTTGTAAAACTAATATCACTAAAATCTATAAAAGATGTGTTGTTGGTTTTGCTTGCACCTGTGTTTGTAAGGTTGCCACCACCTGCAGCATAAGTGCCTGATGCACCTACTTCTTGAGAAGTTGTATATGCGGTTGTTGTATTACTTAAAGTTGCGGAACTTGTGTATAAAGCTAATTTAAATAGATCGCCACCAGAGGATCGAAAGTCATGTTCACCTTCTAACAACTCTTTCTTGAAGCTATCACATACCGCTTGTGTTATTGCCATGTCTAATTACCTCCGGGGTCAACCGATTTAAGAGGAATACGAAGGACCCCATCTGCATATTCGTCTCTACGTTTTCTGCCCATTTGAGTCTGCGCTAAACCTTGCACTGACTGAGCATACTTTTGATCGTATAATTGCACATATGTTGGATTTTTCAAGTATGAAAAGGTTTCTGACAAAGTGCCATAAAGTAAAACATCTGATGCGGTATTAGATAAATACGTCGTCGTTGTTGTGCCTCCTGTACCATCACCTAATCTTTCTGGTGTTCTATTATACCAAAGCTCTACCGTCAAAGCCGCATTAGGTGTAGGGGCCACAATAAATGTATCTTTATCCCAATTTGCATAATATTTTGGAGTGCCTTTATTATTGACACGATCTACATTATACTCATCAATGAAAGTGGTATCTTTCTGCTCCAACCAAGTTCTATCCGCATTTCCATCAACAATTTGTACTCCTCTTTCAAAATCAAAATCATCTGGTAAACTAATGAAAGGATTATCTACGACAAGAGTAGAAGTAGAAAATTTTCTAAATGCGTCTAAATCTAGTTCTCTTTGAATTTTATTTTCAACATTTGTAATAAAAACATTTATCACCGAGGTTGTTAAGACTTCGGATCCAACCTCTGTGTAATCTCTAATTTGTGTTAATAATTCGCTATAATTCATACTATTGTTATTGATCCTCCCATGGCTGGATGGTTCGTGCAGTAATAATATAGTGTAGGTGTCGAAGAATCCACTGTTAATATTAACTCTCTAGTTTGAGTCGCTCCTGTGAATGCAGCTATATAACTTGCTTGATCTGTGAGTGTGCTACCACCTAATCTATAGGCCACATTAGTTGTATAGGGAGTTCCTCCTCCATGAGTGCCATCTGATGTTGTGCTCAGCAACATAGGGTGTCCTTGTGAGCTATTATCACTAAATGAAAAAGATCGAACTTGACCTGCTTGAAACGTAAAATTTCTTTGTTCAACGCCGTCTGTATAATAAGCATTACCTCCACCGCCTGATTTTCCAGCCACAGTCATGGTAAATATTTGAATAGAGTCGGGTCCGACAGTTGCTTGTCCCAAGCTAGTTAGCACAGAAAGTCTTTTTGTTTGTGAAGCAGGCAACATTCCATCTGATTCAAAAGCAGAGGATCCTGGTGCAGCACCTGCAAATGCTACAGTTGCCTCTCCAACTGCAGGTCTAGGATTTTTCAAGGCTTCTGCATCAGCCGCATGATAAGGAGGTTCTAGTTGAGGATGTTTAGGTTCATAACATTCAGGGCAAACTAATAAACCGTTCCATTCTTTTTTTAAATCTAAATAATCATATTGTTGCCCGCATCTATCACAAATAGCTTGTGAATGTTTTCCAACTGCGAAAGTCATTGTTACGTCCTAAAATAATTTTGTGGCACCAAGTGAACAGAAGTTCTTTGACCATCTTCTGTCAATGCTCTTTGTAACTCATCCTCGTAATACATTTTCATTTCTTGAACTCTACCGGGCATATGCTTTTGAGCAAGATAGAAAGATAAACCTGAAACCATACAAGGTAAAAATCTATAAGGAGCATCAGGAGTATTTGTGTAAGCTCCTGCATCTTCTATTCTAGCTACATAAAAATAATTAATTTGAGTGTTTGTTGTGTCAGGAGTTAAATATAAATTTATTTCAACATTAGCTAAATTTCTTCTGACATAATATTGTGTTGGAGTTCCTGTTGAACTTTTATTCGGAATAGCTTGATACTCCGATCTTGAAATTTTTGTCATGGTAGTATCAGTCGTACCATTTCTAAATACTGCTTCTAAAACATCACTGCAGTCAGCAGGAGCAGTGTAAGTTGTAGTGCTGGCTACTAGGTTTTGAGTATGATTTGTTACCTTCCAAAGATGTACTCCTCTATTACCCCATTCAGATAATAAAAGATTTAAACTTCTTCTAGCTGATTTTAAATCATAACCTGTTCTTGTTTGCTTACCGATTCGCTCGAAGGATTCTTCGATGACGTCATCAATATTCAAATCAAAACTTGTTGTACCTGAAGTAGCCATACTAAATTACTTTTTCTTTTTCATCATTCCGCCACCACGCTTCTTCATGATAGCCATTCCGCCGCCACGTTTCTTCATGACTTGTTTTTTCTTAGCCATTCCGCCGCCACGTTTTTTGATTACTTGTTTCTTTTTCATCATGGTAATTACCTCTTTTTATTTAGTTGTTCATACGTACGTTGCCTTTCAGCCACTACCTCTTCGTAGTAGTCTTTAGGCCATTTCTCATAATAGCCTATCTTATGCAGTTTGCAACTCGCATCGTAGAGTTGTTTGAACTTTTGTATAAGCATCATAGAATACTCTAGATCTGAATGCTCTACAGGTTCTTCTGTAGGATCACATAAAAACTCCTGTTCGTTAGGATCAGCAGGAGTTTCGGGATGAAATCCCATAAAATATACATCTCGTCGATTGTATGTTTTATTATAAAAATCTATCTTTTCTTGAAACTGTTCAGGAGAGTATTGCTCAAAAAAAGGATCACAATAAATAATTATATCGTGTTGTTTTTTATTCCAAGATTTAATAACTGAAGTTAATTGTTTTTCGTATTTAGATTTATCCATGCGAACCTCTATTCGCACTTTATTATCTTTTCTCCATTTAGCTGCAAAAGGACAGGCTGGAAAACCGATGTGTTTGTTAATTGGCTCTAAGACAGTCTTAGACCAATTAACTACATCAAGCTTTATTTTTTCTGCTTGTTTTTTTCTTGACAAA
>CEPG01000563.1_pt1 | contig 12002 bp, 16 predicted proteins | sample 530551 | NCBI WGS metagenome assembly CEPG01 (sample SAMEA2620384, study PRJEB7988) | marine metagenome | biome: marine biome (ENVO:00000447); feature: surface water layer (ENVO:00002042); material: "saline water (ENVO:00002010), including plankton (ENVO:xxxxxxxx)" | depth 5 m | reverse complement strand
TATAAATAAACTAGATGAGATTAATAAAGACATACAAGAAGTAACAGGTAATAGTGCAGCTAAAGTTCAATTAACTTTAGGAGAAGCTACTGGTAGTTATGACTTACTTGCAAAAGAAAATAGTATACAAAAAATACCTGAATTAGCTGATAAATATAATCAAGCTTATAAACAAAAAATAATTTTATCTCAAAATAGTTTAGAAGAATATACAACTAAAATTTTAGGAGAAGAACCCACTCCTAAAACTCAAGTAGTAAGTGAGTTAGGAGAGAATATACAAACAGGAGTAAGTGAAGGTTTAGAAAAAAATACTCAAAAAATATTAGATAATTATACTCAAGATTTTTCAAGTTTTAGTAAAATATATGATTTAATAAATAAAAGTTCTGACGGAGGTATAGATTTATTAGAAAATACTAACTTCGTTACAAATATATTTAATCAACAAAAAAAATTACTCAACACTGAATTAGAAGCAATTGAAAATAACGTATCTAGAATATTAGGTAATTACTCTGAAGAGATAACTAATAATTTAGTTACTTTAAGTAGTTTTAGAAAAACTTTAAATTTAATAGATAACAATAGAAGTTTCTTAAGAGAATTAGATCCTAAAAGTGCTGAATATAGCATATTTAAAAATTTCTTAGATTTTACTAAAGAGGGTAGAAAAACTAAAACATTAAGCTTAGAACAAACTCAACAGCTTATACAGTATGTAGATGCTTTATCTTCAGATAGTTTTTCTGCCGCATTAAAAAATGTACCAGATGCTAAAAAAGCAGAGTTTAGACAGTTATTATCTGCGTTAAGAAGAGATCTAAGAAGAGGAGTTAATAAAAATTTAAGTAAAAATGATGCTAATGAATTATTTGCTAGTTACGATAATTTAAGAAATCTAAGAAAAGATTTCGATAATAATGTTATTAATGAATTATTCATACAATCTAAATCTGGCAAAGTAAAATTAGCAGACGGTCATATTATAAACCACGTGCTATCTAATGAAAGATTTGCTATTGAGATGGCAAGTATCTTAAATCAAACTCCTAACTTAGCTAAAAAAGCAGTATTTGAACAAGCTATAATAGATGATTACATAAAAAATGTTTTAGGTGATTTAAGTATTCCTTCAAGCGAACTTGCTAAGAAAGCAGATAAGTGGTTTGCTTCAAACAAATACATAGATAATTTTTTTACAGGAGAAAATAGAAACATTATGAAACTAATGCAATCTCCTAGAAAATTTGATCAATACGTTAAAACAATGAATAAAAGAAAAGAAAGTGCTTTAGGAAGAGTAAAAAAAGAATATGAAGAATTTACTAGTATGGATCCTGCAAATTATTTAGATTATTTTAAAAAAAATCCTACTCAATTTAATAAAATAATTAGTATTATTAAATCAGGAGATGCACCACTAGCACAAGAAGTGCGTAGACAAACTCAAAAATTCTTTTTAAGAGAATTTTACGATGCTACAACATCTTATGATGCTAGAGCTGGCATGTATGCATTTGACGGTGCTAAGCTTATAGAGTTTTTGAAAACTAATAACAATAGAGAAATGTTACTAAATATCTTTGGTGAACAAAGAGGTGCTAAATTTATAGGTGCTTTTGACGATATTGGAAATATTTTATTAAATTTTCAAAGAAAAATTACAGAAATAGAAAAAGAACCAGTAATAACTAGAGCAGCACTTGATATAGGTTTCGGTCCTTTGAATAGAAAAAGAACAATCTTAAGAGGAATTTCTAAAGCAATAAAATTATTTGGTGCTGAAGACTATATGGATAACGTATTAGATGTAGAAACATATATAAAAACATTACTTGATCAAGAAAAATTAGGAACAGTAACTGCTGTGTCAGGAACTCAAGCGATTGAAGCAGATCAAGAACCACCTAAAAAAACTTCAATGGTCGATAAAATAGTAGAAAGTGTAGGTTCGTTAGAGATATTTAACTAGTGTTTCTTAGTAAAGTAGTAAAAGGCACTAGTGCTGAACATTCAGCGATTTCTTGGTTATTAAAAAAAGGTTATCATGTTTTTAAAAATGTACATGTTACTGGTTTTATAGACGTAGTTATATTTAATGGTAAGGAACTAATAGGCGTAGATATTAAAAGTGAAACATTTAGAAAGAAGAATGGTCAAATGATATGTAGAAAACCTACTAGCAAACAAGATAAATATGGTGTAAAATTGCTATTCGTAAAAAAGAACGGAGAGTGTTATTTTGGAAGCAATTAAACAAAGAATAATAAAACACGAAGGTAAAATAAATAAGATATACAAAGATTCTTTAGGTCTTAAAACTTTTGGTGTAGGGCACTTAGTATTACAATCTGATGACTTAGAAGAAGGAGTAGAATACTCAGATGATATCGTTATGCGATATTTTGAAAAAGATTTTCAAACAGCTGTAGAAGATGCTAATAAATTTATTAATAAAGATGAACATCCAGAAGATATATACGGAGTTATTATAGAGATGTGTTTTCAATTAGGATATCCTCGTCTTTGTGGATTTAAAAAATTTAAAGCTGCACTAGAAAATAAAGACTATACTACAGCTTCTGTAGAAATGTTAGATAGTCGTTGGGCTAAACAAACTCCTAATAGAGCAAACGATTTAGCTAATATTGTGAGGAACGTCTAATGCTTTTAAATTTAGTTCCTACGATAATAAAAGGAGTTGTTGACGTTGTTAAAACTAAAACTGAAACTAAAAAACTTATGGCTGAAGCTGAGCAAACGCATGTTAGAAAGATGGCTGAAGGCGAAATTGATTACGCCATCGCAACACAAAAAAATATGCAAAGCTCTTGGCGTGACGAATGGTTCACAATTATACTCTCGATTCCACTCATTATAGTTTTTGCTGCAATATTTTTAAATAAACCTGAGTGGATTACAAAGTTAAAAGAAGGATTTATTACTCTAGATGAACTACCAGACTGGTATATATGGGCGTTATTGGCAGCAATAGCAAGTTCATTCGGACTAAAAATATCAGATCTTGCAATTAAAAAATTTAAAAAGTAATGGCAGATCCAAAAAAAGGAACTGGTAAAAAACCTAAAGGGAGCGGTAGAAGATTATACACAGATGAAAACCCTAAAGATACTGTCGGTATTAAGTTTGCTACTCCGACTGACGCACGGAAAACGGTCGCAAAAGTGCGAAGAGTTAAAAAACCGTATGCACGAAAAATTCAAATCCTTACTGTTGGCGAACAAAGAGCGAAAGTAATGGGAAAAAGAGAAGTTGCCAGTATATTTAAGAAAGGAAAAGAAAGTTTAAGGAAAAAGCATAAGAAGAAAAAATGAAATTAGGTTATTTCTATCTCTTCTGTGCTTTCATGACTGTCGTTGTCATGTTTTTTTCTATTAATTCTAATGCTGAAACTAACACTGTTAGTTCTACGGTTGTTACGAATAATACACCGCCTACTGCAAATGCCCCCTCTATAATCAATTCTAATTCTGATATTTGTAAAGTAGGTGTAGGAGCAAGTGTACAAAATAATATTGTAGGACTTGCTAGTGGCATAGTAATAGATGATGAGCTATGCCAAAAACTAAAGCTAAGTCGTAGCCTTTATGCTTATGGTATGAAGGTTGCGGCAGTGTCTGTCTTGTGCCAAGACCCTCGTGTTTGGGACGCTATGACAGATGCTGGCACCCCGTGCCCTGCGAAAGGCTCTATCGGAATAGAAGCTCAAGAGTATTGGTCTAATAACCCTGATGAAATACCAGACGGAAGTAAATATAAACCAGAGTATGTTTCACAAAAAATAGAAGAACAACCAACAGGAGATAACGATGGTCTTAAGAATTTTGGCCTTATGGCTCTTTCTTTACTGCTCTTATTCTAGAGCTGACGTATGTCTTCCTAACACCGAAGGTTTATGTGAACCTGGCGTTACTGTAGTCGAAGATATACAAGTAGAAATAACTGAAGAAGACTTAGGAACAGAGATAGTTACGACAACTACTACGACAACTACAACCACTACTCAAACTGTTACAAACGAAGATTCTGGAAACATCCTAGACGGAGATAATAACTATGTAATTTCTAATAAAGAGGGCGATATGGATATTGATTGGGGTGGCCAGGGTCCAGCATCCATGCCCTCGGGTAATACTTGCGGTCAATTAGGAACTGATAAGTGTGCTCAGATTACTGGTAGTGGTAATTCTACATCTAGTATGGGCGTAACAGGCATGGGTACAACTTTCATAAACAGCGTAGATATTTCAGATCTTAACATAGAAAGAGGTGGAGAGGTAAGATATACAATTGAAGTAGATAAACGAGATGCTCAAGATAGAATATACATGCATATTACTGGTCGTAACGGAAAAACTAATATATTTCAAGGAACAGATATATTATCGGAAACTGGCGTAGCCTCAGGTTATCAATCTTATAACGGCTCTTTTGATTTTTCTGGCACTATAAGCACTGTTATTATAGAAGTAGGAGGTAGAGATATAAACTTAGCTATAGGCCCTCTATTTGATGACGTAACTGTAAATGTTTTATATAATGTAGTATCTACATTAATAGAACAAGAGATAACTACTCTTGAACAAATATATTATTTAAATATTTTTGACCCTACTGAATTAGATTTTGTAGAAGAAGTCTTTGAGTTTAACGATATTAGTGTTGATGACGGAGAAATAAATTTTACTCCGATTGAGCCAGAACCTGAAGAAATTACTTTTGCAAGTGTTGAATTAGAGATAGCTGAATTTGAATTAGAGTTACCAGAACCTGAAGTAGAAATTGTAGAAGTAGAAACAGAAGTTGAATTAGAGATTGAAATAGAGATAGAAGAAATAGAAGTTGTAGAAGCTGAGCCTGAAGAAGAAACTATCGAAGAATCTCAAGAAGAATTACAGGAACCAGAACAAGAAACGCCACAAACAGTACAAAAAGAAGAAGATCAAGAAGAAAAGATAGAAGAAGAGAAACCATCTAAACCTAAATTATCAAATAAAGAAAAAGCTGCTACTAAAATAGTAAAGAAGATTGACGATAAAGCTAGATATGATGAATCAAATCAAATGAAAACGTTAATAGTTATGCAAATACTAGGAGATACAAAAGCTTTTTTCGATGCTCAATCTGTAATTCAAGACACTAATGTAGAAGAATATTTGTTAAAGACATTGGAAGACAAATATGGTATATTGTTCAACAATTCACAAAACAACACTATGGAACGAATGATTAATGGCCAGTATTGAGTATCAAGGTATAAAGTTTAGTGGCGGTAAATTCTTTATTATACTGTCTTTATTAGGGGCTATTATAGGTGGAGGCTGGTCTGCTTATAAATTTTATGACGATTATTTAGATATGAAAGCACAAATACAAAATTTTGTATCTCCTGATCTTAGTGGTTTTGATAAAAAAATTGCTCTAGTAGAGCAAGAGTTAGAGATGATAAAAACTGAAATATCTATGATATTAGAAGAAGTAAGCTTAGTTGCTTCTACTGCAAAAGAATTAAAAGATGATTTAAAAACAGATTTACGCCAAATGGAAGGCGATATTAGACATATAACTGAAATCGTAAATGATGTAGAAGATCGACAGAAAGAAGATGCTAGAGAATTATTAGATGAGATAAAAATATTAGAAGATAATTTAGATTTAAAGATAAATAAGGCACTGAATAATCCGTTGAATAATATGTCGGCTAATGTAAAGTAAAACTATGAAGATTGACCTAAAAACAGCTACTCCGTACATCGTAATGATAGTAGGATTTGCTATGACATGGGGTATGTGGAAATCTAGGCTAGAAGCAGTTGAAAATAAAGTGGATAGTGTTACTCAAATGCAACTAGATATAGCTGTAATAAAAGAAAAAATCGTTCAAATGGACGATAGAATGGCTTGGATAGAAGAATTTCTAATTAAAAATTATAAAGAATATTAAATCCATTCTTTCCAATTATCTCCTGTAATACTATCTGCTAAAGACTTTTTGTTTCTAAGAGATTCAAATATTTTTTCATCAATAGTTTTAGGCGTTACAAAATCTATATAAGTAACTTTATTAGTTTGACCAATTCTATGAGGTCTATCTTCAGATTGTAGTCTTACTTCTAAATCATAACTATTAGCATAGTAGATAACAGTTTTAGCATTAGTTAAAGTAAGACCATAGCCACCCGTTCTAGGTTGCCCTATAAAATAATCTATTTCACCAGCTTGAAACTGTGAAACTATTTCTTGTCTATCTTCCGATTTAGTATCTCCATAATATGTAGCACAAGTTTTATCTTTCATATTCTTTTTTATAGCGTTTTCTATGTCTTGAATAGATCTAGTATAGTTAGACCAGATTATAACTTGACCTTCTGTTTCTTCTAATACTTGTATTAACTCAGTTATTCTAGGGTTTACCTTATCTATTTCCTCTAACTTACCATCATCATACTTTACGAAGCCACACATAATCTGCTGTAGTCTTAGTAATCTTGTAATAACTAGAGGAGCAGATACAGATTTTTCTTCCGATAACTCTATGTAAGCTTTACGTCTTAGTATGTCATATACTTTCTTTTGCTTTGAAGTCATCTCTATTTCTCTTTTTATATAAATTTTATCTGGTAAATCTAAACACTCAGCTTTAGTTACTCGATAAGAGTAAGGTTTAATTACGTCTTGCAACTCATCTAAGTTTTGATAATCTACTATTTCATCAAATGTTCTCATATTTATTGTTCTTCTACGAAGCACGCAGTATCGATTACGAAAACCATAAAACGAAGACTGTAAAATATTATCTGAAAGAAAAGACATTTGAGTGTATATATCTACAGGTCCTGCTGTTACTGGTGTTCCTGTAAGTATTCTACGATACTTTGCCATATTAGAAATTTTTAATAAGTTCTTAGTTCTTCGAGCAGTCTTATGTTTAATAGTAGAAGATTCATCTATAACTACCATAGACTTATGAACATTTAAAAATCTTTGAGTATAATGTAATCCTTTTAACGTGCTAAAAGCTTCTATGTTAATAATAAATACTTTTAAACCATCGTGGTTTTCTTTCATAAATTTAGTTAATCTTTCTATGTTTTTCTTAGTTTCAGTAGGATTCCATATCTCCATGTAAATAGAATCAAGGACATCATCTGGCATATGTATAGGTATTTCTAATTTTAGCCAGTTTCTATAAACACCTTTAGGTGCTACTATTATAGCACTATCTATGCTACCTTTTCTTGCTAAATGAGTAATAGTATCTACTATTACTTTAGATTTACCAGTTCCTTGTTCCATAAACAAGGCATAATATTCTTCATCACGAGACATTTTAAACACGTCCCATTGATGTTTAAATGGTTTAGTTTTATATTTATAATCTATAAATTCATCATCACTAAAAGATACTTGCGTCATTATTTTTTCTTTCTGTTTATTTTTAAAAATTAATTTATACTATATCGAATAATTAAGAAAGGAGAAACAATGAGTTCTAGAGTATATATAGTACAAGAGAATCCATCTGTAAACGTTATGCCAGCCGCAAGATATGGTGAGTTAGACGTAATCTTTCCTTTCGGTAGTCAAATAGTATTTTCATCTAATCGAGCAGTAATAACTGTTAGAAAAAAGTTAAAAGACTTTACAGATGAAGACTATATATTAGCCATGGGAGATCCCGCTGCGATTGCTATAACGGCTATGGTAGCTGGTGATATTAATAATGGCTTCATTAAGTTATTGAAATGGGATAAGCAAACTAAAGCTTATTATTCAGTATCTATTGACTTATTCGGAAGAAAGGAGAAAGATAATGTCAAGTAACGAAATATTTAGTAGTCTAGAAGAAGACGCTAAAAAACAGAGGGAAATACCTACTGACGAAAAACTTTCTAAATTAACATCTATATGTCGTAGATTAGTTAACAAAGAAAGAGAATACTCTGATTATAAATCTTTAGCTAGTAAATCGTATGAAGAGTTAAAGGATATCAGAGAAAAAGAAATACCAGACGCCATGATGTCTTTAAATATAAGTAAGTTCGTTATGGACGATGGTACGGAAATAGCTGTTAAAGATGAACTTTATGCTAGTATAAACGAATCTAAGAGAAAAGAAGCTTTAGAGTGGTTAGATAATAACGGTCTAGGTGATATTATTAAACATGATATAACTATATCGTTTGCACGTGGAGAGCACGAAGAAGCTGAAAGAATTAAAGGAGTTTTACAAGATAATGGTCAAGATAGTTATTTAGAAAAAGCTACTGTACACCCTCAAACTTTAAAAGCTACTTTTAAAGACTTGAGAAATAAGGGTGAAGAAATACCAGATGGTTTATTTAATTGGTATGAAACACCTTTGGCTAAAGTAAAATTATCGAAAGGAGAAAAATAAATGCCTGAGCAAAAGACAGTTGTAAAAAAAGAAGAACAGAATATAGTTTTAGCTGAGTTACAGCAAGAAATTATAGCTGATTCTGGTAAAGGTCTTCAGAATGTAAAGACTGAAGATATGAGTATTCCTAGATTAGCGATTGTGCAATCTGGTAGTCCTCAAAGAAAAAAGAAAGACGATAAGTATATTGACGGTGCTGAAGAGGGAGATATCTTTAATACTGTAACTAATACTCTCTATAAGGGAAAAATTAGAGTAGTGCCATGTGAGTTTATAAAATCATATGTAGAATGGATACCTAGAGAACAAGGAGGCGGTTTCGTACAAGCCCATGAAACTAGACCTACTGATCTTACTAAGAACGATAAAGGTAAATTCATACTTCCTAGTGGTAATGAACTTGCTGATACAGCTGATCACTATGTATTAGTAGTGAATGAAGATGGCTCTTACGAACCAGCAGTTATGTCTATGACTAGTTCTTTATTAACTGTTTCTAGAAATTGGTTAACTAGAATGAAACTTCAAAAAGAAGTTATAGGTGGTAAGATGATAGAACCTCCTACATTCTATTACGAATGGGAAATAGAAACTACTGAGAAAGACAACGATCAAGGAACTTGGTTTATTTATAGAGTAGGAGATGCTAAGCCTATATCTGACCCTAATATCTATAAAGAAGCAAAAGCTTTATCTGAATCTATTAAAAGTGGTGAGAAAAGAGCTGCAGCAGTTGACGGTGATGATATTCCCTTTTAATGCTTGCAGAAAACTTTCATAGTCTATTTAGTGGATTAGATCGTGCTTATGGTAGATATGATGTTGACTCAGATCAATCAGGAGTAAAACAATCTGGTACTGCTAGAACAATACCTGAAAAACTAACAACGAAGCAATGGGAACTACATTTATTAGGCACGCAAGGCCTAGGTGTAGTTCCTATTCGTGATGATGCTAAAGTTTTATGGGCAGCTATTGATATTGACGAATACGACTTAGACGTAGATACTTTATCAAAGAGCCTAGGAACATCCCCTTTCATACCTTGTTTAACTAAATCTGGTGGAATTCATCTGTATTTATTTTTTAATAAAGCAGTATCTGCAAAATTAGTAGTGGATAAACTAAGACAGATAACTTCAGCACTTGGAAAGCCTAGTGCTGAGATATTTCCTAAACAAGTAAAGCTAGTTACAGATCGAGGAGATGTAGGAAACTGGATAAATATGCCTTACTTTGGTGGAAAGCGTTCTACTAGATACGCTATTTATAACGGAGAACATATAACAGATCCTGAAGCTTTTATTAAACTTGCTAACATTAGAAAAATAGATAGTGTTGACGAAATTAAAATTCCACAACTTAAGGAAGAAAATAAAAAATTATTACCTGACGGACCTCCTTGTTTAAAATATTTACTACAACACGGATTTCCACAAGGCACAAGAAACAATTCATTATATAACATAGGAGTATATTTAAAGAAAGCACACCCTGACGAATGGGAAGAGAAGATAGAAGAATACAATCACAATTACATGGAACCTCCTTTAAAATCTAAAGAAGTGCAAACAATTATTAAATCATTAGAGAAAAAAGATTACAATTATATGTGTTCAGAACAACCAATTAATGCGTTCTGTAATAAACCAGTTTGTTTAACTTGTAAGTTTGGTATTAGCGATAATGGAAACTTACCAGCAATTAGTGGTATAACTAAAATTAATACAGATCCTCCTACTTATTTCGTTACTGTTAATGATCAGAGAATAGGACCTATCGATAGTTTAGAGATTATTAATCAAAAAAACTTTCAAAGAGTGGTATTCGAGAACATGAATACTCTCATGCCTATCGTAGCTCAACCACTTTGGCTTGAAACAATTAACGAATTAATGGTTAGAATGGAGGTTGTAGAGGTAAATTCAGATAGTTCTAATAGAGGAAGATTACTAGAATTATGCGAAAGATTTTGTACAGGAAGCACTTCTTCTGATATAATAGAAGACTTGTTACGAGGTCATGCGGTAACGCAGGATAACGTAACAATGTTTAGAATTAATGACTTTATGGAATTCTTAGAGAAACATAGATTCAAAGAATTTAAGTTACATGAAGTAACTGCTCATTTAAAAGAGTTTGGTGCTGAACATTTAACCAAGAAGATTAAGGGTAAACACGTTAATCTATGGTCTATGGCTAAGTTTAAGAGACAAGAAGAGGAATTTACAAAGCCTAAGATACAAGATGAAGAACAGGAGATAGAATTTTAATGGAACAGGAAAGGTGCGAAAAATGTGGGTGTGTATGTCATAGTGAAATGACTTGTATTTGCGATAATAACTGTGCTATTTGTAACTGTAAAGTATGCACTAAAAAAGATATTATTGTAAAAGTTGAAGGAGTAGGAATAGAGGTAAACGAATGAAACGAGGTTTATGGGCTAACATTCATGCTAAAAGAAAGCGAGGTGCTAAAATGCGAAAAAAAGGAGCAAAGGGTGCACCTACTAAAGAAGCTTTTAGAAGGGCAAGAGCCACTTCAAAAAAATAATTAAGAAAGGATTTTTTTGTATTTATTTTTTGATACAGAGACAAATGGTCTTTGGCGTAGAGATTTAGAAGCTACTAATGTAGAGCAACCTCATCTAGTGCAATTAGCTGCACAGTTAGTTGATGAAGATGAGAAAGTTGTAAATCAATGTTCAATGATTATACAACCTGAAGGCTGGTCTATTCCTAAAGAAGCTGAAGATATACATGGTATATCTAATGAAAAAGCTAGTAAGTATGGCGTTCCTTTAATAAGTGCATTATCAGTTTTTAATAGTATGGCGTCTTGCGCACATACATTAGTTGCTCATAATTTATCTTTCGATCTACAAATTATTGCTAGAGATTTTAGTTATTTAAAAAAATCTTTTAGACAACCTAAAAATTTACATTGTACTATGATGAGTACAAAAGACATTATAAAGTTAGAAAGTGATTTTGATGATTATAAATTTCCTAAGTTAGAAGAAACTTACAAACATTTTTTTAATATATCTTATTTCGATTGGCATGATGCTTTAGCAGACGTTCAGGTTTGTAGAATTATTTACTTTCATTTAGTTAATAAAGATATTGAGCTTAAACCGCCTAGAGACATACCTAAAAAATTAATTAAAATTATGAATTCTAATGAGTATGATGAATTAATAGGTTTAATTGAAAAAATAAATAGAGATAATATCAGCGATTGGGAATCAAACTTTCTTTCAGATCAAGAAGAAAGAATTGAAAAGTATAAAGAAAAAGTAATGATATCTGAAAAACAGATGAATATAATAAGGAGAATGGCAGAAAAATGAAAACAGTTGTAGTAACAGGGGCAGCAGGATTTTTAGGTAGGAACTTATGTGAAAATCTTTTGAATAAAGGTTATGTAGTAATAGGAATAGATAACTTTCTTACAGGAAGTCAATATAATGTATTTGAACATGAAAATTATTATTTTTATGAAGAAGATATTGTAAAGACAGATCTTTCCATGTTTTTAAAAGATCATAATAAGAAGGGTATAAATTACATTTATAATC
>CEPG01000664.1_pt1 | contig 12020 bp, 6 predicted proteins | sample 530551 | NCBI WGS metagenome assembly CEPG01 (sample SAMEA2620384, study PRJEB7988) | marine metagenome | biome: marine biome (ENVO:00000447); feature: surface water layer (ENVO:00002042); material: "saline water (ENVO:00002010), including plankton (ENVO:xxxxxxxx)" | depth 5 m | reverse complement strand
CTGACAACTACGTAATAGCCTTTGTTGTCAGCAGCAGCCGCAGGCAATGCCTGCCCCACAGTGAAACCAGCAGCCGTACCTTCCGAAGTGACTGTCGCTACTTGGTTCAAGTTGGCGTCATAAGTACCAGCCAAAATAATCTCGCCAACGCTGACACCAATTGGCTGCCAAACGTTTCCGTCGTATAAAAATAGGTCTCCTGAAAGGCTGTTTAGATGCAGCTGTCCGATGAACGAACCCGAGTTAGGAGTAACTGATCCAATAGTTGCTGTAGATCGATCTGCAAGCTTTTCAGCTGTTACAGCATCTTCTCCAATTCGATCAGTCGGCAGGCCTCCACTTGTAATCTTGGAGGCATCCAAATCAGGGATGTCAGTTGCTGCAAGCGCTTCCGACGCTGTGACATGGCCTTGAGCGTCAAAAGTTACCTTCGCGGCAGTGCCGGTCGCAATGGTATTGGTATGACCAATAACGCCAGCAGCATCAACTCCTAACCCTGTGCCTGGGCTAACGGTCCCAGCAGTGGTTTCAGTGGCAACCGGGACATCGCCAGCCTGAATTACTCGACCACTAGTAATTAAGCCATTTGCGTCGTATTGAACGAGATGGTTGTCAGTACCCTCGGCAGTGACAGTGTTGTCAATGGTGATTGTGTTGCCAGACATCACCAAGCCGTTGCCGTTGACAATTACGGCGCCCTTGCTGGTAGCGGTGGCAGCGGGAAGGTCTGCACCGACAATCGCTCGATAACTAACGCTTCCTCCTGCTGCCGTTGGGCCTGCAAGAAACTGCGCAGCCGTAGAGGTGTCGTCCAGTGTTGCGCTAATCGTGACCGTGTCGCCACTAGTCGTTGCAACGATATTGACGTCGCCAGTCGTGCTGCCATTAACGACATTGATAGAGCCAGCAGCCTTGATCGAGTCCCAAGAAGACCCGTCATACACGTACGTCTTGTCATCGGTAGTGTCGACGGCCAGCTGGCCAATAAAGTCACCAGACGCCGGCAAAGCCGAGACTAAGCTCACGCTTGAATTGTTGGCCAGCTTGGCTGCCGTTACAGCCGAATCATTGATTTTGTCGGTCTCAACCGAGGACGAAGCCAGTTCTGCCGCATCAATGGATCCGGCAGAAAACAAGATTTTGGCGCTAGGGATTGTTGCGTCTGAGATAACCGTGACGCCATTCGCTATTAAGTCGCTAACCGTTAATTTTTTAGTTTCACTTGCACTGTCATCAACGACAGCGACTACATCGGCGGCGACCAGATCAGCCCCAGCAAGGCTGTTAAGGGCACTGATCTTGAGGTCGGCCATGGAAACTACGCCCTAAACCACTGGATGACCCTCATCATAGAGCGCTGTTTAGTCGGATTCCAGCATCACAGCGTCTGTTGTTCCTTGCTCAAGAAGGAGTGCGTCTGCATTCTCCTGAAGCAGCTTGCCAGGACTGTCAAGATCCATCCTGACTTCAATCTTGCCAGTCGTTATAAAGTCTGCAGTGATCTGCACTAGAGAATTAGGCGTAAACTGCACAGCACAGGCAGTCAAGACGCCAGTCACTTCGTACCAAATCGAATCATCAAGAGCGTCTGAGTAATTGGCCGGGTTGTAGCCACTGGTTTTGATGTAAAAACGAGCGCCAAAACTACTGCCAACCTTTGTCCTGAGCACTAGCTCAAGCAAGTAATGAGGCAGCTCTTTAGCTGTGTCACCCGTGTACTCCCACTCGCAAGCCATGCGACCAGAGCCAGACATCAGAGTTCCGATTCGATTGCGAAATTCATCTGCAAGCGTGGTGACATCAACGGTTTCACGCTCAGTGTTCAATTCGTAGCTTTGTACCCTGCCAAGAATCCGAAACTTGCTGTTTTGGACTACGACCTTGACAGGGAGATCATTGGCAGGCGTTGCAAGAGCCGTGGCATTAGTCAATCCACCGGCAACAGCATGAGCGAAAGTGTCGTAGAAACGAACGCCATCTAACTCGTCAACATAAATAAATTTTTTAACGCTTGTTTTGGTATAGCTATCAATAAAATCTAGCGCCGTATTGTCAGTACTAGTAATTTCAACTTGGTCGCCAGTCAGCAACTGGCCATGCCCAAAGTCACAGCTAAAGCGTCTTTTCGCAGGGTTTACGTCTGAAGGCTTAATTGTTACTCGCAGGTCTGTGCCATCAAACTGGCGCTTGAGTTCAACTTCGCCAAAAGTGCCTAGATAAACGCTCATGAGATCGTCACCGTAGAGAGCGCCCCAGTGCCCTGGAAGCTAATTTCGGCCCTCACGATGTCGCCAGTAGCGGCGCCAATGTTCGCGCTAGTGATGTAAGCAGTTAGCTTGATGTCGTTATTGTCCACTCCGTCGACCCAACGGAAAGTCAGCTCGACAGTATCGGTACTGCTCACTCCCGCAGTGCCTGTTTTGTAGAGCTTGCCTAGAAGATCACTTGTGTTGATTGAATTGTTGTCGTCCTTGTAATACAACAAGGTTGCACTGCCGGTGTACCCAGCAATGCCAGGAGTGTAGGTACGAATATTTTCGTTTAACGTCGTCGTTTCAAGCGTTTCAAGATTGGCGGACAGCGAAAAGCTCACGACTTTGGCAAGAGTCGTTCCAGCAAGCTGCATTACGCCATCTCTGCCGGTGTAAACCTTTGCCATTAGCTTGTCACCGCTCGTAATGACACTGTAACGCTGCTAATACCCGGACGCACTGATTGCAGTTGCGGCTCAGAGTCATAGCGCCATTTTGTGCCCGCAGGTGCATCTATCTTTGCTGCCCCTCCAGACCAGCCCTCAAACACGGCGGACGGCAAAGTGAATGTCCGAAACGTGCCAAGCCGATCGCTGTAATCGTCTAAAAACAGCTCTGCGTTGGCATCCGTGAGATTCTCATAAGAAAGACTCAGCACCGCATTAACACGTCGCGATCCGTACAGAATCCGAATCTCAGCGCCAGACTGCGAATTGAATTTCTTGTTTGGAAAGTCACCTGGCGAGAACTGACGGCCAGTTGGGGTCAACGACGGAAAAGCCATCACTCAAGAATCGTGAAATTGGATTCGGTAAGCACGTCCTTAGCCACGATGCTAACGCCAGACTCGTCAGTGGGCACTTCAACGGCACTAATGGAGACCAAGCCATCTTCCTCTAGGGTCAACTCCTCAATCTGATAGATGCTGTAATCGGTGCTGGTGCTGAGCAACGTAAAGAGCGAGCCATGATATGTCGAATCAGAGATTTGATTGCCTGAAATCACTAGCTCTGTTTCGATAACATCCTCGCTTCCAGGGTTGTAGACGAGCGCGTTATACGTACCATCTTCAATGGTCGTAATGCTGACCAACGTTCCAGCATCCGTGATGGCACCATTTGCCGCAGAACTGTATGTACTTGCCTCGGTGATCACTCGAATGTAAGAGCCCGGCTGAACGCCCAATGCGTCCGGCACCGTCTGGAAGCTGACAGTTTTCATCACGCGGCGGCGAACACTCATCAAGAACCTTGCTGTTCGCAAAGCCTGCTCACGATTCGTGCAGAACTCCGTCAGGTCAAAGGACTGCTCTGTAGTTGACTGCTTGTCTACGGACAAGTCCGCCCAAGTCATCAAGGCAGATGCTTGATAAGGCAAATTGTTTTCTACAGGTACACGCCAAGACACAAGCGCTCGAACGGTGGTGCGTTGCGAAACGTCGATGTATTGAAGCTTTAAAGAACCTTCGACGATATTGCCGGCAGTAAAAATCTGTTCAACCTCAATTGGCTGTAAGCTTATTTGATGGTTTGTTGGATCAAATGGCAACGCCGGTTGCATGCCAAAGCGGCCATTTTTGATCGTAAATGTGCAAAGCTGCAGCGGCGCAGTGTCGTACAGGAAGTTCCGGAAACTCTCGCTATCTTCCAATACGCCATCATAAAAAATGCCATTAGCCTGCAAGAATTTTGCAGTAGTGACTAGAGAGCTTTTGTCGACAAGCTCCGCCGGAACCAGATTGCCAACACCTTGAGCTTTATTGGTAAGCAGATAGTAGACAAGATCAGCAAAAAGATTGCTGGGATTTTTGTCGCCCTCAATCAAGCGATCAACAGGAATACCTGACTCAGACCACAAGCGAACTTGCTCAATACCTGCAATTTCGCCACTTGACTTGACGCTAAGCCCAAGTGTCGACATCCCGTCGTAGTAAGCGGGATTTTGATTCGTAATGAATTCGTCCACGTAGACGATTTCGTGTTCAGGGCCGCTTTCGTTTGACTTAGTAATTTCCGTGAAATGGCTGCAATCTGCAACTTGAGAATTGTGTTCAAACACTCTCTCGCCCGCTTGAAGCGAGACGGGACTCCCCACGGCCACAGAAGTGACCATGCAACCAAAAGTGACAGTGCTATAACTTCCAGCCTCTGACGCGGCTCTGACCTGGAAAGGGTTTCCACTTACATTTCTAGTGATATTGAATGTGTCACCCACATTGAAAGTGCCAGTCGATTTGACTACGTTGATGCCAATATTTCTGAAAATATAAGGACTCCCGGCGTTAGCCTGAAGGTACATGTCCCCAATATTTACACCCCTAACTCCCGAGATTGAAGTTGAAAAAACATTCAAAGTTATCGTCCTACCCCCTCCCGCGTTGACGGTAATATTTGCACTTCTGGTTTGCCCAGGGAAATTTCTTGCAAGGCCAAGAATTGAGGTAATCCAGGCGTTTTTGATCAAGTATGGACTGTAGTTATTGGCGTATATTTGCGTGACAGAAATCGAAGCCGCAGCAGTACTGGCGGCAAGATTGACAGCAAGAGCCTCTGGGGTGGTTTGAAGTTCATCGTTTAAACGCAGCGATTTAATTGAAACTTCTCGACCCTGAGTAGTGAGCCTGAATGCACCATATGGCGTGTCATAATCGCGGCCAAATCCGGCGCCTGCATAAGGAGTGCCATCACTAGAGTCGAGAACAATTGCAGTATTAGTGTCAATACTGTTGATCGCAATGTCTGAACCAGTACGGGGAATTAGGCGATATTCATAAAAACCTGAAATCCTGGGCCTAATTCGCAAGAAGTTGTACTGACTGATTGGAGCGCTACCTTGAACGCAAAACACCTCAGGCACGCGCACCCAAGTTTGCTGAGCCTGGCCATATTCCTGGACAGGTCGTACCCAAAGGGAGAAGCAAGAGGTTCTTTTGAAGTACTTGCTAATTCTTCCCGTCTCGAGAACAGTATCACTTTCGTCAAGCCTAAATAGCTCCTGTGGAGAAGGAATGGCGTTGAAATTGCAAAGCCCGTCCGCCTTATTCCAAACTTGACTCCTGATGCCTAGCTCAATGACATCTGCATCTTTTCGGACAGGACGAATTGTTGCAACATTCAATCGACAAACATTAAAAAATGCTGCCCCGCAATGCTTTTCATCGTTATGTACATCACCTTCGTAGCCGCCCAACGGCTCTTCAACTGTTCTTCTTCCCGGGATGCCAAATTTTGAAACACCTAGCAGCGCGACACACTCGAAAGTGATGAAAGTTTGCTCGCCAGCAACTTGACGAGAGGTGACAACCCAAGTGCTATCGCCAATGATCCACTTCGTTCCAATCGCAAGAAGAAGCGATGCTCTTTCGCGCCAACTTTTTGCCTGGGCAATCAAGTCCTTTAAGTTAACCTCAGTCCCCCTAAAGTTTGCGGCGGCTAATTCTTCCCAGACCTGATTGCGGTTGTCAATTTCAAAAACAGCCGTATCCCCTTGGTTGACTGTAAGGATTGTCCTGTTTTCGTACTGAGTTCCGTTGTGTGAAATAAAACCCATATGGCGCGAGTAAGCTCTGCCAACGCCAGGCATGCCCGCCTCTTGGTTTGGTATATGCAAAACGTCAGCAAGTGTTCCAGCAATCTTTCGCCGTTCACACTGCTTTTGCGACCTAGCATCCTTATTGTCCTCACCCAGAGTGCTTACGAATGGAGCGCTGACAACTTGCCAGTTAAAGCGAAAGGCGCTGCCATTATGGATTGGTGTTGACGTGCCGAATGTTGTATCGCCACTTGGCGTGTAAGCCATTGAAAAGCCATTGCTGAACTGACCGTCATTGGTTGGCGACGTGAAAATTGGCCTGCCAGAAGTTCCAGTGGCGCCAGGCCCCTCGGTTCCGTAAATCAACCTTGAGGGCCGATTGTTGCCAGCGTTTGACGACCAATAAAGTGCAAAATCTCTATTGCCAAGGGCATTCATTGCCTGAGTACCAAGCAGTATTCCTGCCAAGTCCGGCGAATCAATACCATGCTCACCGGTAACGTAAATGCCTTCGTACGCCTGATAACTGCCATAGGCATATAGGCGAGACCAAACCAAAGCAGGGACAAGAATCAAGCCGCCAGTGGTCACTCCATCCGCACCAATGCCGCGCTTGCCGAAAGGGATTGGAATTGGTTGATTAAGCTCCGCAAGGCTTGGAGCATTGTCAAAAGCAGTTGTTTGATTGAAGCGACTTGGACCAACTTGGTCAGCAAGCTTTTTCTTTTTTATCTTGCTGCCACTTGCCTCCAAAGAAGGGACGTTTGGAGCAAGCAGAATGTTCGCGGCTGTAAATAATGCCCCGATAATGAGGTTGATGAGGATCGCCTCGCCAACACCTGTTCCAAACGCAACAACATCAGGAACATGTTCGTACTCAGCAGGACGCACCCGCGCCTTCTGCATTGCATAACGGACTAACTTTTTATACTCGTCCTCAGTGCAGCCAATCGCCTCAATTAACGACCTTTCGTACGGTAAGAGCGGCGGATCAAAACCTTGTCCACCGGCTTCCAGTCCACCGCGGAAAGGGAATTGTTGATGTACAGGACGCCGTTCTGCCATAAGACTCCAAAGGCCAGCGGCCTGACGCCCAGCAATGCTATGTCTCCATCATAACTAGGGCAATCAAGCCGCTCACAATAATGATTGAGCTCTCGAAGCACTTGGCGCGGAGTCATGGTGTACCAGGCTTTTTTAACGCCTGGGTTCTCAATGCCTATCTGATCCAAAGCATCAATGACAAGATGAATACAGTCGTTCTGGCCATAGCTGTAGCTACGACCAATTAGATGGCTACACACGAACTTGAGCAGTGAAAGGAAGACTGCCAACTTGCTGCCGATACAAGCGGCGTCCAGGCACGTTGGTCTGCACGGCGTCCAATACGGAAGTCAATTTGACCTGAATTGCAGTGTCATCCCAGCCTCCAACGGCACACGCCCCAAAGTATTCGTACAACGTTCTCTCGATCGCATAAGTGGAGGAGTCCCAAAGCACAGTCGTCACTCTTGCGACATAGGTATTGTCCAAGGCCTCTGTGACGAAATTCCTTGTAATCCTGGTGTTCGCGAACTGAAGAGTGGCTTCAAGATTGTCGCCTGACAAGGACGCAACCGCCCCTCCAAAAGCGAACGGCAAGAAAGACCGATCATTCACCTGGTCCGCAGGAGAATAGTTTTGAAAGCGATATTGACTCAGATTGCCACTAGGCCCTACATCCAAGAAATGCCCATAATTGAATTCCATTAGACAGCCAGCCTCCTACGAGTTGCAGATGAATTTTGCAGCTTTCTCATGGCTCTTTGCTCGCCCTCTCGAGCGCCTTGCGATGCGGCTTGCTGCATACCAGCCTGGAACTCTTGAGCGGTCACATAATCCACGCTGTTGATTCGCTCGACCTTAAAGCGCACATCAATTGGTGCGCCAGCGATTGAACCGCCTCCGCTAGAAGCGCTTGAGCCCGGGCTGTCTGGAATTACGCCAGGGCCGCGAACGCCACGTGAATACCGCGCCATGCTTTCACGCATTTTCGACTGGGGAATGATGTACTCCGGCTCGCCACCCTCTCCAACCATTCCAAGAGTTGGCTGGCTAGCCACGCCACCTTGGCTAAACGCCTTAAAGCCGCCTTGCACATATCCTCCGTTTGCATAACCCGGAATCATTCCACCCCCGAAGAATGACGGGCCTGCAACGGACATATCTCCATAAGCACTTCCAGGAACAGCACTCGCTCCGCCACCAGAACCTGCTGCGAAAGAGCTAATAATGAATCTCACAAACTGCAGCGCAGCAAGCTTGACCGCCTCTGCCGCGATCTCAGCCGCCATGTCCATGAAATGATTGGCAACACTCTTGAAGAAGCTGGCAAGAGCTTCACGCGCTGTCATTGAGCCATCAATGATCCCTCGGAAAGACGTCTTGAACGCTTCACCAATAGCATTGGCGGCTTCTTTGACTTGATTCAGAGGATTAATGAGTTTTTTGAGCGCATCTTCTTGATTTTTGATCGCTTCCTCTAGACCTTCAATAAACGTTTTTTCCTTAATAAGACCTTTTAGGTTGCCTTCCGCCTCCGACTTGTCGCCCTCTAGCGCTTTTTTCCTGCGCTCTAAGGCATCAATCTCATCTTCAATTTGCTGCAAACGCTTATCACTAAGGCCCGTAATGGCCTTCTCTGCCTTCAAGTTTTCAATTCTTGCATCAAGTGTTCGCAGTGAAGCCTCGAACACTTTTTCAAGATTTACAAGCTCTTTTGCCAGTTCAGGGATGATGCCTTCCGAAAGAAGACGCTTGTACATCTTCTCTCCGTTGATCTTATCCTTAACTCTTTGGACAATATTTTCTATGGGGCGTTTCGCCTGATCATATGCTTGGTTGATTCTTTCTTGCAGCCTAAACCTTTCCGCCGCCTGGCGATATTGCTCTTGTTGCAATCTATAGAGCTGATTAGACGTGCGGATTCTTATCTCTTCAAGCTTGACAAGTCTCTTGTTCGGCGGAAGAAGATTTGCAGCTTCTCTTGCGAGCTTTGCGGCCTCCTCGATCTGCTGCTTTGTCAGCACAAGGCCGCGCTCTCGCAGCCCAAGCTGTGCGATAAGCGCGTCCCTTGTAGCCGCATCAATATCTTTGGGTGGCTTGCCAGCTTCTGAGCCACCGCCCTCATCTTTAACTCCAGAAGACTTCGTGCCTGTTTTGTATGGAACAAACTCTGGAAAAAGTCGATTCCGAAGAGCCTCCCTGCCCGGAACAGTGTCACCAGTTTGCTCGCGCAAAATCTGCTCGCCGGCCCTAACTGCCTCGCCTTTCCTAAAATTAAACTCTTTGAAGAACTCCTCCCCAAACTTATTGGGCTGGAAATATGGGCTGTAATACTTACTTATAGACTCCCCTACTTCTGTCCTGGTTTTTTGATCATCGAAACCAGCAGCCTGCAATGCTCTTTGGCGCCTATTGAATTTTCCAATTGCGTCGACTCCACCTGTGAAAGCATCTAAAACAGGCTTCAAGAAGCCGATGTTTCTCTTGATATCTTCAAATACAAACTTGACCTCTAGTGCAAGATTCTTAAAAGCAATAACAGAGTCGACAACAAAGTCTTGGATAGTCCGCTTGTTGTCATTGAAGAAGTTCAGGAGGTCAGTGCCAAAATCTTGGAATTTGGCGCCGACTTTTTGGAAGAAGCCCCCATAATTTTCTGCTGCCTCTTCAAGAGCAAGACTCAGTCGCGCGCCAGCCTTTTCTGGGCCATCGCCAATCAACTGAGCAACTTTGTCGTAATCAAGTAATTGCTTCCTGGAGAAATCAACAAAGTCAGAAATCTGAACAGTGCCTGCCTTCAAGTCTGCGGCAAGCTGAGGCAAAGACCTGCCAGTTGCCTCGGCAAATTTTGCAACAGCTCCTGGCAATCTTTCACCGATTTGCCCTTGCAGCTCTTCTGCGCTCAGCTTGCCTTTGGACAGAACTTGAACAGTAGCTCGAATAATTGCGTCAATATCTTGTTGAGATTTACCAAAGGCAATGCCAGAGGCAACGAGCCCCCTAAAGATTGTCTCTGTCTCTTTTAAGGTTAAATTGTTGGCCCTGGCTGCAACAGCAACTTGGGAGAAGCCGCCAATTGTCTCTTTAAGACTTACGGCGTAATCACGGCTAATGTTTCTTGCAACCTCCAGAAGCGTGTTGTATTCTTCCTGGCTGGTAGAGGCAAGCGCCAGCGTTTGCTTTGAAAGGTTTAGCTGAGTATTTATCTCTGCAATTTGTCGGCCATAGTCGACAAGAATGTTCGCCGAAGCGCCAAGGCCGCCACCAAGCGCCGCTCCACCTGGGCCGCCAAGCAGGAAGCCTCCAATCGAGCCCAACGCGCCAAGAGGACCGCCAAAAATGGCTGACGAAGCGACAGCGCCTGCCCCTTGCAGCAAGTTAGCCTTGCTGAATCGGCCAGTAGTTTGAGTTAACTTGCCAAGCCTATTGTCAAGCGCCTGGATTTGCCTGGATACCTGGCGGAACTCGCGGCTAGTGGGATCAAGAACATTCCTTAGGTTTTCAAAAGCAACTCTTTGCCCTTGAAGGCTCGAAATACTATTTCCACCTGCACGAGCAGCAAGATTAATGTCACCAGCTACCTTGCGATAACTGTTGCCCATCATCTCAACTTCACGTGCCATTCCAGCAGCTGAAACCTGCCCAATGGACTTGTAAAGGTTGCTTAGCTCACGGACAGGCATCGCTGGCGCAGCGATGTGAGCCCCTAGGGCTGCGTTGTATTCAGCATCCGCCGCCGACTGATTAGCAAGTAAACGTTGCTTTCTGCCGCGCGAGCGCTCGGCTAATCGTTCAGCCCTTCGTTGCTGTTCAGTGACACCTTTGATGGCCTCAACGCGCCTGCTGCCAATATCTGCAAGCTGCTTTTCAATGCTAAGAATTTCTTGCTGAGTTTCTCTATACTTATTGCTAGTAAAATCAAGGTCTTGAAGCTCAGTCTTGAGCTCTGAAATCCTTAAAGAAAGTGCAGCCGTTGTTTTTGGCAGGGCCGTGTCAATATTAATTATTGACCTTTTGTCGACAACTCCACCGGCAGCTGTTTGCGCGCGAGCGATGACACCTTGACGCGCCTGTGCCTGCCTGAAAGAATCCTCACGCTCTTGTATCTTGCGCAGCTGCAGAACGTATTCATCCGTATTGACCTTTAAATCAGCCAGGTCCTTGTTTAGCTGATTTATTTGAGCGCTAAATGCAGACGGCTTCCTTGCCGGATACTGAGCTAAGAGCTGAGCAGCAGTGGCAACTTTTTTACCGGTCTCTTCAGAAGTGTTCCCGACAGATTTCAGCCTTTTCTCATATCTCTCAATGTCCCTTGCTAAATCGTTGTAAGCCTTACCGCCGATTTGTGCTTGCTCTCTTAGCCCTTTCAGCGCAGCAATTTGGCCTTTAAGTGTTTTTTCGCTCGAGCCAACAACTCTGGCGTAATTTTTAATTCCACTGGTTAACTTCTCAATATCCTTATCCGACAGCTTGGTCGCTCTGGAGAGCTCACGCAAAGACCCTTTCAAGGCACTTACGCCCTGAATGCCGTCAACGCCCAGCTTGATTAGAAGGTCGCCAACAGTCTTAGCCATCTGCCTTCTTGCTGAATTCGGTCAGTGCAGCGGATTCCATAATGCGGAGACCCTCTAACACCTCGCGGCGGTTCTCCACATCATAAAGGTCAAAAAGGCCCCCGGAAACCAGCAAGACTTCATACTTCAATCCAACGTATCCGGCCATGCTGACTGTCCACTGGGTCTGCATCCGCAAAAACATCATCACGATGTCCCAGTTTTCGTCCCAAACATCAAAGTCCTCTGACTCCTTCTCCTTGGGCTCAGGCAAAGTCAGGCCAAAGGCGGCAGCATCGTCTTGAGTACTATCTTCGATCCGCTTACCGCCAGAAGCCCAATAGACAGCAGCCTCCTTTAGTTTCCCGCTTGCGCCTCGGCGTAAGTTTTGGTGTAGGCAGCAAGAACTGCCTTCAACCAATCGACGTCGTCCGCGAAATCTTCAAGTTCAGCCTCTGAAAATTCAATTGGATCGCCGTCCTCATCGTTAACGCCCTCCCATCCAACAAGGACTCTCTTGAGCAAAGACACGCCTTCCGACTCAGAAACGCCCTCAAGCTCAGAGATCTTCACTCGCTTAAAGATGGCCGTAAACTCCGACTTCTCAAATTTGCCGGGCTTGGTGTCGCTGGGCTCTTGA
>CEPG01008473.1_pt1 | contig 12027 bp, 13 predicted proteins | sample 530551 | NCBI WGS metagenome assembly CEPG01 (sample SAMEA2620384, study PRJEB7988) | marine metagenome | biome: marine biome (ENVO:00000447); feature: surface water layer (ENVO:00002042); material: "saline water (ENVO:00002010), including plankton (ENVO:xxxxxxxx)" | depth 5 m | reverse complement strand
CCTTAGAGTCAGATCACGAAGACTTTGCCATAGAGATGGACAATATGTTAGCTAGCTGGAGGAAAACTTGCAGAGAAAAAGTCAAAAAAGACGACCTCGACAAATACATCGAAAAAACTGCCGCTAACGAAGTCGCTTTTATTCAAGGTTTGGAAGAGCTAATCACAAAATATGACCTCTATAAAACTTTAGATGTTCCAGCTTATGTTTTGGCTGATTATTTGAATGGTTGCTTGACTTCGTTCGCTTCAAGCATTAAAATGAGAGAAGAATTCAGGGAATGAAAGAAAGAAATTTATTTGTAGATAATGGACTTCCCTCATAAAGGATATAAAGAATTACGAGAAGATTGTCCAGATATACCAGCGGACACTTGCCCTCTAATTGACAAGACTCTTAAACACGTCACTGAAATTGAAGTTAACTTAGAACAACTTAGAGACCAAAATGAAGCTTTACGTGACGTTGGTAAGTTTTGGAGGGCTACGGCTATCAACTTGCTTGAAGAATGCTGCGATTTATATAGATATATAAAAAAACTAGAAGATGAATAACCCTTATCGCTTTGTGTAAATTATACTTTAGCAAAATGAAAATATTATTATTTATCCTACTCGCTCCAGCGCTTTACGCGCAGACAACTCGATACGACGAAATAGTCGAAAGGAATGCTTTCTCTCTACTAGACAAACCTCCGGCCAAAGTTGAGCTGCCGAAGCTTTTAGAAAAGCCACCCGTCAAATTAAATCTTACCGGCATCATAACAAGAAAGGGCGTGACTAGTGTTTATTTATTTTCTAAAGATATTCCCAAAAGATTTCTAACACTTTCTACTAAAAGAAGGACAGATAGTGGGGTGACACTTTTAAGCGTAGAGAAAGGCTTGGTAGAAGTAAACAATAATGGCGTGACCGAGCTACTTTCTTTTGAAAGTCACAAACTGCCCTCCACAATCACATTACCCGCTCTTGACACTAAACCCACTATTGTAAAAAAATACTCAAAGGATGATAAAAATAAAAAAATATCACTCCCCACTCCAAAACCGGCTGTAGTGACTGTGCCCTCCAGACGGCCGAAAATAGACCCAAGAATAATTCAAAAAGGCTTTGAGTATTTAGATAAAGTAGAGGATAAAGAGAAAAGAGAATACATTCTTCAGAGGCTCGAAAGGCTTCAAAGCGGCCAAGAAAAAATCAATAGAAAGATTGACAGCAACGAAAGGAAGCGTCAATATGACGAACGCCGCAGGGATAAATGAAAATAGAGAAAAATAAACTAATAGAGTTCACAAACCTCGTTAACGAGTGCTGCGCGGTTATGGATGATGACCATGTAGCAGATTGGTTAACAAAACCGAATCCAGATTTAAATATGGATGTCCCTTTAGACATTTTCAACAAAGAGGGAACAGATAGAATTTTCCGCCTGCTGTATTTTATTGATATAGGAGAAGCGGACATTTAATCTTACTTTGGCGAAGTATGTGTTTTAAATTGGCTACACACCCCAGCCTTAATCTGGGCGCTAAGATGTGTTTTACTCCAGCTACACAACCAGCCAAAGTAAGATTTTTTTGATTTTTTGTTTTTTACACATATGATAAGTAATGAAAGTTGTTACAGACTAGAGTTTCTAGATCTGTTTTAAGAAAATTAAACATTATGGTTCAACATGAATTAAACCTATTCGGCGTCGAGCAAAAAACTAAGTTCGACGATTTCAAAACTGCAAAAGATATTGTCCCTACGGTTCCGTCCAACGTTCCCGTCGACACGTCTACAGAGACCTCTAGTACGGAAAATACAAGCTGGAAAGACCCTGCCTTCATGGACAAGGTTTTAGCTGGAAAGCTGCTTGTAATTGACCTTGGCGCCAACAAAGGCACTTTTTACGACGGAACTCCTGTCGACTTTGTAAAAGTTGAAATTATCTCAGATAAAAAGAAAAAAATTGTTTACAAGTTTGACCCTATTAAAATTAAAGGAAAAACAGGTGAAATAACATCTAAAGAAGAAGTAATAGATGGTGAAATAATTTATATAGCCCCTCCTAAAAAGAAAGGTCAAAAAGCTATAGTAGGAGACAAAGAAAAAGCCCATGCTAAAAGATTTAAAGTCTCAGCCAAGTATATACTTAACGACCTTTTACCTCAGTACGCAGGATATGCTGTAGTAGTAGAAGATGCGCATATGGCAGTACCGAAAGGCCCAACTTCTTTAGCTCAGTTTTTCACAAAACAGCAGCTAACAGATTTTTACGATCTTGCACAAGCCCACGGGTGCTCACTTAGATTTTATCCGCAAAAACTTACTCCGGCAACTCTAAGTGCACAAAAAATAGAAAAGGATGACTTGTATGACCCAATAGCCATACATAGATCTATCACGGAAAGAGCTAAATCTGGAGATGATTTACATTTTAAAAAGCCTAAATATGATTTTGGTTTTTCTTCAAAGAAAAAAGAAGCTCACGTTTTCTGCACGAGAGGCGGCAAAGCTCTAAACTACACAAGAGCTTTTGAAAAAGTATTAGAGCATACATTAGAACAGCACGCAGACGGAACGTTTAAGATATATCTTGGCAAACCCCATATTTTCCATGAGATGCTACGAACTCTTTTGCCGAGGGTAGTTGAACATAAATTTTACGCAGAAAGAAATGGTAAAACCCATGACGTTTCTGATATGGTAAGAGACTGTTTTAATATTGTTTCTGTAGAAAAGTACAAGGAAGAGAAACGCAGGAACAAAAACTCTAAAATTAAGTGCTCTTTTAGAACCCGAGGATCACAAGAAAAATACATAGAAGAAGGCGATAAAGAAGGACTGACCTCTAGAGGTCACTCTGCAGGAGATGTAAATTTTACCAATTCTTCTACTCAGCTCCCCACTTTGTTTACTTTACTATCCTGTTTTGTTGGCCAAGCTGATTACAATGAAGAAACTTCTGAAGCTACTATATTGCCAGTTTTGAGGAAGAGAGGCCCAGAAGATAACAGGATGACTCCATCTTGGAACTGGGCTAAGGAAAACTACTTCATTTTGTCGTCGCATCACCACAAGGGCGGAGTCGCTGCAAGTAATGTTAAGCATTGGGGCTGCAAGTCATATGTCTCAAGAAAGATGAAAGAAAAGTTTGGTGAAAAAAACTTGCCTAGCGACAGGACTGAGTGGAGCAAGGAACAAGTTGATTTCTTCAAAAAGCATAGAAACTTCTATTACCATACTGCTCTTAAGTTAATGTTTAATTTCTTCAAGGAGTATGTGGAGACTGAATGTCAACACTTTGAAGTAGAAAATCTCGATGCCTAACACTGTTAAAAAAGTAGAGAAAGACTGGGGCTACGAGCTTTGGCTTGCTAATAACGAAGAAGAAAACTACTGCGGTAAGATTCTCTTCATTAAAAAAGGCTACCAAGGTTCTATGCACTTTCACTCTGAAAAGCATGAGACTTTTTACATTCTCGAAGGCAAATTAAGAGTAGATACTCTAAACACAGAAACCACTGAAAAATCTGTTGACATCCTCAACGAAGGTGATACTTTCGTTCTCGACAGGTTAAAACCTCATCAACTTATCGCGCATGAAGGCGATGTTAAGTTTATTGAGATCAGCACGTTTCATAGAGATAGCGATAGCTATCGTGTTTGGAGATAATGACCGCGCCTATTTTAAGAATGCTACATGCTAGACATGTTTTAGCAATGCTCTAGGGTGGTCTATACTTTTCAGTATGAAAAAAATAATATTCGCATTACTAATGTCGGTCACCTTAGTTCAAGGTGAGGAACTTAAGCTATTTGGCAAAACTGTTATTTATGAAAATGGCAGTTGGGTTAACCCCGAGGAACCCGAGTTCAGACTAACAAGCCCAAAAACTTGGTTGAAGCGCAACTACGTTCGCCACTATATGCAAGGTTCACAAGAACTCACAGATTCAATCATAAAAATTAATTTTAAGGAACTTGTAGAGGCTGGTAAAACGGGCGACCAAATCAAGATGAACGAGTTCATCGAACTCTTTCAATTTGACAAAACTAAAGCTGCCGTCAAGGAGCATCCAGAAGCCGTAGTTGTGCCCGCTGGCATGGCACTAGGCTCGGCCGCTGAAGGCAGTAAAGGCACTGTCATGGCCACGGTAGGGCTTCTTAAGAACGTTGGCACTTTGACGCTAAAGACACTTAAGTTTTTGGCTAAACCTGTGACCAAAGTAGTTAAGGTAGAAAAATGAAGAGATATATTTTAGGCTTTCTAGCTTTCATTGGACTTAACTTCGCTGGATTGTTCTCTTTGGGAATGATAGTCGGCTTTGTTATGGCTTTAGGCGGAGAAACAAATGCGGATGCTCTTGAACAATCCGGCTGGTTTAACGCGCTAGTGCTTGTTATTTGGCCAATTATTTCTTTCTTTGCTTTTAAATTTTCAATACAAAGAATCGTCTTAAAAACTAAAGACGAAGATTCAAAACTTTTTTGACATGGAAACAGAAATCAGTCCTATTCAGTTGGTGCTGGCGCTCCCGTCGCTAGCGTGTCTCATTATTGCTTGGGTAGCCATGTTTCAGCAGGGCAAAACAGGGCTCGGTATTGCATGTATTATTCTAACTTTCCTATGCGGTATAGGTGGACTTATCACCTTTATTTGGGGTTGGATGAGCAATAATGTTAATATCAAAGTAATGATCGCTTGGACTTTGCTTATAATTGTAAGTATGGTGGCAAGTGTATCGGGATTATAACTTGTCAACAGGGCCTTTAGCTCAGTGGTTAGAGCAGGCGACTCATAATCGCTTGGCCGCAGGTTCGAGTCCTGCAAGGCCCACCACGCCCCGATGGCCGAATGGATAAGGCAACAGCCTTCTAAGCTGTAGATTCTAGGTTCGAGTCCTAGTCGGGGTACCATTTTGAGCCTCTTTACAGCCTTACTTGTAAATTATTGGCGGCAAAGATTTAAAAATCTATTTTTTAAAGAGCAGTGTAATTGCAAAGTATGTGCGAATGCTCGCAATGCAAAAAAGACTTCGAAGAAACCGACTTGACTTGGGTGCAGAAAGCTGATAAGCTTTATCTGCTTTGTAAAAAGTGTTACGAGCAAATCTTTAAATAAAAAATTATGTTTATAGAACTAACAGAAATAGTAGGAGAAGGCATTGGCAGAATATCTAAGCCAGAAAGAACTATATGTGTCAACTCCAGCAAAATTAGTAATTTCTATTCAGATTCAACAGATAGAACTGTTATAGAACTTCGCAAAAGCTCGATAAGGGTAAAAGAAACTTATCAAGAAGTAAAAGAGCTTATTTTAAAGTTGACTTGATTTAGTAGAGCTACACTCCAGAAGTGTTTTAAGTTCGCTTCAAGCAACTAATAGACCGTACCTATTTTAGCTCAGCTACATGCTAGACATGTTTTAGTTTGGATATAGGGCGGTCTATACTTGTTCAGTATTAACAACTACTTCTCTGCCATCAGGATTTATAACTTTTGTTACATAGTAGTCAACGCCGTTTAAGTTTTCTACTATAGTAAATATGGCTGAATGGTTAGAGCTAACTTGCGGGGCGGCTCTACCGCTCAAGACATTAAACTGTACTGTCGGAGAATCATGTATAATAGTGAACCTCTCTCCTGCTGTCAAAGTGTCAGTAAGCACACCTTGCAGTTTCACTAATGCATCTTGCCCTTCTGATATTGTAAACTGCGGCACTGTAATCTGCGCGCCTGTTGAAGATGTGATAGTGAAATCTGCTTCTCCAGAATGCTGCACGGTCTGTATAAAAACTTTATCTAAATAACTAAACCCTGAGCCACTAATATTAAACGTACTGCCAGTTGTTCCCTCGGAAACAGAGAAGTTAGGAGTCTCTAACTCTAACGCAGGTATTAGCTGCACCAGCCCGCCAGATGTCGTGCTGTCTGCCTGCCCTTGGGGGCTTTGAACGACTAAGAATCCTGAGCCAGTCTCTATAGAGCCAAACGGAGGTTGAAATCTTATAACTCTATTAGATTCTGCGACAAATCCTGAAGCAGCATGCAAAGTCCCGCTTGGCTGCAGGGTGCCCCCAATGTAGCCCGAGCCAGAGAAAAACACGCCTGTAACAGGAGATAAGTTATTACCACTTATAAAACCAGATATTCTCTTGTTGAATTTATCTCCAGTAGATATACCAGATATAACCGGGGCAGGGTATACAATGTTGAAAAACTCATTAGTTAATATTTTGTTTATATTTTCTTCTGTTTTACTTCCTGTGAAAGTATAGCTGCTGTCTCTATGATCTTCCCAGCTATTCAGTATAAACATCTGCCCACTTCCAGTAAAGTTGTCGCCTACGTTTAACTCTATCAAAGTTTTAGGCTTGCCATCATCTCCAGATGTTCTTATTTGACTTTTTATATCAAAGAAAGCGTGTTTATCGTCACCCGTGATACCTATTATTGAATCGCCGCTTGCAAAGTCTCCGAAAGCGTTTATACCAGTTACAGATATACCCGAGCCGACATCTAAATTAAAGTTATCATGACCACTTATGCCGGATATTGTGGCCAGCGGGAAGAAAGTTTCAGTTGTGCTTAATATAGAATCATTATTGTTGCCAGTTATTAAAATAGTAGACGCCACGATTTCTCTTGGAACTTTTACGTCTATAGAAAAGCCTGACTCTGAAAATTTATTTGTCTGTTGAAAGTCTCCGGAAACTAAATTTCCATTTTCATCTATAAACACAGCATTTAGTCCTGAGAAATATTCTCCAGTTATAGTTATTTGCTCATCAAAAGTAGCATACTGTCCAGATACACCAGATACTCTTGCTATCTTAAATTCCTGAGACCCAGTTATAGTCCTATTGAACCTATCCTTCAACCTGACGACTCCAGAAAAGTCACTAGAGACAAGGTTCCGAGTTTCTACATTACCTTGCTCAGGAGTAAATGTTATAACTTTTTGAGATGGCAGGTCTACAGATATTTTTGTGGAACTCTTAGAAGCAAAAGACCTTTGAGTAATATCATTTCCGTCTTTGTCGTAAAAGATTATTTCGTTTACTATATTTAAATTTTTACCTATTATATCAAGCCTATCTTTTTCCCCTAGGACTGTGTAGTCTAGGGGGGACTTTGGCTCGGGGACAAATTTGGTTATAGAGGGCTTATTTGGAACTATAGAAAACTTGGTATTAGATTCGCCAGTACCTCCACTTGTAGCGATTGTTATAAAATCAGTCAGCGCTCCGTTTGGTATATCAAATTGAATACCAGTTGTAGTGTTTTGAGTTATATTTAAACCTGTTAGGTCTGATATCAAAACTTGAGCGTCTTTTAAACCGCTAAAGTAACCACTAACACTTACCGTGGTTCCCTCTTCTCCAGAAGTTGGGCTAAACCCACTGACCGTTGGCTTCTTGTAAACAGATATAGCTTCAGAAAAATTACTTGTTCCAGCTATATTGCTAACTCTAAGTTTTATTCCTGTGCTATCAAACTCTTGAGGAAACTCAAAAAAGTTTTGCGTAACAAGATCGCCACTACCAGAAACGCCAGTAGCTTTAAAGAACCCAAACTCTTCTTCTGTTACAGAATCAAAAAAGCTAATCTTAGATTGCTTCAAAAGATTTAAGCCAGTCAAAGATCCTGTAGAAAGAGGTTCTCTAGTTATGTCTACCCCACCTTTTACGTCTTCTATAAAAGGATTGCCAACGACAAAGAAACCGCTGTCTAAAGTCTCTGATTGTCCAAATAGACCACTAGCTAATACATCAACGTGAAAAGAACCGCGCCCAGAAACTTCTCCCTCTTGCAAGCCAGAAGGAACGTTTACCTCAAGTCTATCACCAAAAGAAGATGAAATTATACCCGTACCAGTTATATTAACCGATATGCCAGTATTATCTGACCTAGTAAGGGTTATCTTATCAATACCTTTTAAGTCTTTTCCTGTTATACTTATCTGGGAGCCGGTTATAGAAAATTTAGGATTAGCTCCTAATACTTGAGGAACAGACCCGCTAACAATAACTTCTTTTCCAGAGGGGTATATATCCCCTATATCACTATAAAGAGAAACAAGGTGAATACCAGATTTTAAATTTTTAGGCAGCTTTCCAGATATTAAGTTGCTATTTAAAACCCTAAAATCATCAGTGTCTCTATTTCCTACTTTTACTTTTACTCTGTTGTCGCCAGTTATGTTAAGTACCTGATTAACAAAATTTCTTCCCTCTAAAAATACAGGAGCGCCACCCAAAGCTCCAGAATCTGGAACAACTCGGTCTATCAAAGCTAAATGAGAAAAAGAGTTCTCTTCTCCAGAAGGCGCCAAAGATATACCACTTTGCAAAAAGTATGTAAAGTTACCTCTGCTTTTGCCGGTAGGGGCTGTAACCGTCAAAGAGTTTGCGGTCACGTTAGAAGGTGAAACTACTTCGTTACTTAAAGGAAACTGTACTCCAGTAATAGCAGAAAAAGAATACCCAGATATCACTAACTGTTCGCTTGGCAATTGAAAGCCCGGCTCAACAGATGTTACCTGCGGGACAGGAACAAAGTTGTCAGGCGAGATACCGCTGTTGTATAGCGCACCACCTTCACCACTTCTTAAGGATGAAAATACTGTTACTCCTGTATATTCAGCGTCTTTAGGTATATTTACTTCTATTCTAGTTGGGGAGGCTACAGTAAAATTTGCTTTTTTAGAACCAAAGTTTACCTCTGTGATTCTATAAAAATTTTCCCCAGTCACAATTATAGGTTCATCTACAAAACCTGTTATTTTTTCTAACGGACCAACATTAATCCTGTGGTTCTCTTTAAGTAAAACTGTTTGCTCACCAAGAGATGTTACCGCACCGTCCAGAGCAATAACGTTAACGTCGTCTGTTTTTATTTCTGGAGGCAAAGCCCCACTTAAACCTGTGCCAACGACAGCAAGCATTCTTTCTTCCCCTATGCTTACATCGCCCCAAACAACTTTATGAACAGCAGTTAGCTCTTCTCCGCTAATAAAAAATCCTGAGTTTGGGAAAAATATATTTGACATTTTTTACAAGTTTAAAGGTGACCCATCTGGGAACACTGGTCTGGCTGTTGGTATTATGCCGGATGCTACTAGGTCTACCCTAGGCGTATTTGATACTATACTTAAATTATGCGTAACTTTATTTCCAACTGATGCAGATACAGATCTAGACTGAAGAACCCCAAAGCAAGAAAAGGTTTCTGTCGCCCCTGCAGCGTCAGGCTCGTTGTGTCTATATAGGTTTATTAAAAATTTACTTGATATACCATTGTAAGGCAAAAACCCTGTAGGATTATCTACCTCTATGCCCATTGATACAGTTTTCTTCCCGAAATAGATTCTATCTGGAACAGTTTTTCCAGCAGAATAAACAGGATTAATTTCTGAAGAATAATTATATGAAGTATTTATAAAGTCGTTTATCTCACCCAGCAGATTACTTGATGTATTTTCTATAGTTATGTTTTTGCAGTTTAGTATTTTATCCTCAGATATAATTTCTTGGTTTTGGGTAAATTCACCTTGCAGATCGTCAAAAAACACAATTGTAGAGTTTGCTATGACTGGAGAGTTAGGTTGAAAATCTATGCTGTAACTCGAAAGATAACCGCTCGTAAAAGTCATCCCCCCGAAACTGCCGCTAATTATTTGGCCTTCGTTACTTCTATTGTCAGAACCTATCTTCTCGCCTTGATTTGCTATAAAGCTTTTGATTTTATCAAGTCCGCCAGTTAAGTAATGAGAAAAAGAAAGAGTAGAGCCTATACCTGCATTAGCGAAATAGTTTTTTGAGTGTCTTTGCCCAGCATCGTATCTCGGGTCTATAGAAGCCTGCACATCTAGAGAGCACTGATTAGCAATTATATCTAAATCATTTAATCTAAGCTTGGTATTTTTTGAAGAGAATATCATTAATAAAAGCTCCTTAATGTTTTAGAAGTTTCAGCGATGCCATTTGCCCCAGCAGAGATTTGACTATTATCAACGACAGCTCTTTCCATATTTATTTGCATCTCGCTATTATTATCTAAACTTTTTACTTTTAGTTGAAAATTTTCGTTCTTGCCAGTAAAGCTAATTCCTGTTTCGTGAACATTCTCTGTTACCCGAGCTTCTTCTGTCGCTGCATGATACAAAAATGATGATGGAAACTCTTGTCCTAGTTTATACACCGGTTCATATTCAAAATTTATAGAGTAATCCACAGACTGAAGTATGCCCGTGGAATCTTCGCTTGAAATCGTCGCAGGAGACTGTCCTGCCATGAATGATGAAAATGCAGAATGCCCAACATTGGACGCCAAAGCTTGAACATCTGAAGACCTAGAAACTGTCTGCGACTTAAGCTCGCCGCTAACAGGAATATTTTGCCCAGAACCAAAAAGCTCAAAGTTAACGCTGCATTGAGCAGGAGAATAGGGCGCTAGATTCAAAGAGTAAGAAGACAAAAGCCCCTCGCCGCTTACGCCACCAAACTTTATTGATACCCCAGAAGTCTGCGAAGCTCTAGAATTTTTCAAACCACTAGCAATTTCATTTATAATATTTGTTCCAGTCAAAACTGGAGTATAAGAAAAAGAAACGCTAGAAGTTCTGGCTCCTTGCGGGGTCTGTTCTGACACGCCCCTAAACCCTATGGCTCTAACAGGCTGTAAATCAGCGGCCTGACTCAAAGAACAATCGTAAGCTATAATTTTTTCAGTATTAGCACCAAACTCTAGGGTCAGAGGTATTTTGTCGTATCTAATGGAAGCCATATTACCTCAATATTGCACCTTTCATTGTGAAGTTTATTTGCACGTTAGAGTTATTATCGGCAGAGTATTGTTCTGAAACCAAAATCATATCACTAAATGAAAAAGTCTGTATGTTTGAAGTAGAGTTATTTTCATTTATTATCAAACTTACATCTTTGAATACAGTCTCCTCTGGAATAAATCTCATGTTTTTAATTTTGTAATCATCTACCTCTATGCTAAATTGCATTGTCACATCAAGAGGAGAATCAGAAACGACTTCAGATGGAGACTTATCGTTAAAGGCATAAACAGGCGTTCTAGGCGTTTGTATATCCAAAGAGTAACTTAGTACCCTATTGGTATTAAACTCGTCTAAATTGATGCTTATAGAGTTGTATCCTGCTATTTTTAGCTCTGTATCGTGAGGTGTGGTTGCTCCAAAGTCAAAAAAGTTCCCTGTGCCTAACTCTCCGTATATTTCCGCCTGCATACCCAAGGTGGGTATTTCTCCTACAGAACAAGAAGATGAGTAGGAAGAAAGGTAAGCTTCTGTAAATTTAGTTGTTTGACTTCTGTAATCTACTTGTCCACTAAAAGGCAGCTCCCCTGTGAACTGAAGAAAAAAATCATCATGAACTAACAAGCTTTCAACCGAAATTGACGCTGTCTGTGGCGAGGTGGGAGCATAGATTATCTGCTCTAAACCTAAAGAATTTATAGGAGAAGCTGAGGTTTCATACCCAAAAGAAATACTCTGAACAGCATTTATTCCTGTCCCGTTTACCGCCAACTTTTGGTTTTCTCGCCTAACCCTTGATAACATCTACATTATTTACACTTTTTAGTGTAATATTTTGAGAGGAATAAGGAAAAATGGCTGACGAGAATAGTATTTACAATATAACAGAATACGACAACTCTTTAAATTATAGCAAAGACGATATCGTTGCTGTCTTTGAGAGGTTCTCTTCTTTTAGCGTGCCAAAGACCGTAAAATACTACTACAGCTTAACAAGCAGCAATCAAGGCAACACTCCAGCGGCAGACTCTATCTATTGGGGCGGGGTTACAAGTCTGAACGGCTCTACAAAATCAAAATTTATTTGGTCTCCATCATATAATTTACAAGCAAATCATAAACCAAGAGTAAACTCCGTTGTTTTTGGTAACGGCTACGAACAAAGGTTCCAAGACGGTATATTTAACGACCTAATAACCATAAATGTCAAATTTGAACACAGAGACATAAAAGAAGCTAGGGCGATAAATC
>CEPG01008307.1_pt1 | contig 12155 bp, 11 predicted proteins | sample 530551 | NCBI WGS metagenome assembly CEPG01 (sample SAMEA2620384, study PRJEB7988) | marine metagenome | biome: marine biome (ENVO:00000447); feature: surface water layer (ENVO:00002042); material: "saline water (ENVO:00002010), including plankton (ENVO:xxxxxxxx)" | depth 5 m | reverse complement strand
TAACGGTCGCTGTGCCGTCACCGTGGTCTTTTATTGAGCATGGATAGCCAACGGTTTTGCCGCACATCCATGTGTGTTCTCTCATGTCCGCTATAAACATACATGCCTCGTATATTCCCATTTTCGCTTTGACTCTTGTTGCCATGTTATAGCGTAGGGGTCGCACCTATATAAGCGTTGTGCCTATTCTTTTGCCTTGAGTTTGGATTTCTCCATCTCCATTTCGTGCTCATGCTGTGCGGCCGCACGCTCTAACTCGTGCTTGACACGCATCTCGGCCATCTTGCCATCGGCTTCGGCATCGGGTGTGAGCAGTCCAATATCGACTGTGGTCTCTTGTTTGAATAAGTCAAGTAGGTTTGTGATAATCAATAGAGCAGGGCCACCTACGATACCGATAACCGTCAATTGGTTCTCTGTGATTTCAATACCATTAACAACGCTCTGATAAACTGCCAATGAGGCAAATGATACCCATGCTAAAACAATCGGGACTGATACAAACCAAAACAGGTTCTTCGTGCTATTGCGTCTCATACTTTTCCTCCTTTTCAACCACGGTTCATAACGCCATCGGGATTCCGATTGAGGCGGTGACGATTGCCCCGACCCCGACGAGAAGTTTGTTGATTCCCGTCTTGATATATTGCTCGATACCCTCTTTGAAGGTCTTGAGTTCGTCAATGTCTTTACGAGCCAAGATTTGCTCCTGTTGTATCTTGTCAATATCCTCTGCGATATGGGCGAGATGGTTGTCCCTAATCGTAACAACATCCTGTCGCAAGCCTTTGAGCATCTCAAGCATGACTGCGTCAGCATCTCCCATGTAATAGTCCAAAATCGGAGGCGGTTTAATAGCGTGCTTACCATAAACAGCCAAACGATTGTGTAGCCGATAACCATGTCATGCACCGAATGTTCTCATTTCGGGCAAGGCCGCTCCATCACCGATTTCAACAGCAAGTCGAGCATAGAGGAGAGCGTGAAATGCGTGGTCGTCGCCATCACGCCCATATTTAGTCAGAGTTTGTCCTCTGACGGGTCGGGTATTTTTTTCATCATTCTCCATCGAGGATGTCAGACAGCACCACTCATGAGCCACCCAATCAAGTGATTCGTCCCGATAGGGTAGTGAGACCTCTTTGTTTTTGATTGCTTCAATCGTCCTCTCCACATATGTCGTCCTATCGACAACACACATGAAAATGAGATTGCGGTTGTTGTCTCGTTTTTTGTATTCATACGGGGTCATCGGTCGTGATGAATAGTAACACGAGCGCACACGCTCACCAAACTCCTGTTGTAACTCTTTGACCTGTCGAGCACCATAGCCAATGTCACAGACTACCTGCACACAATTGTAGTCGAGAATCAGTTTTTTGATTTCAGCGACTTCATCCTGTTCACCTGTGTCTCGTGAGTTCAGTTTGACTGCGTTGAGTATGTTGCCCTTATTGTCTGTGATAACTACGGTCGTCTCACGACCCCAATCCACACCCATAAACGATTCTTGGGGAGGTGCAACACCTCTGACGACATCACGCTCCCTATCGAGAGTCGGCAACACTTCATCGAAGGTCAATGGCTTCGTAGCACCTGCGAAAAACTCACCCAAGACCTCGTTAGAAAATCGTCTTGGTGTGTAGGTTTCCTTCTTTTGGGCTATGTCCTTCTCGGATATATCGGGGTGCATCAATTGAGAGATATGGTAGCCGATAATGTTCGCTTTACTGTCACCGTGAACCCATGTTTCAGATTCGCTATCCCACTCTCCTTTAGTGGACTTCTCCCATAGTTTCCAAAACTCCGAGCCTTGCTCACGAGCCGTCCCCGATACCACTACCCACTTGTAGTCAGATTGAGCAAGCATCTCAACCAACATAGGCAAGATGTCACCTCCACTGTCTTGATATTCGTCGATACAACACAAATCGGCCTCGATACCCAAGAGGGCGTGAGCGTCACCCCAATTTGAATACGAATACAAATGATTGGGAGTCTTTGCTCCGACATCGAAGGATTGGTGGCTCACAGATGCCTTGACTCTTGACTTCATCAAACACCCATTGTTGATTGACCCCATCATTGCTCCATTGAGCCTCTCCTCGACGAATCTCGTCACTTGAGGCTGACGGGGCGCAGTATAAACTGCGTTGAAGTAAGGTATGTTTAACAGGCCGTAAAGCAGTAGGTTACAGATGGTCTCGGTCTTCTCGACCTTTCGACTACATTTCAGCACGACCATTTTGGTCGAATCATTCTTCTCCATTGCACCGAAGTGTCTGTAAATCTCGGTGAGATACTGACGACCTTCAAGCCTAAACGGCTTGCCGTCAATCGTGCGAAAGTAGCACGACCACCTGTCGGGGTATAGAGCAATCTCTCGTGCCTGCTCGGCACTCAACCGCCCCGTTTGGCCCTCCGCCATATCCCCTCATGGGGAGGCGGGGTTTGAAACGGTTGCCCCGTGTCAATCAAAAATTGTAACCTTCGATTTGCCAAGAGTCGTCAATTGTAACTCTCACGAAGTCGCTTGGGTGAATATCCCACTCTTTCATCATGTAGTTACCTATCATCAGACCGATGTGGTCTCCTCTGTTCACTTCTAACATGAAGGTCGTTACGCTCTCTGTTCCGTTTTTGTTGGCCCATACTCGGATGTTCTTGTTCGCCATGTTTAACCGTAGGGGCCACTACTATATAAGCCTGACTCTCAAAGGTTCTCATTCAAGAGTTTCAAATCATGGGGTGGCCGAGATACGACGGCCCAATACAAACCACAGCCTATTCCGTTTGGTAGCCTGCCACAGATATACACGATGTTCGGCCATGTCGTGCCGTCTCCAAGCGTAAGAATGTCGATAGGGCCACGCCTGCCACAGCAAGGGCATTTAGGGACAGTCCCAACGCCTGTAACGATGACCTCGTGTGATTCAACACCTAACTCCTCATTCGTAGGAACAATGATGGCACGGGGTATCGGCTGATTCATCAACCATCGTGTCATACTGTTAGCCCTACCTTTTGCTTCATCTCATCAAGGAGTTTCAATTGTTTGTGAGATAATCCACCCTGCGCTCTGAATTGATATTCGGTTGAATCGACAAATGTTTGCTCCCACTCTGTCAAGTCAGAGTATGACGGTTGTGCTTTGATTTCGGAAGGCAAGCAAGGTATTGGCTCTCCTCTCTTATCGTTCTCGATAACCATTTCATACAGAGTCTTGGCTGACCACTTGAGTTTGCCAATTCCATATCTTCGGATTGCGTTCTCTGTGCTTGAGATGTTACTTGAAGGCTCAATCCATCCCAAGTCCACCTGCCTCTCGGCCATCTTTCTAAAGTGACTTGCCATGAAATCTCTCTGATTTCGTATGGTCAAGTATTCAGTCCTCCTGTATGCGTCATCAGCCTTCTTGGAGTCCCATGCGGCTTTGACCATCTTCTCTGTGTTAGCAATCTCCTCATCGAGGTCAAGTGCTTCAAACCATCTAAAGGTCAGAGTGTTACGACTGATGTAACCTTTCTTATTGAGCATCTTCAAAGCCTTCTTGGCATTTGTAATCGTGGGCTTGTGAAACAGCCATTGGTTCTCCATAACGCCCTCTAAATACTTCTTCGCTTGAGGATATTCTAACTGAAACTTGGTTTTGAAGAATCGGTCTTTGGCCCTCGCCATTTGAGTTTTCAAAAAGTCCTTTTTGGCATCTCCTGTCAGTCCTTCGACACCGTCTGTCAGAATCTCGATGTGCTTATGGACGCACTCGTTACCGACACCGACTTCTTTCTTTGAAGCACCAAAGGGTTGGTCGTCATCGACAATAACACATATCTCACGGATATGCTTCTTGCCACATAAGAAGCAAGAGCCGTTGCTCGTAGGCAAAAACTCTGAACGGTCATACCTCCAATCAGTGACGAAGTCATCATAGACACGGATGGTCTCATCGGGTCGGACAATCCTTGACACCTTGGCAAGGTTAGCGACTACACGCTTCTCATGAGGTGCTACACCTCTTTGCAGGTTCTCGATAATGTGTTCGGGGACTTCACCGTCCCATAGGGTATCTTCTTTTGCCATTCAATCATCCTCCGTGATAATATCGGGGTCAGCGACTTCATGGTTGAGAACATACTCAACACGGACACGCTCATTCCCGTGAGGGGTCAATCCGTTCTTTGTCTCCTTGGCAACCAAGATGTCACCGTCACGCTTCATTTGCTTGAGCACGAATGCCATCTCACGAGGAGTCTTGCGGTGCGAGTTAGCAACCGTGGGATTGACTGCCTCCGATATTTGACTGCTCGACATTGGTCGGCCGTCTTGCATTAGTCGGGTTTTGATTGCTTCTCGGAGTTTGTTTGGAATCTTCATTTGTTTCGCCTCTATACCTTCGGAGGTAGCCTCTATACTTAAATGTTCTGCAAGTTATAGGTAGTCGATAGATAATTTACACGACTTGCAGGCGATTGTCACAGAGGGTATGTCGTCGGGACATTGAGCCTTAGTGAGAGAGACCTTAACCCTTTGGTTGCATCGAGGACAACGGATGACATCGACCCAAAAATCACCCTTGCCAAACTCCTGTATTGGCCGTATGTCTTTGTAGGGGACAACAGGCGTGAATACCTCTCCTTCGTCTGTAAAGCCACCTTCGGGAATAGGTTTGGGTTCGATATGAGAAGGGAAGAATCGCTCATCTAAGGCCCTTTGAGCGGCCGTTATAGAGCCATTATAGTGTTCGTCGTCGCCCGTGTCATCAAACGGGTCATCAGAAGTCAGACCTATGAATCTCAATGGCTTAGAAGTAGTCTCAAGTAGGTCAATATCCAAGTCGGTTTCATACTTTATTTTGTCATCAACCATCATCAGAGTTTTGATTGTTTCATTATCGTATTGGACTGACTCGTAACACATTGCCATAGCCACACGGTAGGCTATCTCGTGTAATAGGTAGTGATAAGTCGGACGAACATTATCTCTATGTCCGACAGTAAGTGGCACTCCATCCTCCGTGAAACTCATGTTGGTAGCATACGAATCAGCAACCGAAGGTGGTGTAATATCGACATAAACATAGAACCTATCATCGTCGGGCAATACCTGTTTGAGCCACACGACCATAGGCATTTTATCCTCCCTTTCAATGATGACCATAGGAAAGTAGTCTGCCCCATCTTTTTGTCCCTCCCATAGGTTGTGGTCAGCCTGCCGAACCTCAATCATGATACTCGCATCATCTTTGGTTTTCCAAAATGGACTGTGCAATCCATCCATTATTTGTCTGAATACCTTGTTTGGTGTATCGGATATAATATGGGGTCTCCAAAGAGCATCCCCAACACCCGCTATACGACACAGCGAGTTTTTACGAATGTCGTATTTGAGTCGGCCTTTTTGTATTTCGCTCAATTTCATTTTTGGTTCCGTCATCAGAATACCTCCGTTGGTGGCCTTCGGTGGCCCTTGTTGATGAGTCGCTTGATAGCGACCTTGAATGGCATGATAATGTCCCTTGCTAAGGTGCTTACTTCATCGACAGAGGCATGGCCGTGGTTGCCATACCATCGGCTTGTGTTCATGCCGCAAATGCCAACAGAGAACAGTAGGCAGTCATCATGCTCAAGGTCAGCAAGCACATGCTTCAAGTGGTCGCCTGCACCCATGCCGCTCGGAGCAGGCCCCGCAGGTGCTCCATCAGAGATGATGAAAACCAACCTCTTGGCTCCGTCCTTGCCAATTTGCTTAGTGCGGTTTGCCGCCCATTTGACTGCGTAGCCATCAGAGTTTTGAGAGCCTGCATAAGGTGTAACGACTTGACGCTTTGCACGGGTGTCGAGTGCCTTGTTTGCCGCTTTGCGGACATTGATGTAGGTTGCACCACGCTCGTAGCCTTCAACGGCTCCGTTGGATGAATTGAAGTCCACGACTTCATAGTCCGCACCGACTTGCTCAAGAGCCTCACAGAGGGTTACAGCCGCTTGCCCTGCCATGCGAGCACGGTTGCCGCTCATAGAGCCGCTTGCGTCGATTAGGACGACACAGCGTAGGTTGAATGCCTCGTGCTCCTTTGGCTTTTGGAATAGACGCTCGGAGGTCTTGACAGCCCATAGACGACGGGTGTCGAGTTTGCCACGCTTGTGATGAGTGGAGAATCGAGAGTCAGCACCTTTGATGAGTCGCTCAATTTCACGGCCCAATTTCTTGATGCCTGCTTTGTTAGCATTTGCGACTGCATTGTATTTTTCAAGTGGGTATAGTCCCCTTCGCCATTCCTTGTTCACTTGGGTAATGATTTGGTGTCCGTGGTCTTCGGTCTTGCCGTAAGCATCAGACCACTTGTATTCATTCTCGACAAGGTTGCCTTCGTCATCAAACTCCATGTCTTCAAAGTCGTCAAGCATGTCAGCCGCTTCGGCAAGCATGTTCTCTGCGAAGTCAGTGCCACCGAATTGAGCCTCTGCTGACCCTTCTCCGCCTGCCATGTGACCGTCGTCGTGGTTGTCACCGAATACGGTTCCTTCGCCCTTCTCAAGGTTCTCTAAGGCTTCATTCTCCTTGCTTGCGGATTGAGCGTCACCGTCACCGCCTTGGTCGTCACCGTCACCGTCACCGTCACCTGTGGAGCCACTACCCGACTCTGCATCACCAATGTCCTCGCCTTGGCCTTCGCCATCGACTGCAAAGGAGTCACCGTCATTGTCGCCCTGTGCGTCACCGTCACCTGCTTCGTTACCTGCGTCACCTTGGCCGTCAGCGTCAGCGTCAGCGTCGGACTCACCTTCGCCTGCACCGTCACCGTCAGCGTCTTCGACACTATCACTTGTAGGCATCTCCTCGGCTATCTTCTTGAATCGCTTGCGTTGGACTTTTTCAGCCTCTTGCTTGTTTCGCTTTTGTGAGTTAGCCGCTTCGGTAATGTAATCCATATCCATGTCGTCAGCAAAAATGCCCTCTGCTTCGGGTGTCTTGCTTGCACCGTATTCGTCACCACCACACTCGTCTTCGGGGAAGTGAGTGCGGTATATTTCAAGGAGAGTGCGAGCACCCTTGATTGCTTCGGAGGTATCGACACTTGCGACTGCATCGGAGATGTGAGGTCGAACCTCATCCATCATGGCTCTAATTTTGTCATTGTCAAAGAAGTGACCAACACCAAGAATGGTCTCGGTAGCAATAGCAAGGACAGCCATCTTTGGCACTTCATGGTCAGCCAAGACACGGCCTGTAACAGCCTTCTTGTGTTGAGCCATCATGTAGTCTTGAGCCAAGTCAAGACGCTTCTTGGAGCCGCCAAAGTCTTGACCAAGTAGGTAATTGACACGAGCGTCCTCGACAATGTTCACGAAGTCGTGAAGCAAGCGGTCTTCGTCACCACGCTTGACACCATCGGTAATGCGTTTCCAAGCGTTGAAGTTTGTGTATCGTAGGTGGCCTGCACATTCGTGGGCCATGACTGCCTCGGTGTAAAGTAGGTTTAGACGCTCGTCAGACATTGTAGGTGCAATTGGGTAGGAGATGAATACATCAGAGCCGTTGGTTGCACATGGTTGGCTTGGGCCAACATGGACTTTGGAAATCTTACGGCCTTTGCCGTCGTATTCACCGCTTAGGACTCGACCGAGTTTGGTCAAGTGTGCTTTCATTTGGTTGCACTTCAAAGGTGTCGCCTTGAGTGGGTTTTGGTTCGCCATGATTAGTCCTATGTGGCCCACCTATATAAGTATATTGTCCTATCCTTTTCGATAGTTTTGCTTTCGATATGGTGGATTGTCAGTTTGATTTGACCGCAGTCGTGCGATTAACGCTCTCGACACCTTGCTCAAGCCATCGACACGCCATGATTCGCTATGTAGCATCAGAGCCTCCGATACGAGATTTGAGTCTGTGTCATTGTGATGAGCCATTTGTAAAACCGAGAGTGGGTGGCATGAGAAGTCACCGTCGAATTGACCTTGGAGAATCGCCTTGGGCTGATTCTTGGTATCGACAAACTTGCTTGGTTTGGTATTGGGTTGGATTGAAAAGTCACAATTTATCTTGGCTTGTCTGAATGATGGTGACGAACCCCCATAGGGGGGTTCTTCACCATAAAATTGTGCAGGTGACTCTATTGAGTTCGATAGGATGAGATAATCAGCGATATGTCGAGGAGATGGATTCTTAATTTCAACAATCACACAATTCTTTCGTATCGAATATGGGATAGACTGCATAGATAGGGCGATAAAGGCCGTTGGAGGGGCGTCAGAGAGCCTCTTTTCAATTTTAGACCAAAGACTACGGGTGAACCAATCGGTGTCCTCTAAGGCCGCATAACGGCCGTTTCCAAAGAATGTAGGGTGACGAGCGTTCTCGATAGCAACCAACGGGTCTTCATGAGACTCGGCTTGCATTGATTCTTGCTCGCCAATCGTATGTAGGATTGTTGTCTTGCCTACGCCCGAATCACCCCAAAGAATCAGATGACGAGATGGATTCTTCATCCATTGTCTTACTGCTTCAATCGGAGCACGAGCACCATGTAACATCAATCAAACAACCTTTTTTGCTTTGGTGGAATGAGAGTTTGTTGCTTGGCATCCAACGGTGTATTGACCGAGATGTGCATACCTTTTGTCAAAGTTTCAACAACCTTCTCAAGCCTTTCAATCCTGTCTTCTAACTGTTTGATTCTGTATTCGTTCATGATTTTGATTTACTACCCCACCTATTTAGGTGGAGAGGGAGGATGAAGAACAGAGTCCCTCACCGTCCTCCCCCTCCGAGTATCGGTGAGGGTTGTAAGTCTGAATCAGACGAAGTCAGCAATACGAGCACGAGCGGCCGCTTCAACCTGTGTTCGCTCATCAGCAGAGTAGCGTCCGAGCATGACATATCGAATGGCCTCGCTGATGGTCAAGTCTCTCAATTCATCGACCAATTGCACGAGCATACGGGTTGAGGTGTCGCTCTCAATTTGGTGGTCTTTCTTGAGCCTGCGTAGGTCGTTAGCCATGTTCACAATGTTGATGACCATTTCCTCATCGGTAAAGCCTGTTTGTTGCATGACAACCTTGACTTCTTGGTCAGTAGGCAAGTAGTCGAATGGTATCGAGTAGGTAAAACGGTTCTTGGTAGCCATGTTCATTTCATTGACACCTGCGTAGTCATCGGGTGGGTTCATGGTTCCAATGACCATGAAGCCTGCCTTTGCCTTGACGACACGGTTGTTATCGTCGGGAATAACGAGCATACCTGTGTCCATGAGACCGTTCAGAGCCATGAGAATGTTCTCACGAGCACCGTTGATTTCATCAGCCAAGAATGGAATACCCAAGTCAGCCGCCATAGTCAAGACACCGTCTTGGAATACGACTTCACCGTCAATCAAAGTGCGAGTGCCAATGAATTGGTCTTCGGTAATACCGTCGCTCATGTTGATGCGGAGTAGTGGTGTGTTCAATTCAGCAAAGAAGTCCTTAGCAAGTAGGGACTTTCCACAGCCCGTAGGGCCGACCAAAAGAATGTGAGACTTGATGGTATCACCCTCAAGAGACCTGCGGTAGCGGTTGGCAATCAAGCGCATTTCATTGCGGTCAGACTCAACAAACCCGACCTTCTTTGGGACGAGTGACTTGAGCATGTCAGACATTTCAGCAAGTGCTTCGGGGCTGTTTCGTGGAATACCATAGAATACACCGCCCACTTGGACGGTAGCAATTGGAGTATCATTGAATGCCTTGGTAGGGCTTGCAGGTTGAGACATTGGTGGCATAGCGACTGTGTTGCCGCTCATCAACGCTTCGGCTTGGTCAGCAAGCCACACTTGACGGTCTTTACCGATGGTGACTCTGATTACACCTGCTTTCTTCATTCGGGTTGAATTGAATGCGTTGGCTTTCAAAGAGACAATAGTAGTCTCCTGTCCGTCCGCTTCTTTCAATTCCTTTACTGCATACAGGAAATCTTCTTCGGAGATTCGCCCGCCTGCATTTCTTACTGCTTGGTTCATTGCTTCAATCGTGGTTAGCATTGTTCTTCACTTCCATTTTTCTCTTGTGTCGCCCACCTATATAATCGTTTTTGCGGTTTTTGTTTCTCCGTGTTGTTCGACTGTTTTGGGTCGGCTACAAATGACCCTATGTGGCACACCTATATAAAACTAACTCTGAAAGTTAAGGAGGTGGTAAGTAGCCTTTGATGGTAAGATAAGCGGTGATTAGGTTTTCAGTCCAACGGTTTTCCATTTTTTTCTTCTCATATTTGCGAAGTTTATCGACTGTTTGCCGAACCGTTTGTTTCTGTTCGTTATCGTATTCCATAACCCTACCAATGGTCTTCACGACCTCCAAGCAAGTCTCCCAACAAATCGCAGGTGGGTGCTTCGGATTATTCCATGCGATAGCCAAAACTGCCTTGCCTGCATCTTGAGGTTCAGGTCGGAGACATCGAAGTGCGATAGCCTCAATCTCCTCGGCATTGTCGAGTTTGAATTGTTGCTTCTCCTTCTCTAATGCCCTTCTCCAACGGGGAGACCACATATATTTGCGTGCTACAACCCTCACACCGTAGTGTGTGAAGCCGCACTCATCTCGTAGTAGGTTGTAACAGTCCCGCTCTTTCAACCGCTTCATGAGAACCACGAATCCAAGGTAGTCGTCCCAACACCTGTAACACACCTGTTCCAAGTCGTGCCTAATGCTCCAAGGATTGCGGCAAATGAATTACTGTCAGTGAACATCTTTTCAATCGACATATCACGGTCGATAACAATGTCGTAGTCATCGGGGCTGTCACCCCATTCGATTGCGATTCTCCTGTTGTTTGGGAGTGGTGCAGGTGCGGACTTAGCAAAGAATATCATCGGTTTGTCTCCCAAGTCAAACTCGGTGCCTATGTTTTCATTGCTCCACATTGCCGCTTTGTGTGCAAATGTTCCTGTTTTCTTTACACCAAACGGTTGTCCGAAGTCGATTTGCGGTGTCTTTTCGGGGTCTTTCATAATCTCATAGTGCTCACGAATCAGAGCACCAACCTCAACCGCTTCTCCTCCATCCAAGATACAATCGAATAACGCCTGCTGAACAGTCTTGACTACATTCGGAGTCGAAGACCTGCGGAGTTCAACACCACGATAGCCATGCTTACCGTTGAAATCACGGTAGGCATATCGCTTCTTGACTCCCCATTGAAAATATCGAGCATAGAAAGCGTCGGGTTTGATATTGAAAAACTCGTTTTTATCGACATTCAATGTCTCCTTGACGAAGTCGTCAAACGATTTATTGAGTTCTCTGCAAAGGATGTCGGCCATGTCTTTCACATCCTCCTCCGTGAATGGACGGATGGCCTTCTCAACCTCATCGTGATTGGCGATTGCCACCTTACACGAGTCGGTGTCTTGGTATAGCGTCGTGAACCGCAGTTCCATACACCCATGAGATGCGGGTATATAGTCTTTTTGTGGATATACCCCTGTGTCGCTGAAATAAAGAGTGCGCTTGTTGATGTAGTTTTTATTCCAATCATTATGCAGTCTTGCTGTTTCGGTAATGTCAGAGCCTATTTCGGGGTCAGCCAAACGAAACGGTCGGTTCCTCGTCTTCTCTGTTCGTCCCGACCCAAGCACACCATACCACGAGTTCATGTTCTCCTTCATAACACGCTGTTGCCTATCGAGAAGAAGCAGTTTGTCGGGGTCAGATTCGGTTCTCATTTCATCCTTCAAGGCTTGACGAGCCGAAGCAAGTCCTCTCAAAACACGAGCCATGATGGATTCTTTGTCTCGACGATAGAATCGACCGCCTCTCGTTTGCGTTACAGGGAATGGAAACCCATCGGGATAATCGGACTCGATAACTTTCGTGTCGGGGCCAAAGTTCCCTGTGATAATCGCTGATGGATATTCCATTGAGTTATCCAATTCAAACGCATTTTTCCAAACACCCACAGGAGCATCCATAACGAAGCCTCCTTGCTCGATACCACCTTCGGGCATAGATGATACTACAACCTGCACAGAGGGCAGTATGACACCCTCTTTCATCAGCAAATGACCCATCATATCTTCGACAAGCATCATGTTACTGTGACTGTTGTGTAGTGTGCTGTTGTGATACGCAGTCTTCATGATGTAAAACGGTAGCAAGTCTAACTTCTCCATACATCGAGCC
>CEPG01039317.1_pt1 | contig 12163 bp, 13 predicted proteins | sample 530551 | NCBI WGS metagenome assembly CEPG01 (sample SAMEA2620384, study PRJEB7988) | marine metagenome | biome: marine biome (ENVO:00000447); feature: surface water layer (ENVO:00002042); material: "saline water (ENVO:00002010), including plankton (ENVO:xxxxxxxx)" | depth 5 m | reverse complement strand
CATTTATTAAATCTTCATATTCTTGTTTTAAAGTATCATAATTATCAGGTTTTGGATTTGCATCCTTTATAGCTTTTATATGTTTATACCAAGCTCCTTTTTTAGCATTAGCTCCAAATACTCCATCATCTATATCTTTAAAAAGCATATCTAGTTGTTCTTCTAATCTCTCATAAGATATTTGCCTTGGATGTCTATGCTTGTCAAGCTCGGCTTTTTTTAATATTACTTCTTTTGGTGGTGAAAAATTATCTGACATTAATAAACTCCTGTTGCATTATCTGATACACCTTGCTCTGTTATAGAAGGAATAGCAACACCTTGAGCAGTGTGGTATGAACTGATAGTTAATCCACTATAATAAGTATTACCTGCTCCTAAATCTAATACAAGAACAATTTTATCATTTGCTGACTCATATACGGTTGCTGAATGAGTACCTGTAGAGCCTATTGCTAATACACTACCATTATCATAATTGTAAAAAGCTAAAGTAGTGTTAATAGCTTTACTATCATTGTAAGCGTGTCCTAAAAAATGTAAACTATACATTTGAGCAGAAGAACCCCACGGTATGTTGGTATGAAAATGATAATATCTACGACCTAATGTTGTTTTAAAAGAATGCCAATGCAATCTTGCTCTTAGCGAAGAATCGCCTGCATATAGTTTTAGACCATTAACTACTCTAAAATCTCCACTAGATTCTAAGCGAGCATTTGCAGAGCCATTTGAATAAAATAATAAATCCCCACCAACACCACTTGAAGTTATGCCTGTTAAAGACCCTGTTATATTACCACCATTAAATACAGCAGGTGCATTAAATGATGTTATTTTATCTATTGCTATGTTTGAGCCATCAGGTTGAATGTTTATTACACTGTTAGAATGAGGGTCGCTTCCTGCACTTAAAATAAATTTATCACCATCAGAATTGTCAAGACCTATACAAAAAGTTGTAGAATTTGTTTCCCATCTTACAAAAGAATCACCTGTGCTATTATTAGCAGTTAAAACTATAGATGATTCACCACTGCCACCTGCTGTTTGAGTAAGTCTCAAATTACCACTTGCAGATTGTGTTATATTACCTCCAGTAGTAATATTACCTGCTGGTTGTAAAGCGCCAGGAATTACTACAGTACCATCTGATTCTATAGTAAGCCTTGAAGCATTCCCATCTCCATTTGTCATTTCAAAATTTGATGTTCCATTGTTGGTAGTTATGTCAGTACCAATTCTAAAAATGTTACTACCACCTGCTTGAAAAATTATTTGATTATTGTCATTACCAGAGGTATCATTCATATAAATTAAAGGTATTGAATTTGATATAGTCAAATCACCTGCAAAAGTAGCATTACCACTTGTATCCACTGAAAATTTTGAAACTAAATTTGGTGTAGCTTGAGCAGAAGAAACATAATAAGTTAATCCTTGACCACTATATAATCGCAATAATTGTGAATCTTGACTATCATTATCATTTACCCAAGCACTTCCATTAAAAGCCAAGTTAACAGACATATCAGCATTGTTATTTTCATGGCTTTGAAATCTTGCACGATTAACATTAAAAGCGTTTAGTCCACTTGATTGAGTTCCTAATGAAACTGCACCTGCAAAAGTAGCATTATGACTATTATCTAAAGTTAGAGTTACATTACCTTTAGGAGTTCCACTATCATAATCTGTATAAAAAGTTATAGAATCTCCTCTAATATTGAGGCTTTCTAATCCGTAGCTAGTTCCTGAATGTGATATTATAGAGTTAGTGCTATCTTCATAATTCAAAGATATTCTTCTTGATGCACCATTTTTAATTTCAAGTTCGCCTTCCAACAAACTTGTACCACTTACAGTTAATTTATTAGAACCTGATACAGCAGTACCAAGCCCAAGAGATCCCATTTGGAATCCAGTTCCGTCGTCGTCTACTTTATTAGGTGTGATTGCATCGTTACCAATGTCAGCAGTAGTAATACTAGCATCTTGTATGTGGCTAGCATCAATAACTCCTTGACCAACGGTTACTGCAACATCAGCTACTTTATTACCAATAAAAGGCATTAAGTAATCTCCATTAGTGATAGTAAACAGTCACAAGAACTAGCGCCACTTGCATATACTTTAAGTATATCGCTAGCCTCCATGACTATTTTATTACCAGACATAACCTCCAATGATCCACCAGATGGAACAGGTGCATTTTTAAGTACAGTAATATTGTCGCCATCATTGTTTTCCATTTTAACAGTTACTGTAATTGATGTTGATGCAGTTGTGTTCGAAAGGGTTAATCCTAGTACAACAGCTGTTGTAGAGCTAGGTACAGTATAGATAGTCGTAGGACTACCCGCAGAGCCTGATACATTTAGTTTAGTCTTTGCTTTAAATGTATTTGCCATAATGTTATCCTAAAGCTACAGCCATAGCAACTGAATTTGCTAACGCTTCTTCAGCCTGTGTTGTGCTATCTTTTATTTCTTGCACATTGTTAGATGAGTCTTTGAAAAAAAGTTTCTTATCAACAGTGTTTATAGCTAATTCACCTTCAGCAAGATTTCCTGCTGTAGGAGAGCCAGTAGCATTTGTTTTTCGTTTTAATTGTAATGTGTTTGCCATTAATATGTACCACCATCAATGGTAGCACCATCTACACTCGCACATTTAATACCAGCTAATGCATATCCATTAGCAGTAGTATCTACTGTAGAAGCTGGTTCAGTACCAGTTCCTTTGAAAAATGTCCAAGTATCTGAATTGTCTTGATCTGAAAATATTCCTTTGTATTTTGTTCCACTAGCAACGTATTTGCCAAAGAATCCTATATCAACAGAGTTTGCTGAGTTTTCTTTAGCCATCATAATATTAACATCACCTAATTCTACTTGCTGACTTTGTGCAGTTGTCATTGTACCATTAACAGTTAAGTTACCACTAATAGTAACGTTAGAAGGCAATCCAACAGTCACTTTATTTGTACCCATAGCTGTTTCTATCTCATTAGCAGTTCCTTCTATTGTAAAGGTGCTGCCTAAAGCCATAGCTTGGTTACTGCCAGAGTCTCCAGCAAATGTAGTAGTTGAATTAGCAAGTTTAGCGTTTGTTACTTGTGAGTTTGCAATATGTACTGTGTCAATAGCTCCATCAGCAATTTGAGCAGAGTCTACTGCGTCATCAGCAACTTTTGCATTTGTAATTGCATCGTTAGCAATAGTTACTTGACCAGCAGCGTTCATTGTAGCATCACCACCCATAGATACATTATCCCAGCTATTAGTACCATCGTATATAGCCATTTGACCAGATTGTGGATTGCTAATATTAGTGTCTACTAACTCCTGAAATGCATCATGTGTTGCTACTTGAGCATCTACATATGCTTTAATTGATTGTTGTGTAGCAAGTTTAACATCACTATCACTGTCCATATTGTCTTCATCTAAGATTGGTGCGCCAACCCAGTTAGCTGTTGAAGCTGCTGATGCTATATAAAATCTAGCATCGTTTGTTTTGAATAGAGGTTCACCAGCGTTCAGACCACTCGAAGGAACTGTTGTACCTCTCCTAAATTGAATAGTATTAGCCATTAGTATGAGCCTCCATCTATTGTTTTATTGTCGAAAGAAGCAGTACCATTGTTAGTTGTTATGTCCGTAGACCCACTTCCACCAACTGTTTTATTGTCTAGTTGATTCAACTCTGTTGCACTAGCAGTGAGCAGAGTTCCTTGTAATTTTAATCCTTTATCGGACCCGTTATGAGTAGCAACATTTATATTGTCAGTACCAAGCTCTATTGATGCTTCTGTACCATCTCCATCTAAAAGTTTTTTATCAGCACTTTCCAACCCACCATCAACGTGAGTAAGCTGTTTATATGTTGTTCCGATTGATTGTCCTACTAAGCTACTTGGCATATTATCCTCATCTAATTGCGTATGGTTCTTTTTGTTCTACTTTTCTTAGCCCACCAAAACGATTTCTTTGGTATTGAAATACTTTGCGTTTAAACTCAGCCATATGAAAATTTCTTTTATCATACTGCTGTTCATTTTCAGCAAACTTTGCTTTTAAATAATCAACAACAGCTAAACATAATTCTTCTGAAAGATCTATTACGCTATCATCAGCAGTCGGAGCAGTAGGCATTTTAGAATATTCTAACTGCAATCCATCAACAATAGTAGCACTTGGACTTTTGTAATCTTGAGTGTTTTCTTCTTTTTCTACAAGAGCAATATTAGCTCCTTGTAAATAATATAAAAAATCTATAGCCATTATGTATTATCCGTATCTACGTCTTTAACTTCTAACGTTCTTTTTATTTTAACATATTTAGTTTCAGTTGTATCGTAAACCATTACATTCTTTAGCGATATAAAATCAGGAGGAAATGAATAAAATCTTTGACCTTTAGTAATAGTTGCTTTACTCAAAGCTACATTATCTTCAATCATCATGTTTATTTCACGCATAGCATCTTTTGTATACGCTATAGCATAACCTTGATTTGTTGTTCCAACTCTTTCCATTAATTCTTTTAACGTCATTCAAAACCCCATACTATCTCATCTAAACCTTCCCAGCTAGCATTAAGATTGTCTGCAAAAAACAATACTTGAAAAGATTTATACGTTGTTGACACACTATTAACTGATGTTGAATAAGACGTAGAAGGGTCAGCTACTGAGTCGCCCCAATTAGTGTTTGGTGTTGCTTCTACTGTTGTCCAATCTTCCATCAAGTAATCATCATATATTCAATTTTTACTTCATCGCTACCAGATGCAGTAAATTTAAAAGTAACGTTATTAGAAGGCGTTGGCAATACTATAGCCATGTCTTTTCCTAGTGTTGCAAATGCTGCTTGATAAGCACCACCACTTGTATCTTTTATTGTTACAGCTATGGTTCCTGTAAATTCAGAGTTATCTGACTTTAGACCAGGATTTTTAATAAAGATCATATCTTGTTGTGCGCTTATTGCTAATTCAACAGCTTGACTGCTTGTTGTTAAATAATCAGGACTTCCGTCTGTTGCATTACCATAACCAACTACTGTAGCTGCAATACTAGAAATAGTACCACTGCCCCCTAAAGTTTTTGCTACTTCTGGGTGTATATAATCATGTGCTTGACCTGTTAAATCTGTAACATCACTTGCGGCATAGTCTACACCAAAAGTAGTAGATTTTACAGGAGTAACACTAACTGCGTATTCGACTCTGTTCGCCATCTTGTTGTCTCCTTATTATGAATGGTTCAAAACCTTTTTCATATTGTTGTTGTACAATTGCATATTGCTTCTCATACCATTGGTATTCTATCTGCGATTTTTGCATCTTAGAATTAAATTCGCTTATATACACTTGTGATTGTTGTGAAAAATCTTGTAATGCAGAATTAAACTTCTGTAACTCTACATTGTTCTTAGCAGAATCCTTTTGAAGGTTAGCTCCAAGTTTATTTGCTTCAGTTTGAGTTATTGTGCCTAGTTTTGATATATCAGCAGAATATTTTTGCAAAGTAGAGCCTACTTTAGCTTGATACTCGTTTAAGTTTTCATTTATGTCTGTTTGATACTTGGCAAACTTATATTGCAAATTATTCAATGTCCATTCTTGCACAGATTTGCTCACATCGGCTTGATAACGCTGTAAATCCTGCGTATATCTCTGTAGCTTAGATGAGTACTCACTTACTTCTTTTTCGAGCGATTTAGCCTTGTTTTGGAGGTCTATGTTACTTGAAATAGACATTTCTTGTATTCTTTGATTAACTTGGCTTTCAAACTCCTGTACAGATTTTTGATATTGTATTTGATACTCTGTGTTTTCTTTGTTAAAGGCATTTACACTATCTTGAACCTCAGCAGAAAACTCTGAAACTTTAACCTGTTCTTCGGAAAGCTTGATTTGTGCTAATTCTATATCTTCATCGTCTTCAATCAATGATGATATTTTTGTAAAGTCTATGGGTTTCATATTTGGTGCAGTATATGTTGGTGCAGATGTACTAAACTGCACACTTAACGATGCAAACGCTTTTTGTAAGCTAGCATCATTGTATGTAAAAGATGGAGCATCAGGAGTTACAGGTACATTAAAACTTGATAGATCCAACGTAGAAATATTAGGGTCGGCTACCGAAACAAACTCTGGTAGCGAGACATTAGTAATTTCTGCAGTATTCACCGCCGTAATCGTATCCGTCACAGAAAAAACTAATGATGGTTGCGGAGGTACAGAAGGTAGAGTAAGAGATAAACCAGAAAGCCCCGTATAGCCGACCATTTTTTCATTTAAAGATTTCATAGCTGCATAATTCACTACAGTAGGTATTAAACTAGTAGGAAAATTGCTTATAGTTGTACCATTTAAATTAGCTAATGTAGTGTAGTCAACAGCGCTATAACTAAAATCACCAGATGGTATAACAAATAATTTTTGATTTAAAAAATAATATTGTGGATAATCTGCTGTTGCTTTTTGTAATGATGTAGCTTCAGCTGCTACAAATCTTTTGCTTGCAGGTATTTCTGTTGCACTTTTACTACCTACTGCAACGCTTACTACATGCTGTCTTTCAGTTACATTTGCACCAGAATTACCACCACTAAGATTTTGTGTAAATAAATATGCAGAACCTGGGTCAATTGATAAAACTCTGTCAATAACAACTCTAATGCCATCATTAACCCATTGTAATTCATTAGTAGAAGTACCAGCTAAGGCACGAACTTGTGTTTGTAAACTTGCCATTACTTACGTTTTTTTCTTCTTTTTGCTGGTTTTGCCATCTTTTTTCTACCAGCCATTTTAGCTTTTTTTGATGGTCTTCCTCTTTTTGAACCGTAAGTTCCTTTTCCGTATGGCATTTTTGCTCCTTAAATCTAGCTAGGGGGAACTAGCCCCCTAGCATTTACGATTTTGTTTATTGGTTAATCAGATTAGTCTTTCCAAACAGCGTGTGCTTCTGGCATAACGATCTCTAGACCAGCTTCGGTCTGAATGAGGTCGATTCTGCGGTCAACACCTGTGTTCTCTAGACTTTGTACACCAACGTAGATTTGCGTATCTCTGTTTACGCCATTACCGACCAATGGTCTGTAAGCAACGTGCTTAAGATTCACAGCTACGATTCTTACTGGTGATGCATCTAAATGAATGTTGCGAACAACGTTCATATCACCATAAGGAGTACTGATTTGCGTTACAGGTAAACCAAAGAGCTGTTTTTTGCCACTAATAGCAAAGTCAAAACGGAATTGACTGCTAATCTCGACATCGTTCTTTTGGAAACCACCTAACTTATGTAACCAGTTGTATGTTGCAGTATCGCACATAAACATAGTTGCATTAGCGTTGTTGTAACGTGGGTCCATGAAGTCACTCATGTTATCCAAGAAATCATCTGAAGTTGTTCCACTTGAAGTCAAGTCAATTGAAAATATGTTACCACTTGATAACACATAGTCAACTAGACCAGCTGTATAGCGAACACCATCAGCATCTTTTTGCTTTGAAGAGAAAAGAAGATCTGTTTCAATATCGTACTTATGTTCGATAAGTTTGTTCTTCCAAATTCTCATCCACTCATCTTTTGCAAGTTTGAGTTCAGTAGCACGAGCAGTATTGGTCATTTGACAGGTTGTCTTCCAAATTTGTGTATAACCTACTACATCTTTGTAAGGTGTATCTTTGTAGGTATCTGGAAAACTTGAACCTTCAGCATGTGCTGAACCAACGACATAACATTTGTCAGCTTCCGTATAACCAGTTGTAACCATAACATCAAAGTTTGTTCCACCATGATTATACTGTGCGCCTGGAAGTGTCCAGTGTGTATCTGAACCTGTAGCAATTGGTCTAATAACTTTACACTTTGCATAAATTGCTTGTGCATCAGGGCTACTTGCAGGTACACCAATTTCAACAATCTTAACCATCAAGTAATCCTTTTTATATCCAGAAGGAACTGTGTTGTCAGCTCCAGCAGCAGGATTACTAGCAAAAACTCTTATAGGAATTTTTACAATTTGATTTGCTAAGAAAAATATTGGTTTGGTACCAGCAGCACCTACAGCAGTACCTGTTTGACCAAGTACGTTTTGTACGTTACCAGCAGATAGATAATCTGTTTCAAATTTAGCAAGAAACACATCATCTAGTTGTAATTCATCAGATTCAAATTCTACTTTATTGTAATCAGAATCATTATCACTACCAAATGCAGTTCCGTCATTGTCAATAGCAGTACAATAAGCATAACGCTTGTGCCACATATGACGTTGTTCTAGAGTCTTAAACTCAGGGTCAGTAGTAGATTTTTTACCAATCTTACTTAATACTCGGAAAAAAGGAGTTTGGTCTACAGATAGCTCGGAAACTCTGTCCGAGAAATCAAACCGTCTACGCAGATCACCAGTATTAAAACTACTTTCAACTTGCGACTGAGCAAAACTACTCAGTTTCAAAGGGTTGTCAGCCATTTTAGCCTCATCTTTCTATTAATGAGACACTTACAAGATGTTACTTAAATAAACCTTCCAGTCCAGCATCCACACTAGCTAATGCATCGAATAATCTATCATTAGGGTTAGTTTCTACTTTTTCTGTGTTTTTATTAGCAACACTACTTGGTATACTTCTTACAGATTTCATTTGTTTCAACACATCTTCCTTAACACCTTTAGCAACTTTTTGGTCTCTAGAGTCACGATTTTTTAAATAATAAATATCTTCTAAAGAGGTTTTATGATTATTTGCCCAATCCATCATGTCTTCATATTCATCATTAGAAATATTGTATTGTTTTTTAAATTCATCAGCCTCACGAGCTTGTCGTTGCTTTTCGGTTTCTTGTGATTGTATTTCACGTTCTTTAGCAAGTTGTGTATTGACACGGTTATCGACAACGCTTGAAATCGTATGCTCTAAAGCTTTACCGCTTAAAGAGCTAGGATTTGCCATCGCTTCATCTAAGTCGAATACGAAATCTTCAGGAAGTTGAAGTGCCTCTTTTACGTTTTGTGGTTGTTCACCATTCTCAACGTAGTTTTTGATTACATTTACCATTCCCGTGTCTTCTTTGAGGCGCTCGATTATGGGAGCATACTGTTTAAGACTATCAAGTTCATCTTTTAACTTTCTAGCTTCACGAGATGAGTCTTTGTATCTCTTTTCATAATCGTGCTGGTGATCGCTTGCATCTACAGGTGCAGGGTCAGGTACATCCTGAGTTTCCTGTTCACTTGTAAACTCTGCTCTATCATTATCTGCATCGTCAAGTATTAAACCGTTCACCTCACGGTCTAAATCGTCAAAAAGGTCGCTAGAGTCATTACCAACGCCTGCATCATCCAATGTTAAATCAACATTAGGATTAAGTTCAGCGTCAATAGGAGAGTTGCCAGCGTTACTCTGTTTTGCCATTTTTACTCCTTGATTGTTTTTGCTCATTTAGAGCTTTGTTAATTTTAGCTTCTGCTTCAGCTTTATCAGCAGTCAAAGTCATACGACCTTGAGCTTTTGTTGCACCTTTGCGAAGCTCTGTTTCTACTGTTCTTATTTTATCACGGATACCTGCTTGAACCAGTTGTCTTTCGAGTGTTTCAATTGTACCATCCTTATCCTTGATTTGCTCTTGCATTTGTTGAACAGATTGTTGAAGCTGTTGATATAAACTTTTACGTTTTGCAATTGCAGTCTTGTCTTTAATGTCAGTTTCTGCAAGAACAGCTAAGTCATCAACAACTCCCAATTTCATTAATTCTTTTAATTCTGCTAAATATGCCCATCTATTAACAGGCAAAGTACTACCAGCTACAATTCTTACGTCAAATTTAGCTGAACCATAATCATTCCATTTTCCAATAGCATCACCCATATCATTAAATATAGGAACGTTTATTTCTACTTCTTTATCTTGCTGTAATGAATTTGGCTGTACAATTCTAAATACTTTGTGTGTTTGATACACTGACTGTGAATATTGTTTTACAACTTCACCTAATTGTTTTAATGCTGGTTCAATACTGCTTTTTAACCATTGTTTTACACGACGAGTTCCATATTCATCTAATGCTAACATTCCTCTGTATGTGTCATTAGCTTGTGTTCCATCACCTTGTGCAGTAGAATAAATACCAGCTAAATATTCCATATCATTTTTACCTGCTTGCACAATTTGGAAAAAAGCACTGCTTAATCCAGCAGGCTGTACTTGCGTAGGTGCTTCAAAGCCTTGATTAACAGGTAACAATGCACCTGGAGCAGTAGCGTTCTTTTCCCAATAGTCAGTATCAATAGATCCTTCTGAATACATCCATCTTAACGATGAACCCAGAGAAGCGTTGTGAATCATAAGCTGATGCGCCTTATTAATCTCACGCTGTTTCCCAACTAATGGACTCACAGCGCTCATAGGGTATGGTGTACCTGTCCATTTGTAAGTAAATGGAACAAGTGGATAATGCTCTATGGGCAACATTTCTTCATACAGGAATACATCACCAGCAACACAACATTGTTTTATTGCAGGCTTATAAAATTCAACAACATCTACAATCATATCAACAAAGTTTGTATCTGTTTGCAATACTTTATATTCTTTTTCGTTTACAACATTATTTTGAACTATACTTGCAGCTTTTTGTGCTTCTGCCATCAATTGCTGTTGTGCATTTTGCAATTGAGTTTCGTTCATTTTAGTTTCTCGCTCTATCTCTAATTCCATTCTTTCTGGTAACATTTCACCAGTTTCCACAGCTTGTGCAAGTTTTTGTTGCATTTCTTGCATACGAACAGACATTTCTTTTTGCATTTCTTGTATTTGCACAGAAACTTGTTGTGTTATCTGTTGCATTTCTTCTTCTGTTGGTACCGTTCTGTAAAATATATTATAAAATTTTTCTTGGACTTTTTCATACAATTCAAATAATTCTACTAAATCATCTTGCCCACCATCCATATTATAGGCTTCTTTTATATCTTTGTATTGTATATCAGCACTATCTGTAGCATTTAATGACAAGCTATCAGTATCAGTATAATTGCCAGATGCTTTTTTAATTTTATTAGCATATTGTGGATATTGTTGCATAAGCTGTGTTCTGCTAAATACTTTTCGTATCATAATGTGTGCAGCATCTCTAAACAATGGATCTCTTGACTTTGGGTCTACAAAAATATCAAAAGGTTCTGGTTGTTGTATTACAATCTCACCCATGCCTTGGTCAGCGTTAGCATCAACTGTAACTAACAAATAACCTACACTTTTTGTAATGGCATCGTTAACTACATTACTATACAAGGCTTGTCCGTTAGAGCCATTCCATATATAGTCAGCAATATCAGAAAATACAGCAGCAACACCAGCATCATCCCCTTCAGCTCCAATTGCTTGCCATCTAGGATTTGATGCTGTAGCATAGTAGTTTAACATTTCAACAACAGGTATAACACGATTAATTGTAAACGTTGGCATACCAGTTTCTTGTAATGCTTCTTTTTCTTTAGCAGACAATTGATTGTCTAAATAAAAGTCATAACCTTCTTGATTTATAGACTCCCAATTATCACGATGTGAGTTTTTTAGAGAATCAAAAAGGGTTTTTATCCTATCTGCTTTTTTATTTTGTTTTTTTGTCATGCTTTATGCAATTATCCAATCTTTGGGCTTTCTAATTTTTCTACGGTAAGTTCCGTCTTTACGGACAGACAAATGTTGGGGCGGGTAAGCGTACTTTACAGCGTATGCTAACGCATCAATGGTGTCATCATGCGCCATTCTAGGACCAAATGTAACAATTTCATGTTGTAAATCATAATGACTTTTTTTAATCTTTATCGAACCAATAGTCATACGTTGTGCAAGCACTCCTTGTATTCTATCTAATTTACTTTGTCTTGTTCCAGGTTTTTCTTCACGCCATTTTACGCTAAAATCATTTCTTCTTCTAGATTCTGACATCAAAGTTTGAAATATAGGTCTAGACATTGTAGTATCTTCGACTACAAAAAGCGAAGGATGGTAAATTTTTTCCATTTTATACATTTTATCTACTATTCCTTCTTTGCTATCTCCAGGAATACCTATAACTGGCAATCCACGCTCTCTCATGTAATCTAAAACGTATATATTATTATTTTCATC
>CEPG01000376.1_pt1 | contig 12364 bp, 13 predicted proteins | sample 530551 | NCBI WGS metagenome assembly CEPG01 (sample SAMEA2620384, study PRJEB7988) | marine metagenome | biome: marine biome (ENVO:00000447); feature: surface water layer (ENVO:00002042); material: "saline water (ENVO:00002010), including plankton (ENVO:xxxxxxxx)" | depth 5 m | reverse complement strand
TTCTATAATCTCTCATAGCTTCTCTTCTATCTCTACCTTGTTTAAAAGAGCCATGAGCAAATTTGTTTGCTTGCTTAAAGTTGTCAAATTCATAAGTTTCTCCAGCTTTCACAGCATCCTCAAACGATTGATCTACCTTCTTGCCTTCTTTATCAAACGCTATCGTAGGGTAGGCATAATGCTTTCCATCAAAGCTAACCGTTGCCATCTTATGAGTTTCTATAGAACCATCAGGAAGCGTATTCTTAACGCCCTTGCGGATAGATCTAGCGTGTTTTTTTTTGTCACGCAAACTTCTTTTTTTTACAACTCTCATGACTTAATAATTTTCTTTTTTATAATTCTAGAGTTGTATTGTATAACCACTTCGTACACACCGTTAGAAAGATGTGATAGGTCTATAGTTTTATCAGAGGTTTGTATAACAGCTTGACCTAAATAGTTATACAAAGATACTACCGCTGTTGATGGAGCTTGTATGTATAGCAATCCGTTTGTTGGGTTAGGATATACACCATATACATCATGTATATCATATACACCTTGCGGCCAACCTTGCTCACAGTAAGAGTATAGATCTACACATGCCTCATCCCAAGCTACTTCGCAGCAGTAAGGATCTATATCGATAATCCAAGCATAACAGCCATCGTTAAGCCAGTAAGGTTCACCAGGTCCAGTTATGCAACCAGCGTCGTATAAACAAAGATCCTCATCAGAGGTGTTTGCTAACTCATTGTAATTAAACGCATTAGGGTCCATACAGTCAACTAAAACTTCAATACAAGAACCTTCTAATTCTGTGTTGGCATCTGGATTATAGTTAAACGCGTCTGGATTCATACATCCGTACACGTAAGGTATACACCCTCCATTTTCTGTATTGGCTTCAGGATTGTAATTAAACTGCGTAGGATCGGTGCAACCAAATATTACTGGTATACATTCACCAGCGTCTGTTGCTAATGGGTTATAATTAAATGCTGTAGGATCTTGGCAACCAGCTACTTCTAGTTCGTCACATACTCCGTCTCCGTCGGCATCATTAACACACATATTGCTACAATCATAATATTGCACAGGATAGTTACAGTCAGAACTTGTATTAGCCTCTGCACTATAGTTGCAAGCCGTCTCATCAGTACACCCATATATATAAGGTATACAGCTATCGCCACAATACGGAGTAAAGTGATACACAGTCCAGTTAGGACCTGTAAACGGCTGAAGGGCTCCTTGTCCGTTATTTATAAATGGGTTACTACCTTCCGACAGTAAAGTATCTCCAGCTTCATTAAGAACATACACGGAGTTATGGAGTGTCTGAAAGGCAAGCTCTTGAGAAGACTGCTGTTGATTACCAGCTTGGAAGTAGTATATATCAACCTCTTCGTCAGAGTCAAGCGTAATGTCCCACGACTGAGAAAACTCACCAGGACCTACGGTAAACATCCACTGCTGCTCGCCTTGGACCATGCCTATAGTAGAGTTACCCCAACCATCAGCTGCGTCATCCTCAAGAATAATTTGTATACTGCATGGACCCACAAGATCTGCTATTGTTGCAGTACTATCGTAGTTCAAAGCCTCTGGGTTTGTACAGCCCCAAGTGTGTAGCGTTTCGCAGGTGTCTGGAAGCGTAGCCTCTGGATTGTAATCTACATAATCGTCATCCATACATCCGTATATAGGAGGCGCTGGAGGGCATGGCTCTGTAAATATAGCTCCAGAGTACATAGTGTTACCGTCATCAAATGTAGTAAATGCTAAGTCTTCTAACTCCCACAACACGCTGTCGCAAGCTGTGATAACACAGGCCCCATCCTCACCACCTGACGCATAACCGTTTAATCCGTCGCCAAACTCGTCTACTAATATTAACTCAAATCCTAGGCTGACACAGAAGTTATAAGTGTAGGTAACAAGCTGATCACCAAAGTCAAACTCTCCAGGTATTACTTGATCGTAAAACTGACCAGTGGCTAAATCAACCAATGTAAACCCAGTCTCTCCAGGCCATGTGTCTAGCGTAAGGTCCATAGAGACTAAAGTTTCTGTAGAGTCACACTCAAATACGTTGCAGCTTCCGTTGTCAATATTAGCCCACGGATTGTAATTGTTTGCTACAGGGTCTGTGCATCCAGGCAAAGGCGGTATACATGGGTTAAGTGTAAATGGTATAGTATCTAACGCTGTATCAAAATCATATACAGCTGTGTCTAACCCACATGTATTGCTTATTCTATACCATCCCTCTCCAAATCCACAACATATACCATCGCCAAAGGCATCCATCATCACAAACTCATAATCACCAGACGGTAGAAACACCATATGGTTTTGTAGGGTGTTGTTTTGATATGGAGGGCTTACTGCCACTACCTCAGATTCTTCATTGAGTATTTCCCAAGAAGTTTCTCCAGCGTACTGATCTGTCTGAACTTGAACATCCAACCAACTTCCTTGAGCAAACACAATGCTAGGAAGAATAAATAAAGTGAATAAAAGTTTCTTCATAAAGCAAAGATATTAATTGTTATGGAAGATATTTTTCGCCTAAAAGTCTACCAAGAGCTTTTGACTTTTGATCTCCTATATCTTTATTAAATGCACCTACGGCAGCTACATAAACTCCTTTGCCGTCAGCAAAGTTTTTCGTATGGATAAATGATGTATCAAAAATAAAAGAACCTACGTATATTTTCTGCCTACCAAATCCATCCATGTCTACAGTAAATGACACGGGGTTTGTTCCGTCTTCTGTTGTTCCGCCAGCTATAAACCCAACCTGAGCGCCAATACCATTATATATAAACACATCGCCTGATGTTTTAAGTTTCCTCACTACAAAAACTTCTGCAGTTCCTGATGTGAAAGGTTCTGTTATGTCAAGTTTAAGATCAAAAGTTTCACCTGGATCTGAAACAATTCCTCCAGTGTTTCCTGTTGCTGTGTCCTTATCTACAATAGTAAATTTATTTACACCTCCATCACTCCAATTTGGTGTAGTAGCGCTAGGAGTTTGAAAAGACATAACATAACCGTGATGAGTTTCTGAATTAGGAAGATCAGCAGTGTCATTTGAGTCGCTGTCATCAATAAAAGTTTCTATAATTGTAGGTGGCTTACTAGGCATAAATCCATCTTCATAAGCTGCTACTACATAGAGTGTCATATCATCTTGAGCAGAGTATCTGTTAGACAAACTTAAAAAGTGAGAAGATGAAGGGTTGCCACCACTGCCTTGCGCTTGATCGTCTTCAAAATATATAGCCCCTGTAGTTGTGAAAGGATTAGAAGCGTCGTCGGTATCGTAGATAGGATCTCTAGAAGCATCACCACCACTTACAGCATTATGAGTAGAACCTTTTGTTCCGTTGTTAGTCCATGTAGACACAGAGCCTCCATTAGTAAATCCTTGTCCATCAGCCTGAAAAGCTATCTCTGCATCTGCAAGTATAGTGTCTAACCCAACAGCATCTTTAGGCGAAGATAACGTAACACCCTGAGGTTTATTTACTTCAAGTGTAGTAACACCTCTTTCTAATGAAGATGTAAGGGTTGTTAAAATATCAGTGCCAGAAGTAAAACTTAAGTCTAGATTTTTTCTTTTAGGTGTTGTAAAATTTATAGCCATTATGCATCGTAATCTGTGATATCAGCATTAACGGTAAATTGACCAAAGAACCAGGTTTGATAAAAAGATGTAGCCGCTTTAAAAGACTGTATGTCATATACATAACTACCTTCTTGTATAGCATCCATTGCAATAACACCCCCCTCAATAGTTAAAGTACCATCAGCAGCGCCAGTTGCTGTAAGACCGCCTGGTATTCCAGCTGAACTTAAAACAACATTATCTCTACTAGATCTATCTGTAGACGTTCTAACATCTATATTAAATGTATAATTACTAGGGCTAATGTCAACAGCGTCGCCATTTGAATCTTTAACAGTAACAGTAAAAGAAAAATTATCGCCCTTACGAACAGTGATGTCGAGCTCTTGAGCTATATCTAAATTTAATGTAGTTGCCATTTTACTCTGATAATAATTGTGTTATAGTTTGTTCTAAAGGATCTTCTGGTTGGTCTTGTAGCTCGCCCCTTCTATCTCTTCTTTGAGATATCAACTTTGACTGCTGAACGGCTTGCTTCGTAACACGCTCATCTTTTCTATCTTCTTTAAGAACCTCAAGCTTTTCTTTAAACTCCTGATCGTCAGTTTTAAACCCTAGCGTAGCCTGAGCTCTAATCATCTCTATCTCTTTACGCTGCTCGTGAGTTATTTTACTTACCTCTATTTCTGCTTGAGCTTTAGCTTGAATCTTTTGCATTTCAATCTGAGCTTCAGCTTGCATTTTTTGTGCCTCCATCTGCTGCTTCATCTGCTCTGCCTGCATAGCCATCTGTTGCTGTTGCTGCTGCATAGCCATTTGCTGTTGCTGCTTAGTTGCCTGTCTCTTTTTTCTTCTAACCATTAGAAGCCTTTGAGCTTGATTGATGTCTTTAAGATCTCGTATAGCTAACACATCTTCTAAGTCTATTTCCTGCTGACCTAAAGAGACTTGTATCATCTGCTCCAATGATTGCTTGTCTTGAGTCTCCATATCCTTTACAACCTTAACTCCAAAATTGTACATTGATAAGTCATTGAAAGAAGACAGAACGCTCATATTGTTTTCACCTATAGCGTTAGAGTAAACCTTATACACAACAGATTCTTCAGGTAATATCTGTAAGCACTTGACAACATCTGAGCAAACCTTCTTGTATAGAACCATAGAAGCATTAGTAATGTTATAGATAGCATTATTACTAGCTCTCATAGCTTGCTCTCTAACCCCAACTAAAGAATCCGACTTGGGCGTTGAAGCATCCATAACTTCGTTAATACCTGTAGCATCTCTAATTAAACGTAGGTAGTGATTGTACAACCCTATGAGTTCATTGATATTTCTAATACTATTACCTATCTCACGAACTGGAGGGTTTTGGAATCCTCCCTCTGGGTTTTTACTTCTGTAATAGAACACACCAGTCTGTTCGTATATATCGTGTAGGTCTAGTGGTTGGAGTTCTCCGCCTTTACCTAACTGCACATTTTCTAAACCTTCAATATCAATAATAAGGCCGTCAGGCTTAGCCTTTGCAATAGACTGCTGAATCTTAAGGTGTGTTATCTGAAGCATATCAGCAAATCCTATACAGCTATCAACCAATGACTTAGGGCACATGTCTTGCATGTTTACTGCAACACAAGAGTAAGACATCTTAGCTCTAGAAATATCATGAATATTTTTAGGAATATTCTTTTTTCTTCCGTAATCGAATAAGTAATTACATCCTAAAACGTAGCTACCACCATATACAGTCTCTACATTCATTTGATGCGCAGTTCTGTCATAAACAGACCCGTGCTTTTCTTTGTAAGAATAACCTTTATAGTAGAATCCAGAATTACCATACTTACTTTCTTTCTCCTCAAAGTGGATGCAGTCAACAGCTAAGAATTCAAAGTCTAGTACATCAACCATATAGTCATCATAACCATAAGTGGTCTTACCTTTTATGTTGTCATAAAAAGTGTAGTTCAACGAAGAAGAGTTATTGCCGTCTCTACCAGCTGCGTTTTGCGCAATTTTTTCATATTGCTTTTCTGTGAGCTGATCACCAGCTAATCTCTTCAGCTCAGATATTGTAATCTTCTTGATGTGACCTGCGTACACAAGGTCGTTCATTCCAGGGTCTTCAGTCTGGCTATGGATGAACATTACAGGATCCACATACTTAGTTGAGATTCCGTAGTTAGGATCGTTGTCTCTTTTAACAACGGCCATACCGCAAGTTACAAGATCATTAACACATCTTCTAAGTATATCGTCATTAAAATCATTCCACTCAAGAGTCATCATAGTACCTAACTGAGCTGCTATTTCTGCATCAGTTTTTATACTTGTACCCATGAAGATCTCAGCCTCCTCTAATGTTTCTGGGATGTCATTTGGATCTCCATTTATTTCCAAGCCGTTTTCCTTGAGCTTCATCAGCTCTTTTTTAGCCATAACAGAAGCTTCTATTTTTTTCTTCTCCATATCTTTTTGAGAAGATGAAAGAGGATCTATTGCTTCTACATTTGGCTGCGGGTTTCTCGAAAGAATGTTGTTTACAACAATCTTAGCAAACTTAGGTAGAATAGGTACAGGAGTGTAGTCAAGGTTTAGTAGTGTTCCAGAATTACCATTCGGATCTAAAGATGTTAAAAGCTTCTTGTAAGGAGTAGTATCTTGAGTACCGTTTGCGTACTTCCTACTTCTAGTGAACGTATCTTTTTTAGTTCTGTATATAGAGCGCGAATCTGCTCCACTGCCCCATTGATTCTCAATAGCCTTTGCGTATTGAAGACCGTACTCCTGCATAGACTTTTCTTCTGCTGGCGCTAACGGATCTGGAAAACCTTTAGGTGAATTACCCTTTTTATTACTACTGTACATCTATTTCTAATAAGCGCATTATTTGCAAATATACTAAACGTATGATTATCATTAGTAAGCCTTGAATCGTCTAAGGAAAACCCTTTCAGAAAGATCTGCTTTTTTTGGTTTTGGCTTTGCTTTTTGCGCAGCAAGCAAACATAAACCAGAGCTAATCGTTAAGTCAAACTTTGTTCTATTAGTTATTTGATACCCAATCCAATCTTCTAAAGTTCTATTAAAATACATCTTACCCATTTCGCCTGTGTCGTAATTAATGCCAACATGATTATGTATGTAAGACTCAATAGCATGAGCGTGAGACTGAATGACATCCTGTGAGTTGGAAGGTATACCTTTTGTTTTTGATTTTATTGTTGATGAATTAGCGGCAAGCAAATGTCTCGGTCTATCCATTAAGTAGCCATCATAACCTCTTGATTCAAAGTGTCTTGCGATACCGTACTTATTGTTCTCAATTAATATAGGATAGCCATAAAAGAATGCAGCCATAAGAACATCCTCATAAAAAATTTTTGCTAGAGGCGGGCGGGATGCATACTCAAGTACAAATGTATTTGATGGGTGCTCCATATGAAATTTATTGTACAAGTGTAGTGCACCCTTAGACCCCCGTCCATCGACGGTGGCATCAAGGTCATAAGAGTCAACCCCGCCTACTCCCAGCTCTGCATTTGGTGCAATTTTTTTTCCTCTACTTAGTAGCTTTTGGTTTCTTAGTTCTGGTGGTGGCATCCAAGCTACTCTAAATCTACCATTCGGGTCTGGTGTAAATACTACCTCAGTATCTTTTTCTCCACCCTTCCAATGAAAGTTTCCAGTTACTACAGGGTTAGGGAATAGATCGTCGTTAAACTGTATCTGCTCGTATATCTTACCTATATTAAATAAACTCCCCTCTATACTATCTCTAAAAGCTTCATCTGTTGTGAAAGGAAATTGTCTTACTATTTCATTCAACTCAGAAGCATCATGCTTGAGGCTGTCTCTTTCATTCTTTAAGTACTGCTTAGCCCCTATAGATATTGACTCCCCATCTAACCCTCGTATCTCTTGATCTGGAGTATCAATGACAGGCATGCCATACTTATCAAAAAATCCCTCTAGTGATTCTTGAGCTGGTATAAATAATCTATAAAGACCAGTTCTAGTCCTCCCATTCGCATTCCTCTCCGAGGGATTCGAGTCCTTCCATAGATCCTTGTATTCTTTTCCACCTTTGTCCATTGGATTTACGGTGCTTCCGACTAGAGCCTTTCCTATTATTTTTCGCCCTACGATCAAACAAGTCCTCTGAATCCTCCATGCGTCCCTTATATCTGTTGGTTTTTCCCATTTTCCTGCTTCGTCTAAATACAATAAGTGTAGCTTCTCACCATCGTATGCGTTATTAGTTGTGTTTTTCCAATTGATGACAGTATTAAGTGCCTCACCTTTTAAAGATGTTTTATTGTTTTTGGTAATACGTTTCGATGGTTCACGAAAAGCTAACTCCATACGAGGATTCGTTGTACCATCTTGTATAGGTTTAAAGAAGAAAGGGTAGTGTCTAAACATGTACACCACCTTCTTCATGAAAATATTCTCTTGAGCATCCTTACCAGTTTTCGACTGTATGCCAAGAAGCTTATCTTTGACTTGCGTCGCTTCGTCAACAAGTACAGAAGAGCAGATATTAGTATAACCAGAACGACGACACTTAGTATAAAGCTGACCAATACAGCGTGGATCAGCTTCGCATGCAGCCATATGCAAAAAGATCTCACGTTGAAAGTTTAAAAAATTAGGATATCCAATATCTAGTTTGGTCCACTGAAGCATCATGTAGTGCCGCCCCGTAATATATGTAGGTGTACCGTTGTTATAAAACCAAAAGCCCTCACGCCTACGCCTAAACTCTTCTTCGATATATGGACGAAACTTCTCTCTGAACTCCCTCGGCATTTCAGCCCACTCATCCATAGAACGAACACGAGACAGTTCCTGCGGCATAGGTAGCCTTCGCCACACTTGCATAGAGTTTGATTCTTTATATCCGAAAATTTGTTTCTTCGGCGGCCTTTTCGGAAGGCAAATGAGTAGCCCACCGAGTTCGATAACTTCACCTTTCGTACCGTTGGGACAAATCTTAACAGCAGGTTCTTCATATTCTTCTATGTCTAATAAATTATTCAAAATCTTCTTCACTAAAATTTAAAAACAATTCTAGCTGCTCCACTATAGGAACACAATCTTCTTCTATTATGTTTTCAGCATACTTGCCAGCACCCCATTCCCCAGATCTTCTTTCGTCGTAATGGTGTATAGAGTGGCAGTTCGCACAAATAACATCACACTTCTCTACCTCAGCTTTAACTGTTTTAAAGATATATCCTTTACCTATAAGTTGAGCAACGCTAGATTTTTTATCGTCTCTGTCTCTGTGGTGTAACTGAAGACACCTTTTATCCTTTATACCACATTCGCAACAACCCTTGTCTTCTTTATACTTATCTACCCACTCGTAGATTCTTCTTTTTTGTTCTGCTACATTTTTAGCCCTGCAAGGTATGCAAGACTTAAAGTATGTATTATTGTTAGACCTGTAGTAAAACTCAGTTAAAGACTTTACTCTCTGACAAGTGTGGCATCGTTTCATTTTGAAAATCTTTCAGCAAACCCTCCGCTGTAATCTTTTGATCCCTCTATTTCCCCTGTTGTTTTTAAATCCTTAATCATCTGTTCGAGCCTTTGCCTTTCTATAATTAACTCTTTACAGTCAGTTGCTGTTTGTTTTATAGATTGAAGCTCAGCCTTTCGTGCCGACCCATTAATCTCTGGATCGACAGGTTTTTTAACCTCATCAATCATATTATTAATTGCAGCCTCCATGCTTTTCATAAGTCTTTCGGCAGCACTAATAGTAGTGAACTTACTCTTCGGTGACGACATATAAAAAATCTTCTGCGCGAGTGCGATAATATTCTTTACCGTCTACTTTAATGCGATAATCTCTACTCTTGCCTATGCCAACAATATCGCCTACCTTAACACCTAATTCCTCACACGCACTAGATGTGTAAGCGATTTTACCTTGTGTTGGGTTTTCTTTTTTAGTTTCAACAATTTCAATAATGTCGGACTTTAAGCCAAGGTTTTCTTCTACTGGCTCTAGTAAACACCAAGAAGATAAAGCTTTAATCTTCCCAGTATCCTTGCATTTGTATGCAAAAGCTTGAGAGTCTATTGCATTTTCAGGACTATATAAAACCATATAGTAGTTTTCCATTCCTGGCAAAGGAGTACCCCCTTGTAAAACTACGTGGTGATGAAAATACAAAGTATCCCCTTCCTTTACTGGTGTTTCATATTTAGCTGGGAGAGCAATAACTTCACCCTCCATAACTCTATGTTCAAACTCATTGAACTTAGTTTCTATGTAAATCTCTTTATCGCCGAGCTTTACGGTATCGTTAAACTTTTTAGGAATGTTAACGATAAATTTTCGTAATGATTTCATTATATTTTATTTAATACCCTCCACCTCCGCCGCTAACTGATGATGACGATCTAGGAAAAGGGTTTCTTTTTAATTCATTTTGTACGCTTAAAACGTAAGATCTAACTTGACTGTTAACTGGAGTCAATAAGTCATGTTGTTCAGTTTTATGAAAAGATCCTACCATAGCTCCTTGACTTACATGAATATGAAATCCCCCTATGTAGTTATCTCCATTAGGTAAAGTGAATTCACCTCCTGATGTGTATAGATCTGTCTTAGTCATTTAAAAATTTAAGTCAAATTCAACTATGCATGGCATGTTGTCGACAGCCTTCCAAAGAGTTTGTGAGTCGTCGATGCTAATATACACAAGATATCTTTTTTTACCATACTTGTGCAAATGTTCTCCATCAAGAACTATTGTTGACACTTCACCTCCGCCTGCTCTCATGCCTACGTAATAAGCCATAGCGTCCTTAGGGTCCTGCCCTATAATAATTTTTCTAATAAGTCCCTCCATTATATTAATCTTCTAAGTCTATGCCTAGTCCATCTAGTAAATCATCTAGATCTGGCTCGTCATCTTCATTATAATTATTTTTACTTTCGTCCCAAGTGGACCCTACAAAGGTAATAACACTTGCTAATTCTTCATGAGACTCCAAGTTATAGCTATAAATGGCTTTTAATCTGGTATTCCCCATAATATCTTCATCTATTAATCCTATCACCATAAGCTGCATAACCCTGTCCCTTACCCCGTACTTCTCTATAACTTTATCCATCTCAAAAGATAGTCGCTGTATTTCTAGTAAGAACCCTTCATCTTCCATATCTTTGGTGGTATTAATTTAATAGTATGCCTAAAAGTAGAGTTGCTAAGAAAAAACTCTTTAGAGAAAGTTCGAAGCTTAATCAAAAATACGTAAAAAGAAATCAACTTAAGAACCTTAGAAAGGCTCTTCTTTCAACGCAAGATAGATATGACATCTTTCAAAAAGAGCTTATGTTTATGCTTTGGGCGTATGATCTAGAGTTCTTTACAGCTAAGTACGCATCTGAAGATTACGGTATGAGCGAAAAGAAACTTAGAGAAAGGATAATACAGCCGCTACTTAAGGTTGGTTATCTGTACAAGCACTTTGACAGACTGACTCCGTCTGACACTCTGGAAGATCACATCTTTCGCAGTGAGACGAAGTACAATTACAGGGTAAGGTATGCCCTGACTCAGCAAGCTCGGCTGCTCGTTCAGGACATGTACAGATCTTTGGGTTTTGCATAGCTTGTAAAAATTCTTTTGTGAGTGGTAGGTGCATTAAGATGGTGAGTCTTGAGCAAAAGCGACCGTACCATTTAATGTTCCGTTTCTTCCGTTGCCGCTTAAATCAGTAATAGTTGTTCCTGACGCTCCATCTGCATCACCCATAGTAAGATGCACTGTCATGTGTTTCCCTAATTTACTTCTTTCAAATCTTGAAGCGGTTTTATTTTTATATATAGCACTAACTTCTTTAGCACTTAGCGCTTTATCATAAGCGGTAAACTCTTTCATCTTTCCGTTAAGTACGGCAGAAATTCCGTGTGCACACAGAAGTATATTGCCACTAATGTCAACACTTGTTGTGGTGTCTGCAATAGTCTGAGTAGTCATTGTTACTGCCTCACCATCGATATAAATTTTACTATCACTAGCGCTAGATCTATCTACAGAAACAACAACATGGGCCCATCTATCAGCGGCAGGCGCAGTATTATTAGCTGTTGCTAAATCTACGATAGCCACCCCACCTACATTTATACTAAATGCGTACCTAGCAGTTGTAGATGTGCTGTTAACGGTAAAATTTACACTGTTTGACTTAGACCCCTGAACCATGATTCCATTACTAGCGTTATAACTACTAGGTTTAATCCAGGTAGAAAAACTAAAGTCCCCTGTAGTAGCAAAAGTAAAATCACTTAACTCAACGTTATTACTAATAGAGCCTGCGTGAGGGAAAATACAGGTTTTACCTCTTGGCTTAGATCTTTTCTTTGGTGCTCTTACTCCACCTGATGATGATATTCCTCCTATCATTATGATTCTCCGTTAAAAAATTCTGTTATATCTGATGGCTGTAGTATAAGGCTTTCCGCAAAATCTCTATATACAATAGTAACCTCCTCCCCATCTTCTAATGCTTTAGCTATAGGTGGGTATACTCGCATGTATGCTGCAGTACTTCTCCCTATAAAACCGTTTTTCTTGATGCTGTTGTTTTCTTGCGTGTCACCCAATAGTAAACATCCCGCAGTGTCCTCGTCAGTATTACCGCAGTGAATAAGAATATATTCAAAACCTGGGACATCCAAGACATGAAGCATACCCTTATGTATGTCAGCAAATC
>CEPG01016703.1_pt1 | contig 12395 bp, 9 predicted proteins | sample 530551 | NCBI WGS metagenome assembly CEPG01 (sample SAMEA2620384, study PRJEB7988) | marine metagenome | biome: marine biome (ENVO:00000447); feature: surface water layer (ENVO:00002042); material: "saline water (ENVO:00002010), including plankton (ENVO:xxxxxxxx)" | depth 5 m | reverse complement strand
GTTGGAGGAAACGCGCGGCGCGGTGACGAACAACCCGCGACACGCGAAACACTTCGCGCCACTTGCGAAAACCGCTTTACTGCGCGGCATATTGCGCCAAGCGAGCGCATCGCGAATGCTTCGCGACGCTACGGGCAAATCGCGTTAGCCGGAGTCGCGTTGTCGCGACGGCAATTTGCCCTGCTTAACCGCGTGCGAAATACAGATATTTTTTTCATGGGGCCAAAAAAAAATCTCCCCCAAAAAAATCGGTATATTGAAGGGCAGAGTTGTCATCGGGCATACGATGAGCGTATCATATGTCCGCATCGTGAAGGCTGATGAAGAGCAATCTAAGAAGCCTAAACGCAATGATGAAAGGATAATGGCAGGTTTCAATGGTCTTAACGCTCACTTGGGTAAACTTCTAGTTGACAAGTATAATGTGGCTGAAGCCGATGTGGACGAGATAGACTATTACGAACTATACAACGATATTCTATTCGCGAACAATTACGCATTAGCAGACGCGATGGGGTTAGATAGAGAATCACTAGACGATAATGTAAAGACCGAAGAAGGTGATGAATTAGTTAGTTTACTAGACACACCGATTTACACGCCTTCTGTCGCGCTTTGGATGCAAAGATTAACAGAAGCGTTTCCTAAGTTGAAGGATATTATCGCGGAAGATGAAGAAGAGAATGGACCGCTGAATGATTTACTGAAACTCAATAGAGGCATTCGCTCCGACATATCGAAGTTCATTACGGCCCCTCTTGAAGAAGGTAGGGAGATAAAGAGTTCTGAATTGAAAGGTATCTATAACCTACTCTCAAAAGCGAACCACCCGATTGCTGAATCTCTATACCATACCATCGGTAGCGACACTCTCGAAAAGCCAAAGCGCGCGCCGCGAAAGTCAAGCGGTAGGGTGAGATTGGTTGACCCTGCTTACATACAGGAATTACAACAAGCGCGTGAAGAGCAGCAAAAAAGGGGTGATGAATATTCAGCCGATGGCAGATTCAAAGCAACATATGATGACCGAGGATTCGTTTCTGCTTCACCCAAGTATGATACTCAGAGGTTGCAAGAAGCGCGGCGAATGTATGGTGATTTATTCGATGAGACTTCTATCGAACCTACGGGTGAAGGCACACTAGCGGCTTCTAGGATGAGGTTCAATAGACCCACTACTCCGACAATCAAGATATACAAAGACTATATCGAAAGGTTTGCTAATAATGAAAAACTCACTATACCGCAAGCATTCGATAAAATCCAAGATAAGTTCAATGACTTCATGGTGGCCCTAACAGGAGAGAAAGCATTCGGAACATCGGGGCGCGCGGGTAAGTTTGGTGGCAGCATTGATGTCGGTCGCGCACCTAACGCTATGTCACCTTCGCTTGCAGCAGCGGCAGAAGAGTTGGGTATAGTAATCCCTAGAGATGATGCACCAAACATACCCGATGAGATTGCCGGTTATTGGATTAGACGCAAGGACCCTATGAGCGACGAAGTTCGTGATGCGGTAGCGCAAATGGACACCGATGAAGGTTTTCACTTTTCACTAAGGAACGCGATGAGAGAAGGTGGGGTCTTAGACACCGAGGCTGAAGACAAGAAGGCAGTTGTCGAAGGTGAAGGACAGGCTGCTGGAACTAAAGAAGAGCGTGAAATGCGTTCAAAAGAAGCGCGCGAAGGTGTAGGCACTCAATCGGCATTGATGACTCCCGAAGATGAACTGAAGATAATCCAAGAAGGTAATGAAAGAACGCGCAAAATCAAAGTCAATCGTGAAACTGCTAACCTAGAATATCTTCACTCAAGCGGTAAAATTAGCGATAACGAATATCAAATGAGAAAGTTATATGGCGATTCTATATCCGCGTTTGACCCGGATAAGATAATGGATGGTATCGAAGGTAAAGACTTCGGTAAAGGTCACCCTTTCTATGGTAAAAGCGCGGAGGAAATAGCGAAGGAAACTAACGGCTTCGTTGATAATCTAATAGGTATGGGTAGGTTAAATCACACAATTAAAAACCTTGTAATCAAAAATTACAGTGGTAATGAAACGGTGGAAGATAGACGGGCTGGTCTTAACAAGTTCAAAGAATTGAATCTATCTTCGGACGATTTCATGAACATTATGGAATACTACGAAGGAGATGGTTCACGCGCTAATCTGACAGAAGAGCAGATGAACAAATACAAAGAGTTGACGAGATTACTCGGTCAAAACGCAAACGAGGTCTTGGCAGAGTACGCGCGTCAAATGAATACACGATTGAAGCGTTTCAAAGAATTGGGTATTTCCCCTAGCAATTTCATGGAAGCCGCGCTTAGGTATGCCGGTGAAGATATGAGTGAGCAAGGTTATTCTAATGCTTTGCAATATCTGCATAGCAGAGTTCAAGGTGGAGTTCGCGAAGGTAATCTTTCTGAGTTCGCAACAAGTAAACTATTAGGCTTCTTAGAAAAAAGAGGGAGAGCAGAAGCGAAAAACAATGAGTACCACATGAAAGTTGATGAGCAAAACAAGCGTTTCGCTAAACATCGAACTGCAATGAGGCACGCTATGGGTCCTGTCAAGGATGATGCGGAGTTTCGCTCTAGGGGTGAGATATTCGCGCCGGAGAAGATAGACTTACCGAAGGAGTTCATCGAAAGTAACAACCACTTAATACACGACCCCGAAGAATGTCATGGATGTAATCATTCACGCTTCATGACAAGTGACGCAGAAACCGCTAGAGAAGAGTCACCCGGATTCTTTGATGGTAGGAGTAAGACCCCTTATACGCGCAAAATGATGCAAGTGCCGATTCTAACCAAATACAAAGATAGAGAATCAAATCAAATCAAAGACTTATTTTTGATGGGTAACACTAGCACACAACCGTCAATAGCCAACATTGCTGATTTCATATTCCCCGATGGTGGTTTTTCATATAGCGAGATGATGGAAAAAGAAGCAGCGGCAGAGAAGAGGGGTGAAAAAAGCCGTTGGGCTGATAGAACCAAAAGAAGACTTCTTAGGAAAATCAAAGAGGCAGTTGTAACAGGTAACCCAAGAGCGCAGAACATTTACAACAAGTTTGGGTTATTCAAGGAACACGATTACAGTATAGCGAGTGGCCCTGCTGGTTACAGTAACAATGAATTAATCGCTTCATCGTTTTTGTTACCTTCTGAGGATGCTTACGATGCGCATTATGAAAACGCGCGTCTTATGACTATCAACGCGATAAGATATGAAGCGATGCTTAACGCTATGGATTTGTTACAAGAGTTATCTGATGGGAAGATTGCTGACGAGAAGGGTAATATGAGAAAGGTTGCTTTGTCTGCGCTCAGAAGCGAAAGTGGCAGAAGAGCCATGATAGACAGAATTGTTAAATTACCTAACAGAAACAGGAAGAGGGCTGAAAAGAATCTCAAGCGCGCACAGGATGATTTGCAGCAAACTGAGCAAGCATTCGCGCTTTATCAAGGGCTGCTAGCGCAATTAGAAGCAGATGAAGCAAAGACCAAACCGCAGAAAGTTATGGAAGATGGGGTCGAAAGAACATACCCCGGTGAATACTCATCACCTGTTCAAAAAGAGATATTGAAGAAGAGAAGAGAAGAACTGAAAGCGAAGTATGGCCCTATGCTCAAAGAGAGAAAAAAGATAGAAAAGCGCATCAAAGACAATACAAAGCGGTTCAATGATGCTAGCCGTTCTGACATGGATTCAATCAAGAGATATGACGATTACGCGCTAGGCGCATTTATGGGTGCTGGTGGTTACATAGTTAATGCGATGCGAGATTTGCAGAAGGAAACTAAGAAGTTAGAAGGTTACAAGCGGTGGAAGCCCGAACAAAGGAAAGAGTATTTTGACAGATACATGAAGAAGAGACTATCCGAATTAATATTGCAAGTGTACCCCGAAGGTGATGATACCATCTTACAAGGTGATGAGTTTGGAAAAGTAACGCGAGATTATCAACACCAACTCAGCAATTACAAGTTAGGTAAAGTGGGTGAAATGGCTGGAACGGGTGTTAGGCACTTTACTAACAACAAGGCATTACCAAGACCAAACGACATGAATCAACTACGCGCGCTCAGAAGATTGAAAGGGCATGAAAGCCTGTCCGTCGAAGACCAAAAAACAATTGAGAAAATAATGAAAGATGCGGATGTTGGTATGCTAGACGAAGAAGTAGCAGAGATGTTAGGATTAGACCCCGACGCTATGATAAACCATTCTTCAGCGGACCACTCTCATCATGAAAGTGGAGAAGACGAGATGGGTATGTTGAATGAAGCAGAAATGCGCAGAAGACACCAAAACTCACATTTCACTAGAGGGGCAGAAGAGGAAATAGAGAAAGGCAATATTAGCGCGGATTTGATTTCTAATTGGCCCGATAACGCACCGACACTATGTGGTACTTGTCACGGTCACGGTCATATCAATAGAGGCGAAGCAGCCTCTTGGGTGAAGAGTCGCGTTAGTGGTATGTCGGGTGAAGATTCAAACTCACCTAAGATGAACAAATACATCGCTGATAACATGCGACCACGCGACCACGGTTCGTGGGAATCACACCCTATGTATTCTGATGAAGAACATCCTATGGGAGCAGACGACCATGAGCAAATTGCTTGTCCCGATTGTGAACACGATGACCCTAATGTGATAGGCGGTAAAATATCAAACGGTTTGTGTTCTCATTGTTTCAGTAGTGGAACTCGCGACCCGGAAGATAACGATATGATTCACAATGGTTACATCGACCAAGATGGTAATTTCATAACAGGTAAGTTGCATAATCATCACACACATAGCGCAAAGCAAGATGCTATGAATCAACTATTCGCTATGCTCGCGGATTACAGGACGGGAGGAACAGAGATACCCGATTATCTGAAAGAAGTTATTCAGTCTTTCAGACCTGCTTCTATGCCTCACGAACAGTATGAGAATTGGTTGAAAACAGGCTTATACACCAGCAAGAGAGATTTAGCAGAAGCGCGTAAGAAAGAGAAAACACGCGAACCACTTTCGTTAAGTCCGGTGTTTGAATCCGCAGATGATGAGCCGGAAACGCCGCAGCAACAGGAACGCGCAACACTTGCCGAAGTTTTGGCTGGTGGTGGAGATGTAGGGCAGACTCTTAGAGATTTAGAAGTCCGAGAAGAACGCCCTCCTTACAAAGCACCGACAGGTTCGGGGTATGGGGCTTATTCCGGCACTATGCAAGGTAAAGTTCATACTGCATTCATGGACGCGCATATCAATAGAATCTTAGAAGATAGGGTCGCGACATTATCAAAATATGCAAAACTAAGTGCTACGAGCAATGATGATATTGCTATGATTGATGGCTTGGTTAACGAAATCTTGAATCACCCGCACAGGAAACACGCGCATGGTGATGAAGACCACCCTATCGTGGAACCTTTGACTAAACTACAAGAATTGGCAGAAAGATATTTCGCGACTGAAAAATCAAAAAGAATGCCACTCCCAATGGGTGATGAAGGTCAATTCGGTTTCAGTCCATCAGATTATGTGGCTGGTAAAGAGTTACCAATTCAAAAGAAGGCATCACAGTTTGAGCCTAAGATATTCGCGCATGGCAGATTCATGACAACTAATGAATACTACGAAGGTCTATTTGACCCTGCGACACCACATAGGCGACCTAAAGAGCCAACATATGCTGATATGGTAATGCATTACAGAGGCGATGATGATGCTACAAACCTTTTGTATAGAATGCAGCAAGATGATAAGTTCAAACAGCACGAAATGGACGCAATTATGGAAGTCATCAACGACCCTAAGTTTACTGATAAAGCAACGGGTACACAAAGACCAATGAAACGCATAAACACTACCAACATACAAAGCAAGAAACTTAACGCGTTGATGGAAGAGTTTGGTGGTAACGCGATAGAACCTACCGAAACAGGTATGACCGCTACTTGGAATGATGAGTTTTTGTCAATGTTGAAGGAGAAAGGTGTCAGCAAATCCAAATTGAAGGACACATACTTGTTTATGCGCAACGCACAGAACCAAAAACGCGGTATAGGTTCAGAACATGATTCCGCGATAAATGAGCAAATCAGACCGTTGTGGAGGGAATATGTCAAACGCATGGCACTGAAGCAATTTATTGAAGGGAAACTGAATAAGTTGGATTATCCTAACTTAAACGAAAATGTAACTGTTGCCAATTTCGCGCAATTGACAATGGATGATAATACACAACCGCAATTCTATGATGAAGCCGCTATGCTCGCTGGACCAAAAAATGGGGCAAGATTCACAGATGAGGAAGACATGGATAAGAAGTTGAATATGAAAGGTAAGATTACAATAGGCAAATTAGTCCTTGACCCTCAAGATTTCAAGAATGAAGTGTTGGCTGGCGCGAATGTAGTGCCTATTATAGATAGCAATGGACGCGACACTTTACCAATTGTAGGAATAGGTTCAGATGGGAAAATGAAACCGTTGAACATTGGTGGTGGTGTTGATGAAGTAACTCCGCATATTATGCAAAGCAGAGAAACGGAGTTTACAGGTGAAGAGAAAAAGAAGTTTGACTTGCTGAAAAAGAATCTTATGTACGAAAACTACCCTAATTGGATGCGAAGAGAAGCGCGTGAAGACATATTACATGGTGACGAAAACGAAGACGGTATGGATTTCTCAGAACTAAAAAGGCTATACAAAGAAGGAGATTTGTCGCTTCCGATAATGAATAAGTTAGACGAATCTCAAATGCTTTTGCTTATGCATCACCCCGATTTGGCACTAACACCGTCTAACTATGACGAGTCCTTGAACTTCGACTTCGCACAAAAAGCGATGCATGATTACAATGCACCGATACGAGGTACGGCGGCGGATATGGAAGCATTAAGAAGTGCAGCGGCGCAACAAGCGGAGATGCAAAGAACAGCCGCGTTGAACCAACAACAGGCAGAACAAGCACAACAGGCATCTAGGGAAACCATAGAGTGATTCTCGATAATATCATTTTATTATGATAATTAGAATAATATATATTATTATGATAATAATACGAGAATATCGAGAATGAGGTGAATGATTCTGAGCAATCGTTATTTACCAATCGCGAACACGAATATCAAGGAGGTCCCTTGCGATGCAAGGCAACAGGTCACAAAACAACACAGATGAATTGAGGATTTTAGGACTAATATCATTCGTAAGCGTACTCGTAGGATGCGCGATTGCGGTATTTGATGCTGGTCTATGGCTCAAGTCAGCAGATACTTACACAAACGCGATAACATACACAATGGGCGCGTTTACATTACAAGGTATGTCGTATTTCATTTACAAAATGTTAGCGCAAGACGGTATGGACCAACGCGCTGTCATATCTAATATGCAGAAAAACATGACGCGGCAGATGCAAAACCAACAAATGCGTTTCGCACAGGCTCAAATGGAAATGGAAATCAAAAAACAAGAGGTTGCTTTCGCTAAACAGATGGAAGAATTAGAAAAAGACCCCGAAGTTCAACAATATCTAGGGCTAATGGGGATGAATGATAGTGATGAAATACCGCAACACAAAGCAGACTCCAAAAAGTCACTCAATTTAGGTGCAGGTGGCAGAGAGAGAAACCCCGATGGCACTTACAAGAAGACCAAAAAGGAGTGATTTGATGGGTTGGTTATTCAAAACCCCAAGCGATGACGCTACCGAAGCAACATTACGCGCATTACACACACAAAACACCTTAGATACTTACTATGAGCGCGGAAGAGCATTGATATTTTGTGTCGTGACAGGTGTTGTAACTGCTTTAACGGTTTCATATCTTGAATTACAGACAGATGTTAGCCTTTGGGAGAACACTGTTGAGTGGTTTTACAACAAAATACGCGGATGGGTGGGTTAATTGGTCGGTACATTCGCCGGTAGTGCGCTTATGGGTGCAGTTGTGTATGGTCGTGAACTTTACAACTTCATCAAACCGCGCAGAATCGGCGTTTATGGTCCAACACAAGTCGGAAAAACCACATTAGACCAATTTATGCGCACTCCGGGCGAAATGGATGACATAGAAGAGCGCACTATGCACCCAAAAAGGCTAATCGGCGGTGGATATGTGCTACCAAAGGCTACGAGAAAGAGATTGAGGTGGCAAGGAGAGAAAAGAGTGGTGCATTCTGCTGATATTGGCGGTCAACAACGCTTTTGGAACCTATGGATTGACGATATGGTCGATAGACAGGTTGAAATTGTCATTTTTATGACAGATACGCGTGTTTTGAGGGGAAATGGAGCGCAAATTATCGACGCGGTAGGCGGTTTTGAGTATCTTGTTGATGCTTTAATCAATAAAAGGTGGAAATATCGCTCTTTGAAGTCAAGATTGAAGGGTAAACGATACTCGCCTAAGCAAATATGGCTTGTAGCGAACAAAGCGGACGAATGGTGGGACGAAAACGCTAACATATTGTGGCAATCTAACCGTTTGCGTGAACATAAAGTGTTTGATGCACACCGTCCAGCCATGCGAAGGCTACAAAAAGCGGGTATTCCGTGTCGCGTTAGCATGATGGCGACCAAAATCGGCTGGAATGTCGAAAAAACTATGATTGAAATGCTAAGTTGGTGATGAAATGCTTGGAAAAACACCCCAAAATGACCTATTACACCTTGCCGCACAGACACAAATGAGCCTTGCACAGATGCAACAACAGGCATCTGCACAGGCTGCTATGACCAATGCGAGTCAACATATACAGGTTCCACAGGTCAATTTTTACCCTTCTAAGCACCCAAACCCCAAAAAAGCGCGTAAAAAGGACATAAAACAGGCATATAAGTTGCTGAAACCGACAAAAAGGTCTATTTTTTCGCCTCGCAGGTGGTTATTTGGTGGCAAATACAGATATAACACGAATACTATGAGATGTGTTATTGATGGAGCCGATATTGAGAATCTTATCCGCGTAGCGGGTAATATTTACGACCAAATCATTGATGAGGAAACAGGACAGTCATTATGGGACATATATTTCAAAAATCCTGTTACCGGAGAAGTTGAAGCCTTTGTAGCACGCGAAAATGTCACAAGTGGGCGTAAAATGCGCGGCACTTACTGCCCCGAACACTTACATTTGTATCATTTGCTCACAAAATGGGAAAAAGAAGAAGAAGCGGAAGAAGAAGCGGAAACAGGAACGCTGAAAGCGAAATTGAGAAAAGGAGTTTCGCTAGTTGCGGTTCCTGTCAACTCAATTAAGAAAAAAGACAACACTCCACCAATATTAGCGAAATATGAGCCATTTTTCCAAATGCTCAAGCAAGATAATATTCCAATCACTCATATGACGAATGTCGCAACGGGTATGAACGACTTAGTGGTAGTTGTTTTTGATATGCGTCAATTCCATGCAGGTAATAACGGCAGATTGCTATTTGATGCTCTCGCAATTAACGAAATGCAGCAAAAAGTTGAACCTATGCCTTTACCACAACAACAAAATGAGGGAAGCGCGTGAGGTGGTAACATGGTGTGGCCTTTTAACAGTAATAATCAGCAACAACCACAACAAAACGGCGCGTTAAATCTTGGTTTGAGCAATGGTCAACAACAAGTACCAGCGCAAGGGCAACAATGGGGTCAACAACAGTATGGATTCCAATATCAAGCACCGCCTACCGAAATGGAGATTCTTTCTGCTATGATTACATCAAATCCTATGATTGATAAGTGGTTATCTGAGAATAATGGTGCTAATATGAACATGCTCATCTCACTTTTGAGCAGTCTTGTCGCGGTATCTGTAAACACAATGCTTGCTAATGCGCGTCTAGTCGAAGATGGTGATGGGTATAAGTTCGATTTTAGCGCGGTGCAGGGTATGCCGACCGCTGATAGCGTCACGATGGCGCAAACTCAGATTCTTAACGCGTCATCAAACAATGTTCAGCAGAAAACTATGCAATTTCAACAAATGGTACAAGTTGCAAACCAAAGTGTGATGCAGAACATGTTGAACGACGCGATGGCTGACCCCGGTATGATGCAAAGTGTAGGTCAAGGCGCAGGTTCATTCCTTCGCTCGGTTATGACAGGAGGACGATGATATGGATATGACTTCTTTCTATTCAGCAGTTAGTGATATGACTAATTTGCGCAAATCAGTGATAGTTGACATGATAATGGTGCAATTAATCTCATTGACAGTAGGTTGTTTCCTTATCTTAGTGTTTTCGGGGCCGGATATGAACTCCACTACGCTTAGTTGGATTATAGGCTCACTATTCGTTTGTTTTACTGCTACCGGCATCGTCTATCGCAGACTCGCTAGTCAAGGGTAATTTCCATTTACCGATAGGACATTCGCTATTTTTGAGCATACTCTTGGTTTTCAAAAAGCAACCGCATAATCCACACCTTTTGTGTTGTCTTTCGGGGCAACTTTGGCAAATCCATAGCCTCCGCTGCCTCTCTTTCATATCAGCGCGTTGATTAGTAATCAAATCAGCAGCGGCGCGCGAAAGACTCTTCGCAGTCCCTATTGACATAGGAACTCCGCCCACTTTTGGTGCGCGCTGTAAGCGTTTTCGCATGGAAAAGGTTCTTTTGCCACCACTACATGGTCTTTGCTATGGCGGAGCGTATAACTAGGGCATCCTGTAAGTTCTGTCAAGACCCCGACCGCGATAGTGTTGAAGAATTGATGAAAGCAGGTATTATGTCTGCTAAGGAATTGGATAAACAACGAAATTGGCGCGAAGGAACTGCTGATAGACACTTTAGGAACCACATGGGCGAGTATCACATGTCGAGTAACAGTGATTGCGCCTTTTGCACTTCACCTAAACGCGAATCACTTGAGATGGCGTATTTCAATGGTGGTATGACTAGCCAACAGATAGCAGAAGATTTGCAGATACCGGAATCCACGGTGTATCATCATATTAGACATCATCTCAAACCTATCGTGCAAAAGGGTGCAGCGGACCTAATTATTGTTGAAGCAGGTCAAGAGATGGATGCCTTGCGGAATAATTTATCGCGAATCAATGGTGAATTAGGTCATTTCCTTGACGATGCTGACCGTAATGACCCTCAGTATGTGCGTAACATTGTATCGCTACACAAAGAAGTGCGTGAAACGGTAAAAGACATTATGCGCGTCCAAGAGCGTGCTGCTGGAACTACTAATGAGAACATGACCGCACAGACAATAAACATCCTCAAAGTCGAATTAGCGAAGGAGTCACCCGAAGTTTGGGCTAGACTACGCGGTAAACTGATAGGAGATGATGCTTGATGGTTGGTGGTCCCGAAGGTAGCACCGCTGGACTGCGATTCAATCCTCGACAAAGTGCTGAAGAGTTGGAAGACGATTCTAGCGTTGGTCGCGAAGATTCAGAAGAGCGTGCCAAGCATGAGGCTAAGAAGCGCGAAGAACAGGAAAAGCGTGCTAAAAAATTGCATGGTATTCAACACATGAAAATCAAAATCCCTCAGAAAAACCCCGAAGATGAGGAAGATAGTCAAGTGAAACAACAGGCTGAACTTGCTCAAATGACAGGACAGGTCGGTCAAAACGAGGCTAACGCAGGTGGTAATCCAAATGCTAGCGGATTAGGTTCTAACATTCTTTTGTCAACAACAGATTACATTGACGATGCGTTTGAGATGATTCGCAAAAAGAAGAATGAGCCGAAATATGATACAGACAAACCACAGAAAACCACTACTATTGAAACTGTAAGAGCGCGCGAAAGAGCAAAAACAGGGAAGAAGCGTAAAGCGAAAAAGAATGTTAGAGTCGAGTCCATCAAAAGGAGAAGAAGGAAGAAGGGTAGCGGTGTGCCACTGAAAGCGGGGAATGTACGCCAACCCGGAATTGCTGCTACTATGTCTGCGGCTCGCGCACCTTATGCTTCATTCGGTGGAGGTTACACTTACAGGCAAAGAACCGCGCCTGTAAGACTCACCACTTCAACAGGGCGTTCTAGGGCAAAAGCCTCCTATGAGAATCCTAGAGAGCGTGAAGCAGAAGCGATGAGGCAGCAACAAAGGCAGAATCAGCCAACACAGGATGTAACACCGCCTATCCCAACAGTCACCCCTACTGCAAGAATACCACGCGCGGTTAGAGGGTCAAGAGATTCTAAGCCACATAAAAAGGCTACTAGGCAACCAAGAACTGCGGCAACACCGGGTGGTGCTGAAGCCGCGAAGGATTTGTCACTTGCTGGTGGTCGCGCTTCTGCTATGGCTGCTGGCGGTATCGGTTCAAGCGATTCAATTCTTGCGTCTGAAGAGTTTATCAGAAAGGGCAAGTTGAATCAACGCGATAAGATAGAATATCGTCAATTGATAGACCAACTCAA
>CEPG01003009.1_pt1 | contig 12559 bp, 19 predicted proteins | sample 530551 | NCBI WGS metagenome assembly CEPG01 (sample SAMEA2620384, study PRJEB7988) | marine metagenome | biome: marine biome (ENVO:00000447); feature: surface water layer (ENVO:00002042); material: "saline water (ENVO:00002010), including plankton (ENVO:xxxxxxxx)" | depth 5 m | reverse complement strand
GGAATAATCAAGGGTCTTATTTGTAGTGATGGTTTCAACATTTACCCCTCCTTTTAAGACCATATGACGGGGAATTTTGAATTGTGCTTTGTCAGTAAAAGCCATGTTATTGCTCCTCTTTACGCCTTTTGGCGCGTTCTAATTGTTTTACGACCATATTACGGGCCTGTTCTTGTGATACCTTACCATTGCTTGAATTGGCTACTCTTCTAGCCATTTGCTGTATAGTACTATTCTTGCATTTCATAAGCACTAAGCCCCAATTTTTGAAGTCGTGATTCAAAGGCGATCAAATCTTGAATTTGCTTTTGTCGCTTTCGAAGTTGAATTGCCCTTTCTGGTATATGTTGATCCTGTGCAATCCTGTCGATCGATCGTTGTTTTCTTATCTTCATAAGCTGTATGAAATGCTTATGAGGCAATTTGATTTTTCCCTCTAGAATGAGAGCTCTTCGAAATTCTGCAAAGCCTTTGTGATCAAATTCAAATATGGGCTCATTTCCGATAACCTGTACAGAAGTCCATTTGTCGGTATGATACGATCCCCCCCGCGCGGGATACATCCGTAGATAGTCATAATCCCTAGGGTTTAACACTGTAAAGCCGTTATTTTGCATCTTTGCCAAAGCGATTGATGGATCGGGGTGCTTCCCATCTTTTACGCCGTTAACGCCGCCCGTAATTCTTAGGGTTGTGAACATAGGGAGCAAAAGAGGCACTATATCCGGCTTTTTTCTCTTGTCTTCAAATTCAAATTCAAATTCGTACATTTCCCAATTTTTGACATTATGGATGAAGTAATATGGGGAATTAGAAGCTACAGGTAGCGATTCCCTATTTTTGACTTGATTTGACCATGGTTGAGAATTCATAATTTTTTGTCTCCTGTTTTATGAAAAGGTGATAACAGGACAGCCAAAAACAGGACAGGAAAATCGCCGCCCTGCTATCATAAAAGGCTAATCCTGTCCTATGTACTTGATTTGATTAGACAGCCACGATCTTGATCAATAACAGCCATACCGAGGTATGCGTGCCCTACAACGCGGGTTAGGGCTTCTGTAGCTGTTCTTTCCATTTCAATCAAAACCTTGCCCATTTGCATGAAATCAACCGCTGTAGGAAGTGAGGTGGGGATACCATCAATGTAACCTATGCAATTGGGGGTAATCATGTATCCATTATGAGCGGATGCGGCGTTTGTGACGTGTGAGGAGCGATATACTTCAACCCCAAAAAGAGAGCCTACAAAGCCTCTTCCTTTGGCTTCTAGCATAGCTTGAGTGGCTGTCATCATAGAGACGCTATTTGAAGTTTCATTTCTAAGGCTGTCTTGAAGCTCTACAAGCTGTTTTGGGTGCAATACAGCGGCATATTGACCATCTACACCAACGTTAGACGCGGCTTGCTCCAATGCAAATATAGCGTCAAAAAACAGGTCTACGGACATTGTATCGCTAGCTGAACCCACTACATTTGTACTCAAATTGTCCGCTGTCTCACATTGCAATTCTGCAAAGCGTGATTCATAAGAAGCGGCGATTGAGCGGGCAAGGCGGAAGGGATCAATGTCATTACCGCCCAATCCGGTCATTGTAGCAAGGTCGGAGATTTCATAACTCAAATATTGTCTACCTACCGTGATATCTTCACTTGCTTCTGTGATTGCTGTATCTGTACCAGTGGCGTTTTCAGCTATTCCGGCCATTTTATTGTATCCGTCAAGCCCCGCTTTTCTAACTGACATGACCTTAGAGCCACTTCCATTGATAGAGCCGTAGTAGGTCAAAAATTGGGAGTTTCTGAGATTTGCAGTATCTCGGAGAAGAAGGGTAATTTCTTGTGTGATCATCTTTGCAAGGCGCAAATTTGAAAGGTCGCTATAGTATGTAGCCATTTTGTAATTCCTTTGTGGTTAGATTTGGGCTGACAGCTATTTACGGGGGCGACCCTACCCATTTGTAATTCAAATTAACTATAACTTATTTTAACTTGAATTTGCTATTCTTTTTTGACAGGGCTTTTTTTGCTTTCAAATATAGAGTTGCATCCGCTGTTGTAGCTGTCTTTCCCTTATTCAAAAATGAATAGACCCGCGCCCGCGCCCAACTTGATTGCGTAGCGCCGGCCCTATGTCCTACGCTCCAAGCTTGAAGGCCCTTTCTATACACTTCATCTATGATCCCTTTGGGGATACCTGTTACACGCGCGACAGCTCCCACAAAGCGATCGCCCTGCTTTCCCTTCATCTTTGCCATTTGATCCGATATTTCAACCCTTAGATCCTTTAAGGCTGTAGTATGCTTAGAGGGCCTCAAATTCTTCTTTCCTACAGTATCCCCCGCCAAAGGCTTATACTGTGCTTTGCCTGTTACTTTACCCGCCATCCGTTTGCGTATTTGGGCCTTTCTTTTATCCGCCGTCGATTTCTTCAATCCGCGCGTGTATTTTTCTTGTACTTTTGGCTTAGCCATAATATCCCCCTTTGGTATGCTCATATATCATACAATAGAGGAACATGTATAGCCCTAGAAATCATTGGAGCATGTTACAGGGTGTAAACACCCCACAAAGAAATTTCAAGGGCGTTACAGGGGAAATTTGAGCCTCTATTTAACACCCCCTTCACAAGCCCCTAGAACGCCAATTACAAAAGCCCCCAAAGAGGGGGCATACCAGAAAACAAAAAAGCCCCCAAAGCGGGGGCAGATCCTAAGATAGCTTGACTTGATCCCATAGGGGCGAAGTCTTCAACCTGTACAGTATGGGGAAGGATTCATCTATCAAACGGGCCATAGACAGGTTTTTAACAGTGATAATCGCGTTCTTTGTCGTTTGCTCAAATTCTTTTGTAGCCTCATTGTGTGCCCTTTGGCGCTTTGCCTTATGGGGGAATTCCTCAAATCGGGCGGCGGCGTGTTCTTTGGCGCTTTGGGCTTCTGAAAGATGATGCTCTAAGGTTAACAAGAATAGGATCTCAAATTCCTCTTCATACATGATCACCCCCAAAGAGCCAGTTGTCAACCCTTTGCCCCTTTTGGCGTTTGATTTGAGCGTCAAATTGGAGGGTTTCAATTCGTCTATGTAGAGCTAGATAATTTCGGGTTTTAAGGGTCATAACTTCACATGTTTTACAATCATCTTCACTATGTATATACTGTAGCGTGTATTCATTTCTCTTAGGGTCGAATTTGATATCTTGTGGCTTTGGAGGGGCTATGATCCATAGATCCCGCGTTTTTTTACGTTTTAACATGGTTTTCCTGTTTATTTGGTTTGGGTGCTGTAAAAGCCAAAATATAAAGCGGGGGACATATGCCCCCCTGTAAATGTAGATTTGAAGCTGTCTAGAAGTAGATTTCTAGGATCCTGTCATGTGTCCATCCGGTATGATCAATACAAATCAAATACGAGCTGACTTCTTCTTTTGTAGGTATGTAGCGCGTATTTTGATATGATACCTGCTCCCATTTGCTGATTGTAGTTTGTGGAACACCAATTTCATTCGCTATATATCGTTGTGATTTGTTAGCCATAATCCTAAGGCCCTTCATAAGTAGAGGAAGAGGAACGCTTTCATTTATAGCAAAGAAAAAGTCATTCATGGGGACATCGGGCGCGGCTTCTGATTTGACATCGGCATAAACTACGGATTGAATTTGATCAAGATCTTTCCAAAGGGCACTGAGGGCCGGATCTGAAGGGTTGTAGGCATGTATATCGAGGTTTTTGTATTGCACAATCATCATTTGATTAGGCATTGTTTTTCTCCTGTTTTGGGGTTTTGCTGTAAAAGCCAAAATGTAAAGGGCGGGGGCATAAAGCCCCCAAATAGACTACATTGCAAAGAGCATATATTGAGCTGTGAATTTGTATCTTTTCATGCTTTTACACTCTTTAACGAGATCATAAGTAGATATAGGGCTATGAAGAAATCTAACATATCCCAAAGAATCAACGCCTGTAAAGCGGGATGGGCTTGTAGCATAGGGGAGCCATACCCATTGGCCGATTTGAATTCGAAGAACGCCGCGCCGGATCTTGTCGAGATCATCTTTGCAAAGATGCATTGTATTTTTATATCTCATGTCAAACGATCCAATTCCATAAGTTGATCGCAATTCTTCATTAGATACTGTACAAGCTCTGTATCCGTGCTGTAATATAGGATCGTATGCTGATAATCTACATCCATAATAAGAACTTTTCGTATCGGAGAAGCAGAATTTGATCTAATGTCAACTACCTCTAATTCTTCGATTGATTCTATGCCATTCATATTATGTTCACATTCTTCTATAACTTCCGATTCATCTGAGACGATTCTTTTTTCGCCGTCATACTCACGTATTAGAAACATTGTTTTTTGTTGCATTGTTTTCTCCTGTTTAATTTGGGGTGCTGTAAAAGCCAAAATGTAAAGGGGTAGGGGGCATCATAGGCCCCCCATAAATTAGGTTTTGTCTACCTTCAAGACGTGGATGCTTTTGCCCTTCGAGCGGGTCAATTCACGGCGGGCGCGGGTAGCTGTGAGAGCCTCTACAGTAAAGATTTGTTTTCCTGTAAAGCGTGACCAATAAGTAAAGGTATATGTGCTCATGTGTTCTCCTGTGTAGTGTAAAAGCCAAAATGTAAAGGGGTAGGGGGCATTATAGGCCCCCCGTATACTAGAGGCGCTCTTTGTGTCGAATAGAATTAAGAGCATCTTCAATCGTTTGGGCTGTAAAGAAGGAATCAAAAATTCGCCCGCTCTTAGCTTTTTGCATAACGTTGACTCTAACGTATCCGCCGTTAGCAAAGTAAGAGCGAGTATCGATCCAGTATCTAACTGCTTCATTAGAGGTATCTGACTTAGGATCGAGAAAGCGAATTGTAAAACTGTAGCCGTTGCACTCTTCATGAGTTGTAAACATCGCGCCGGCGTTTCTCATAGCTATAACGTGTTGATTGTTTTCAAAGTTTTTCATGTGTTTTCCTGTTTGTTTAGGGTGCTGTAAAAGCCAAAATGTAAAGCGGGGGACATATGCCCCCCTGTAAAAAATTGCAGGAGGAGAAGATTTGTTATTGGGCTGTAAAAGAGCGGGGGAGAAGGAAAACAACTTTATGAAGTTTGTTTCATGTTGTAACTATACAGCAAGCCTTTACAGGTTGCAACATTTATCTATAACTTTAACGAATTTATTTTTTATCCTTTTTGTGAAATCGCCGTTTAAGGCAGCTCTATAGATGAAATCGCAAGCCGATCGGCGGGGGATCCTCCTGTAATTTTTTTGTGATATCACATAAGATATTTGTAAATCTCCCTTATAGCACCCTGTAACAGAATATAGCGATTAGAGCGCCATATTTGCCCCTAGAAGCCTTTGAAAAATCGAAGCAGTGTAGTTACACTCTCTAATCCTGTAAAACGATTCGGACACTATTGGTCCTAGCAATACAGGCCCCTCAAAAGGCGCTTTTTGGGAAAAGATTAAAAATATCGACTTCTCAGATATCCGGATCGGGGTTGACTTGCCAATATAGAAAAAAGTTGGTCCAACTGTGTTTTTGTACAGTGGAATTTTGTACAGTACCCAAAAAAAAATTCCGGACATATTTTGACAGCAAAAAAAAGCCCCCTAATTTCTTAGAGGGCTTAGCCTAAATTTGATTTGAATAGACTAGAGAGAAGAGAAGAACATACAACGTAGATCATCTGTAGCGGCGGGCGCGGCTCCAAAACTCACACGTGATACACCGCCGGATCCCCCTGTACGGCTAACAGTGTATTCATCAGCATCGGCGGGGCTAGATTCAACCTGCTTGAGAATAAGACCGTTTTTGATCACAAGAAGAACATCAAAGTTTTCGACAACAGTTTCAGACAAATCAAAGTTAACGTTAGATCCGTTAGGGGAGAAAGCCTCAAAAGAGGGAGCGATTGCAAGTCTAACAGCATTTGAATTGATATCGATAGTTGCATTATCTACGGATACTTTGATACCACTATCATTCGCAATAGCGCCGTTAGAGGCAAGCTGAACAGCGGATCCGGCTACTTTGTCAGAAGTGGTAATTTGGTTTAATTTGCTATCTGGTATAGACCCCGCTAATTTATCTTGACTAATGGATCCGGCCAATTTTGCATTTGTTACGCCCAAATTTTTGATTTGAAGAGCATCACTATCGATCTCTATAGTAGAATCGTCAACCTTCACTTTAAGCGCTTTGGAGCTAGAATCCTGCTCAATTGCAGATCCTGCCATAGCAGCCACAAGATCCGCGACAGCTTCTGTTTTTGAATTGCCATCTGTAGCATCCGCAAAAGCAATAAAGTCCGCCGTAATGTCTACAGTTCCATCCGCTAGATCGGTAATATCCATTTTCAAATTTGATACAGCGGCGGATCCGTTGTAGTTTGTGAAAGTGATACCCGCGTTAGTAGCAGGAGAAAGGGAATTCAAATTTGATCCCAAAGCAACGCCGGAAATTGTTGAATTGGAGAGCTTTGAATTGTCGATTGAGCCGGCTAGCATGGCATTTGTTACGCCCAAAGCTTTGATTTGAAGAGCATCGCTAGCGACTTCAATACTTGAATCGTCAACAGCAACATCAAGCCGATCGCCTGTTTTGGTGAGTGCATCCCCCGCTGTAACGCTTCCAAGGCCCGTAAATTGGGAAAATGTAATAGCATCATTTCCCAAAGTAGGAGCTGTATTGTCAGTACAAATAAAGCCTTTATCGGCGTTTGAGGTACCTGCAATAACGAAAACAGCCGCTGAGGGGAATTCAGATCCTGCATTGAAATCTGATGAACGTGCCATGGCAGCACCTGCACTAGCGAACACGTAAACGCCGTTTTCTGTGCTGTCTGTTTGATCTTTGATTAGAATTCTATCATCCGCGCTAAGTGTTACGCCATCAATAGAAGAAGGGGCCGAACTCAAATCAACATTAGCTGTAGAAGCCGCGTTAACCGCATCCTTCCAATATGCCCCCTGTTGTACTGAATCGACGTATGCTTTTGTTGCAGCATGTGCATCCGCTGTAGGGGTAGCTACAAGGAGGGTTGCACTTCTATAATCAAAAGTACCTGTGAGATCAAGTTTTGACGCGGGGATAGACCCTGCTAATTTGGCGCTTGAGACTGCTAGATCTTTGATCTGGGCGCCCGATATTTGAATTGCCATTGGCTAATTACCTCAAAAGAAAAAGTGAATTCGCCCTGTTTTCAAAAACTATAATACTACATCTCTTCGAATAAAATATGAATATATGAAGAAGATCCGCCGGATCCTACATAAATTGTATTATTCCGATTGTTACCCCTCCCCATATGTATAGTCAAGACATTATTTGCAGGAATGAACATTTGATCATCTGACGCGGCTATAGTACCACCATCCGATCCGCTATGGCTTATCTTTGAAGCTACAGAAGATCCAATTTGAATTCTTCCACATGATTTGGGGAGCTGTACTTCTGTCCATCTATTAGCGGTCGCGTTTGATTGAAAGGTTTTTGTACTGGGGTAGGTTGTTACACTTGAATAATCTTGTGCCATTTTTGAATTCTCCTATGAGGCGGGGATATACTCTACGACTATTGTTTCCCCATTTTGGGGGGTGAAAGTAGTTGTAAATGTAGTTTGTGTGTTTTCATTGAATGTAGAGGATTCAACCTGTCTAACGCCATTCCAATACACCCTTAGAGAGCCGGATTGGATCTCTTCTGAGATTGTAAATTGGGTACGTGTTCCATTTACTTGACTTGTTAAATTCTGTTTTGACAAAGCCGATCCCCCTTCATTGATTTGTATTGTAAAGACAAAGGGCATAATCATCCCTGTTTTCTTCTGTTTTTGTACCACTCAGATCGGATTTGCTCTCTATTTGCTTCATACAATTCAAGATCATCATAGACGCGATTTGATAGGCTCGTTTGTCTATCCGGTAGACTAACAGCCCCTTCATTCGTCTTAGGCGCTACAGGCGTGATTTGTGGCTCTTCTATGGCTAAATCTTGAAGTTGGGCGCGCTCGATATTTGGGCTTTCTTCTACTTCTTGATCTAGCTTCATATTTGATCGGGCCTGTTCAATATGAGGGCGTAACATGTACGGAGCTTGATCGGGGTTCTCAAAAGCATTTTTAAGCCAGTCCCCCAATTCAATTTTTTTGTCTGTTTTTGACATTGCTCTTTCATAGGCCCATTCGATCCCCTCTATCATTTCCGGATCTGTCAAGCCGTAAGAAGATATCGATGTGTATCGATCAAATCTTTGATTTGCTTTCTCATATTTGGATTGGAGCTCTTCAACCTGTCCCCGCAAAATGTCTACTGTAGCGTTAGCTTTTTGAGCTTTTGTAAGATCCTTTTCAAGTCTCTCTAACTGGCTCTCATATTCGGATGCCCTTTGTGCAACCTTTGATACACGTTCTTTGATAATGGATTCTACTTGTGATTTGAGGATGTAGATTTTCCCCTCATGTTCTATTTCATTCATGGCTTTATACTCCTGTTTTTTACATGAATTCGGCGCGTTCCTTTCGGATTCTTATTAACTCTTTTCTAGCCTCTATATCGTCTAGATCGGGATTTAACTGCATAATAGCGTCAATCGGTGAAATCAAGCCGGCGGATAATTTTTGAATTACATCCTCTCTATTTGCTTTCATTTCTTCGGGGCTTAACTTTAACTGACTGTATTGTACTCTATAGCCAGATTCGGGCAAATTGGTATTTAAAAATCGGTTAGACAAAGCAGCTGTTTTTGATAACAATTCCTCATCATAATAACGAAATACAGGGGCATATTTTCTTTGTGCTTCTCTTTGCCCTTCCCTACTTATAGAGAGCGCATAGCCCGATCTAGGGTCGCCGGATGTCCTCATAACTTCACTAGAGATCCCCGCTGTAGTAGCTACTCTAAATTCATATTTGGCTATCGACTCTAACATCTTTTCTGGATCGGCGGCAGGTTGAAAACTCCCAATTAGGGGCTGTCCTGTCACATCCGGATCGGACATGAAAACAAGTATAGAAGCCGGATCTGTAGCAATAGAGGCCCGCCGCGCGGGTATGTCTTGATCTACAGCGGATTGACCTGCCAATTGGAGCCCCGCTACGTACTTTTGACTAAAACAGCAATCTTTCACCAAATGCAGGTACATGGAAAAAAGGACTGCAGAATTTAAAGAACCATAAACCAAAGTAGAATTGTCGAATGCGTTCCATAGAAGCCCAGTTTTTTCTGCTCTGTATAATTGAATTGGTAAAAATGGCTTTCCTTGGCTATCCCTGTAGGGGTAGGCTACCCCTTTGTGGGTAGGGTGACCCATATACAATTCGGATACATCCTCACCCAATTGGCCATTTGAATTGATGCGGTACATACCAAAAAGCGGGTTTTCCTTATCTCTTATGTCAAAAACATCGGCTACCCATTCATACTTTGATTTGATTTTGTTGTATCTCAATCTCCACTCTTGATAGTACAAAGGCTGATCGGGATTGTCCTCACTTGCTTTACAAATAACAAAATCTGGAGTGACAGGGCGATATCTAATACCCGCATCCCGCGCCTCTACTCCCTCAACATGTGGCACTACATCTATTCTAACAAAGCACTCTCTAAGCCCCAATGTAAGCTGTTGAACACGTTGCATCAAAGGCCATAGGCCCGCGCGTGTTATGATGCCCTCTCGCCCTATAAGAGCAGATATATCCTCATCACTTGAATTCGTTACTATGGGTTGATCTTGATATAGTACAGCCAATTGACGTGTAACCTGTTCAAGTGGATTTGATGATAAATCAGCTACCCCCCATGATTCGCGCCGATCCGCGCTCAAATGATGTAATAGCTCTTCTTCCAAATCATCCATCCATGTACCTTGGATCATCCGCCTTCTAAGCGCTGTATGTCGCCATCTTTCCCCCTCATAAGAATTAGGGGCCGGCGGTTTTACTGGTATATTTGTATTTTTATCAATCATAACAATCCTAGAATAATGCAATTTTGCTAACTGTACTTCTATAATTTGATTTGTCTATCAATCTAAGACTAGCATATCTAAGGGCATCTATGCTATGCCCATAGGGATCACGTGATCTAGCTGACTGATCTCTTTTCATGGTCCAATTTTGAATTGACTTAATAAGCTGTTTACAATTGGGGTGTATGAAAAAATGTTTTCGAGCCATGATCGCGGATAGCATAGAAGCCCCAAAATAGACGCTATGTCGCCTCTTCTGTGCTCTTCTAATGACAAATGGGAGCGTCTTATGAGGGAGCCTTAGAACAGCCTCAAATCCTCTCATCAAAAGCAAGTTAGACATCTTGTAACCATCACGGGATCGACTTGCGTTGTGTTCCCCGTCCCCGATCCATTCACACATATTAGGCGATATTTGATTTCTGTCTAACATTGCTAGTATATGGCTTGCAAGAGCTTCCGGCGTACTTTCCCCCGCTGTATACTCGTCTAGAACATACAAACGGGGCAGATTAGGATCTTTGACATCTACACAAATCAAAATAGCAACTTGTGAATTAGGGGCGCTCCCATGATCTATCCCAATTGCAAATTTGTAATCCCCGCCGGATGGGACAGGGCGATCGGTTATCATACTAACAGGATCAAAATGCGTAAAGATGATGCCTACAGGAGCCACATGAAAGGATCCGTTAATTCTTGCTTCCCTGTCTATAGGCAAAAAAGAATCGGTGATCTCTTTGATTTGATTTTCCGATAACAAAGGTTGTAGGCCCTTAGGCGTTGTATCCTCTACAGTTAAGCAAGCTTTTGTACATGAAATCTTATTTGATTTGACCATTTCTTCTATATATGAAACGTCAACCCCGCCGACGGGGGTCATAGTGATAGCCAGTATTCCCCTAGTACCCCCCGCGCCCCCTCTAAGGGTACGGGCTAGACATTCATTGAAAACATCCATAGGTACAGGCTCATCTATACAAATCAAATTTGCTGTAGCCGATGCCAGTCCTAGCCCTTGATTCGCCGTTTTTATTCTTATGATACTTCCATTTTTGAATTTGACTAGAGGATTGACCCCTCTAAAGCCCTTACCTCTAACGAATTCACAGGAGGGATCTAATTCATATTTGGGGGTCATAGAATAGAGCTTCTCTTGAATAATTACGCTTTGCTGATGGCTATGAGTAATTAGAATTGCTTCTATAGGCGGGGGATCTGTTTTCAAATTTGGATGTCTACCTAAGCAATGATACAGCAATAAGGCACACGCGGCGGCGGTTTTCCCTACTTGATTTCCTCCTAACAACATTTTGATTTTTGATTTGTCATCCAAAAACTTGCTTTGGGGGCGTGTGGGCCGGAAATATGATAACGGATCCTCTTTTGATTTCTGCTTTAACCAGTATATACGCGATGCAAGGCCACAAATAGACATATCAATTCCTTTTCCAAAAGAGATCAATACAATCTTGTTTTAAGGCGGGATCTTGATATTGGTTACACCACGTCTCAATCCTAATTTTGTTATTGATATTTGATATGCTCTCACAAGTAGCGCCGGATGTTTCACTATCGATCCCGCGCGTGAATTGCATACAAAGCACTTCTCTACAAAGGGTGTCGCCGTTTTCTTTGATATATGCCGGCTCACAAAGGGGCTTTGTGATATCGAGGTTTGTTAGCTGTTTTTGAACGTCTATTTGACCTTTGGCGATCTCTTCTGTATCTTCTTTGGGCTTGTCTTTATGTGTTAATCCAAATACAGCCCCGCCGCCCAAAAGAACGCCGCCTAACAATGCTAATATGATTTCCATAACACCCCCCTTTAACTTCATAACTTTAACTTCTTTGATATGATACTACTCTCTATTCTTTGTTTCAAGACAGGAGGAAGGGCCATAAGTAATCCTTCTATTTCAGACAATATTTGATCATCATTCATATCTGAAAACATCCCGCTATTTTCCTTCTCTTCTTCTTTCCTCAAATCTAACGCTAAGTGATACTCTTGTCTTTTGAGGGCTGCAAAAGCTTGGAAGGATCCAGTTTTTAACGCATCCGCCGCCGCCTTTGAAAGCTGCACATATTGATCGGATAAGATTTGGCGAGCTGTCCCCATAACAGGAGAATCCTGCTCTTCTACTTTGGGCGCTCCCTCTTCTACTTTGGGATCCTTTACATAGCGCCATTTACGCTCTAAGAGCCAAGCACTAGCCCTCCAATCATCATTCGAATGGCGTTCAATATTTGCCAGATGTTTTAGCGCCCCTTGGCTTTCACTTGCTTTTACGGCATCAAAGAAATCTTTGAATTGGGCCTCCCCCTGTTCTCCCTTATTCATCCAACGATAAAAGGTAGGGGCCGTTATTCCGGCGGCTTGCATAGCGATTTTGTGTGTTGCTCCTTTCTCTAAGGCTGTAGCTACAATTTGAATTACATCCTTTGTCAGCTTGCCCTTACGCCCGCGCCCTTTGCTCTTCTTCTTTGGTGGCTCTTCTTCTTTTGTTGACATTTAAATTCCTGTTTTGTAAAAAAGTTAAAAAAAATTGGACCTCACACAAGAAGAGTCCGGTGTCGTCA
>CEPG01039471.1_pt1 | contig 12670 bp, 24 predicted proteins | sample 530551 | NCBI WGS metagenome assembly CEPG01 (sample SAMEA2620384, study PRJEB7988) | marine metagenome | biome: marine biome (ENVO:00000447); feature: surface water layer (ENVO:00002042); material: "saline water (ENVO:00002010), including plankton (ENVO:xxxxxxxx)" | depth 5 m | reverse complement strand
TTTTCTTTTCTTTCTTTTTGTTTACTTTTTCTTTCTTTTCTTTAATTTTAAATATATTTGTGATATGATACAATATGTTATAGAAAAAATACTAGGCTATACTTCAATATCTTTAAGAGACAAAATAGATAGACTTCTTGAAATGGATGCTACTATATATTGTAATTTAGGAATAGATTCTACAAAGACAGAAAGACAAGAAGCAAAAAAACAAAGCAGAATAATATACAGAGCTATAAAGCAATTAGATGAAAGACTAGGTAATAGTTTACTACAAGCTATGGACAGATGAGAAAAATATCTCGTAAAGGTCTTATAAAAAAACTCGATACTATATTCTCAGAATACATAAGAAAAAAAAATGCAGATAAAAAAGGTTATGTAACTTGCATCACTTCCGGTAAAAAATATCACTATAGCGAAGTAGATGCAGGACATTTTATATCTCGTAAAGAAATGAGTACAAGGTGGCACGAGGACAATGTATGGCCACAGAGTAGGTATGATAATAGATATCGATTTGGTATGCAGTATGTCTATAGTCTTGCATTAGAAAAAAAGAAACAAGGCCTCCCTAAACATCTATATAACGAATCAAAAAAAACAATAAAGTATTCTATAAGTGATCTTAAAGAGATGGTAGAAAAATATAAAAAATTGTTAGAGATAGAGAATAAAAGATTATCTTTGTAAGTTCTTACCACCTTCGGTAAGCGTTTTGTTTTTAGGGGAGGATTTATTTTCTCCCCTTTTTTTTTGGTATTATGATTTGTTTTATCCACATTTTTTAATTAATTTAGATTCTCATTTAAAAACAAAACTTATGAATATAAACAAAGAAACACAAGATACATTAGAAATAAAAGAGCAGTTAGCTTTTATACAAAACCATTGGAATAAAACAGGAGAATGGTTATTGACTAACAATCTAAATAAAGTACAACTTAAAACCTTAATTATAATTTTAGAACAATTTAAAAAAGGATTTGTAAGTAAAGAGGTTATGGTACAGACTATAGATTCTCTTATTGATGTAAAAATTAATGATAGTAAGTATGGCAGCTCCTAATATAGACGAACTAAACAACAGAATAAAACTTTTAGGTAAGAAAGTAAATACTTTAATAAATTTATTCAACGAACTTAAAAGTGAAAACAAAGACTTGAAAATTAAAGTCAGATTAGTTATGAAAAAAAACAAAATTACTAACGAAAGACAATTAGAAGAACATTTAAAATAAAACAATGAAAGAAACAGGTACAATCACAAAAATAAATCAAACAGGACAATATCCTACAAAAGATAGGGAAACAAATAAACCTATCATTATGAAAATATATACAATAGATTTTAAGCACATACAAAATACAACATATTATAATCCTCACGAATTGAAAGTAAAAGAAGGAGATTACGTAGAATTTGAATATAATAAAGCTGATGCAAAAGTTTCAGCAATAAAAAAAATTGTACAACCTATGCACGGAAACTACAAACCACAAACAACTACAAACAAAGAACCTTACGTTACTGCTGACCAACAAAGACAAAATGAAATCAATTTTGGTAATAGATTAAATGTAGTTGCAACATTATATTCTGGTCAGGGCGATAAAATTTCCCTTGACGAATTATATGAAAAAGCAGTATATTTATTTAACAAACAAAAACCTTTCAATTAATATGGAACTAATAGGAATTATAAAAGAAATAGAAGAAACAAAAAAATTTGGTAGTAATGATTTCAAGGTCAGAAATATACTGCTTGAAACAAAAGAGAAATATCCACAAAAAATACAAATAGCTTTTCAACAAAAAAACTGTGAATTACTAAATGATTTTTCTGTAGGAGATGAAGCAAAAGTAAACATTAATATAAGAGGCAGGGAGTGGACTAATAAAGAAGGTGTTACCAAATATATCAATACAATAGTGGGATGGAGAATACAGCACGACCAAGTTGTTACTTTACAAGATCAACAACCTGATAGAGTAGAACCTGACCCATTACCTTTCTAATGCCTAAAACACCAGAGTATTATAATGGAAAGAATGGTTATACAGCTCGTGAAGTTGTAGAAAACTTTGACCTAAATTATAATCTTGGAACTGCTTGTACTTATATACTTAGAGCATATAGAAAACACAAAACACCTAATAGATGTTTAGAGAAAGCAATACATCATTTACAATTTGAATTAGATAAATTACAGAAAGAATAATGCTAATAAACTTTGGAGACGAATTAGATAAGGTAGATAAAATAAGACAAGGCCTACTTAAAGAAGCTCCAAAGTTAGGGATAGATGAGATAGACAATGTAATTAGATTCAAAAGAAATGTAACTTGCTTTGCAGGACACGCAAACGTAGGTAAAACATCTATTATACTTTATTTTATGTTACTCTTTGCTATGAAACATAAAACTAAGTTCTTGGTATTTAGTTCCGAAAATGAACCTTATGGCCTTATCAGAAAACTTTTAGAGTTCAAATCTTACAAACCTATCAACAAAATTTCATCGGAAGAATTAGAAAAAGATTCAGAATTTATATTTAATCATTTTAAATTTATTGACTGCGAAAAGAACTATGATTACTTAGATTTATTATCTTTATGTGAAGTTGTATATCCTCAATATAAGTTTGACTGCTTAATTGTTGATCCGATAAACAGCTTGAGAAAAAATAAAGGTATGATGAAATATAGTAATGCTTACGAGTATCTATATGAATGTATGACAGATTTTAGAATATTTGTCAAACAATACAATGTAGGTCTATGGTTAATTATGCACTCAGTTACTGAAGCATTTAGAAAACGTTATGCAACAAATCACGAGTTTGCTGGACATCCCTTACCTCTTGCTATGAGTGATGTAGAAGGAGGTAATGTTTTTGGAAACAGAACAGATGACTTTTATACAATACACAGACTTACACAGCACGAATCAAGATGGATATATACAGAGCTGCACTCAAAAAAAATTAAAGATCACGATACAGGAACAAAACCAACACCTTTCGATTCTCCCTTATTACTACAAAGTATACCCAACAATGTAGGTTATAAGTTAGGAGACAAAGACATAATAAATAAATCAATAATAGAACAACTTAATTTTCCATTTTGAAAACACCTGTAGAAAAGGCATACGATAGACACGAGAAATGGTTAGAAATAACTAAATCTTTCGGTGGCCTTAAAGATACAGAGGTAGAAGATATAGTACAAGAAATGTATGTTTTATTGATTCGTAATACACAAAAAGGTATAGATTTTAGTTATGGTAATGATATAAATTATTATTACTGTTTTAGAATCCTTAGAGGTCTTTATGTCGATTTGATTAGAAAGAAAATGAAATACACGCTTGTTGAACTTAATGGCCTTGAAATTACTCAACAAGATTCTTGTAACTATGTTGAGGTATATGAAAAAATACAAAATGCACTTAAACAAATATATTGGTATGACAGAAAGGTATATGAGATAGTCGATGAGCAAGGGGTAAGTATAAGTGAGCTGTCAAGAAAAACAGATATATCTTACTATTCACTTTACAATACATTCAACAAAGTTAAATTAAAACTCAAACAATTATTATGAGATTAGGAGACAAATTAGAATATATAATAAACATCATTACATTTGGCAAAGGTAAAGCAATAGCTACTTGGATAGCAAATAAATTAGGGTATGATGACTGTGGATGTGATGAGAGAAAAGAATACTTAAACAACATATCAAGAAATGGCGACAAAATGGAAGAAACTAAATAAAAAAGAATACGACAGATGGACTGTATTCAAGTCTGTAAATAGTAGCAGTATTAACAAAGAGGAACAAGTATTAATAGCAAAAATACATTCTAAGTATTTCGTACACGATTATTATATACCTTGCTCTTGTACACCTCGACAATGGAATCAATGGATTAGTGATATAAATACTATTTACGACAATGGGTATAGAAACGATAAATAAGTTTGAAAAAACTGTAGTATCATTCCTCAATGAGTTTGAAGGATGGGATTTGAAATGGAGTGAAGGAAAGTACGAACATTATGACGCATCTGGTCTTACGCCAAAAGGCCACAAATGCGTAATGGAAATGAAATTTAGAAACAAATACTACAAAGACAAACTACTTGAAAAGTATAAGTATGATAAACTTATGGAAATGGATTCTGAAATCGTGAAACTTTATTTTGTTAGCGATCCAAAGGGAACATACTTGTATTGGATAAACTATTTAGAAATGCCAAAAGTAAAAGAATTGTATTGTCCTGATACGACCTTATGGACAAAAAAGAAGTTGTTAAAAAAAGTGTATTTACTTACAGAAGATATGGCAAGTATTGTACATAAATCATAGTTATATTCAAATGTGAATTATTTTCACTATATTGCAAGAATGAAAAAACAAAGACAATATCGAAGCAATCAAGGTAGAAACCCAAAGAAAGAAGAAGTTACCTACCAAACCTTAAAGTTTGCATTAATACTATTTACAATATCTATTGGTAGCTATGTAATTTTAAAACTATGGATATAAAAGAAAAACAAAAGTTTGAATTAGCTTTCAACTATATTGGTAATGCTATGACAAAAGCATTTGAATCAGCAGAACCACAAAGAAAAAAAGAAATAGGAAACTTTATAAAATGTTTGAATGTAATGTATATGTACACAAACAAACTAGAATCAAATATAATAATCAAAAAACAAGAGAATGATACAACTTTTAGACGGAAACGAATACAACAAGAAAGACTTGTTAGAAAAAATGGTGGATGATAATTTTTATTATGGAGAACTAAACAAACTTGCTCTAAGTAGCTCAACTATAAAACTTTTAATGGATAGTCCTAAAACATATAAATATATATTAGAATACGGAAATCCTGAATCACAACCTTTGAGAGATGGAAAACTTGTTCATTTAAGTATATTAGAGCCACATAAATTCCAAGAATTAATATTCGTAAATGTATCTTCCAAAAATACAAAAGCATATAAAGAAGCTAGAACAAAATACGGAGAAGTATATACAAGAGCTGAGAAAGAATATGCTGAAAGAATTACTGATCATTTTTTAAGAAACGAGTATGCTCTAAAATGTATAACAAACTGTGAATTTGAGATTCCAAATATAGGAATGATAGGTGGCTACCCTTTTAGATGTAAAGCAGATATAGTTTCTGAAAAAGGTATCATTGATATAAAAACAACAGCTAGTAAAATTAAAAATTGGGAATATGATATAGATAAATATTCTTATGATGTTCAATTATATATATACTGTTCTATTTTTAATATTCCACCATCAGCATTTAAGTTTCTAGTTATAAATAAAAATAATTTAGATATAGGATATAGAGATGGCAACCAAAGAATTTTTGACAATGGAAAACAAAAAACTTATTTAGCATTAAAAGAATTTGAAAAATATTTTATAAATGGAGAAGATTTAGACAATAGAATAATAAAAATAGGAAAAGACTAATTTTAATAAAACAATATGAAAACAAAAATACTCAACAAAGGAACATACACACCTGATTTTAAAATTAAAAATTTAAAAAAAGCAAAAGTAAATAGAGATTTATTTCTCAAACATTCAGAAAACTTTGATCAGAAATTAAATAAATATGGATGGCTTTTGCCAATAACAATTTCAGCAAGTGGATTAATTTTAGAAGGTCAGCATAGAGTTGAATCTGCAAAAAGAATGAAACAAAAAACTATTCCTGCATACATAGTTAATTGGTTAAATGATAAAAACGAATTAGAAGTTTTAAATACAATAATAAGTTTAAATAATTCTAATAGAGGTTGGAATACAATAAACTATTTAAAATCATTTAAGGAACATAATAAAGATTATAAGTTAGTTTATGAAGCTATAATTAAAAATAAAGATACAATAACAGCAGGTAATATGATACATATATATTTTGGAAAGACTGTAAATGTTTTTAAACAAGGCCAAAGTAAAATATTAAATTTAGAATTTGCAAAATATTTGTGTAAACATATATCTAATTTGGTAACTAAATATGGTAAAAGAAAAATACAAGCATACCAGATAAGAGAAATGATTATAGTAGGAAATGTGAAAGCAAAAGGGAATATTCAAATTATGGATTATTTGTTTAGAGAATATGATAAAATGGCTCAAGGAAATCACCCTGCATTAACATCTATAGCAGAATTTAGACCTTACATAGAAAGAGAATTAAATTCTTATTTATCGCTTACAAAATGATAAATATTTATAATCAAGACTGTATGGAAGCTATGCAAAAAATGTCAAATAATCAATTTGACTTAGCTATTGTTGATCCTCCATATGGAGGTGGACAAAACTACAATTTTAGATATACTGAGAATGAAACAAAAAAAGTTTATGATAATGTAAGGCCAAGTGATTTTTATTTTAAAGAACTTTTTAGAGTTTCTAAAAATCAAATTGTTTGGGGGGGTAATTATTTTACTAATAATTTGCCAGAAAGTAGAGGATGGATATGTTGGGATAAAAAACAACCTTTAAATGGTACACAGTTTTCGAACTTTGAATTGGCTTGGACTTCTTTTGATAAAGTTGCAAAAATGGTTGTTTGTGCTAATGCTGGTTTCAATCACGGAGACAAACGTATTTACAAAGAAAGTACAATACACCCAACTCAAAAACCAATTAGCTTGTATTATTGGCTGCTTAAAAATTATGCAAAAAAAGGCCAAAAAATACTTGATACTCATTTAGGTTCAGGCAGTATAGCTGTAGCCTGTAATCAATTAGGTTACGAACTTACAGGTTATGAAATAGATAAACATTATTTTGAAGAGGCTAAGAAAAGAATACAAAAACATAAAAGACAATTAAGATTATTATGAATAAACAATTAAGAATAGCAAACAGAATAAACAAAATAGCAAAGGTAGATGTATTTGAGAACTCAAGGAAGTCTGATGTAGTAGAAGCAAGATCGCTACTTGTATTCATACTATACAAATATGAAAAGATGAAGTTACAAGAAATAGCAAACTTCTTTCGCAAATATGGAAAAACTTCAGACCACTCATCAGTATTACACGCACTCAATATGTTTGAGATATACTTAACTACAAATAAAACTTTAGGAAAGTGGCTGACAATGCTTACAAAGAATATTAAAGATGTAAACAATGAGGCCAAGATAGAATTTATAAAACTTAAAGTAAATTATTTAAGTGATGAAAGCATCAAGACAATGGTAGAGCTGGTAGATACAATGGAACAAAAAGAATTTGAAACAATCGAAAATTAATTAAATTTTACGATATATAGATATAAACAGAATTAATTAATTAATGTTTTATTAATTTTTACTATGGACGGAAGAAAAAATAATGGAGGCCATTCTACAAAAGGACGAGCAGGTAGAAAACCTAAAACACAAGAAAAAGAACTCATAGAAAAACTTGATAACATAATCAACAATGAAGAGGTAATAAAAAAACTAAAACATTTAATTGATAAAGGAGATATGAGAGCTTTAAATTTATATATGGGTTATAGGTACGGCAAACCAAGAGAGACTAAGGACATTAGTATAAACGAGGATATGCCGTTATTTATAGACTGATGTTTACCAAAACTACGGCACTCGACAAACTTAGAGGCCTTGATAAAAGACTACGAATAATTAGAGGAGGCTCGTCAGCAGGAAAGACTATTGCAATACTTATGATCTTGATAGATTATGGTATGCGTTATCCATTCAAAGAAATAAGCGTTGTGGCAGAATCAGTGCCACACTTACGTAGAGGAGCTTTAAAAGACTTTCTCAATATACTTAAGGTATTGAATAGGTATGATGAAAGAAAGTTCAATAGAAGTATCTTAAAATACGAATTTAGTAATGGTAGCTACATAGAGTTCTTTAGCACAGACCAACCAGACAAACTGAGAGGTGCAAGAAGAACAGACTTATTTATCAATGAGTGTAATAATATTAGCTTTGAGGCCTACCAACAATTAGCTGTAAGAACATCAGGTAATATATGGCTTGACTACAATCCAACTAATTTGTTTTGGGTAGATAAAGAATTGATAGGACAAGAAGATACAAACTTTGTAACACTTACTTACAAAGACAATGATAGTTTACCAAAGTCAATAGTAAAAGAAATAGAGAAAGCAAGAGTGAAAGCTAAAACATCTACATATTGGGCTAATTGGTGGAAAGTATATGGACTTGGAGAGATAGGTAGTTTAGAGGGTGCTTGTATTCCTGACTGGAAGTCAATAGATAAATTACCAGATGATGCAAGGCTTCTTTGTGCAGGTCTTGACTTTGGATATTCTGTTGATCCTACAACCTACATAAGATTATACAAATGGAACAATGCTTATATATTTGATGAGCTGCTGTATAGAAAAGGTATGTTAAATAGAGACATAAGTAATTTTATAACTGACAGTAGAGCATTAGAACATATTTACGCAGATAGTGCAGAGCCCAAATCAATACAAGAGATTAGAAGTTACGGCCATAGAATATTCCCTGTAACAAAAGGAAGAGATTCTGTAATCTATGGTATAAACCTTATAAACCAGAATGAAGTGTATGTAACATCAAGATCGAAGAATCTAATTAGAGAACTACAAGGCTATGTATGGGATAAAGATAAAGAAGGAAACAATATACAGAAACCTACAGGCCTACATCCTGACTGCATTGATGCAGCTCGATATGCACTTATGATGCAATTAGAAAGGCCAAACAAAGGTAAATATGTTATAAGATAACAGAGGTAGATAAAATATTTATTAAAAAATGTTAATTATATTCAAAAAAGTATTATATTAGCAATATAATTAAAAAACAAAACAATGAGTAAAATAGATATTTTTATAAACACAGAGGATTACAAAAATCCAAAAGTAGAGATTACTGAGAAAAAAGAAATGAAAGTAATTAGACAAGCTGCCGACAAATTTACAAGAACAGGTCTTGTATCTAATGCTTGGTTTACTGAAACTAAACAAGATGTAATAAAACAAATAGGAAAAGAAAATTATAACAAGTTGCAAAAAGAGGGAATATATAAATCAGATTATGCAACATTTAAAATAATATCGTAAAACAATGAATCACTTTAAATTTTTCATAAAAGCATTACTACTTTGGTTAGCATTTTATATAGGAGTATACATTCAGTTAATTAGTTAGTTGTTTAATTTAATTGCAACATATTTAGTTTAGTTTTTCATAATAACTGAATGATAGGAGGTCTCAAATTGGCCTCCTTTTTTTTTGTCAAAAATCCACTTTAGATTTCGATATATATATATGAGAGTTAAAATAACTGTACCAAATGATTTGTCAGAAATCAAATTATGGCAGTATCAGAAGTTTGTCAAGATACAAGAGGATAATACAGACGAAAACTTTCTAGCTTCTAAAATGATAGAAATATTTTGTGGTATAAGTCTCAAAGAGGCCTACACATTAAAAGCAAAAGACGTTCATAGAATTACAGGAATACTTGCAGATATGTTTGAACAAAAGCCACATATCAAAACAAGGTTTGTACTCAATGGTGTGGAATATGGTTTCATACCAAACCTAGATGATATGACTTTGGGAGAATATGTTGATCTTGATACTTACTTAGGTAAATGGCAACAAGTAGAAAAAGCTATGGCAGTTCTTTATAGGCCAATTATAAACACTTATAAAAACAAATATACCATAGAGGAGTATAAAGCAGAAGGTCAAGATGTATATAAGGATATGCCAATGGATATTGTACTTGGTAGTATGCTTTTTTTTTATCGTTTAGGAATCGACTTGTCGAGGCTTATGACAGTTTATTTGGAACAGAACAAGGAGAAGCCCTTACCTCCGTCTCTCAATTTGGGCAGAAATGGGGATGGTATCAATCAATTTTTGCACTCTCTCAGGGGGATATTAGACGATTTGAGCATATCGTTGAACTAAATGTACACAAGTGTTTGACTATGTTAAGTTTTATGAAAGAGAAAAGTGAATTAGAATCTAAACAATTAAAAAATAGAACAAGATGAGTAATCAAGGTATAAGAGGATTTTATCAACTTACAACAACTATAAAAGACAACCTGTTAAACGATAGCAATATCAATACAGTAACGACAGGAGATATAACAGATATTGATTTGAACAAACAAACAATATTTCCTCTTGCTCATATTATAGTAAATAACGTAACTACACAAGAACAAGTATTGTCTTTCAATATTACAATTATGGCTATGGATATGATAAATGAATACAAAGATGCAGAGACAGATATATTTGTAGGAAATGACAATGAACAAGATGTTCTGAATACACAGTTGGCCGTACTTAATAGAATTATAGTGTTACTTAGAAGAGGTAGTTTATATACAACCAAATACCAATTAGATGGAGACCCTTCTTGTGAACCTTTCTATGAAAGATTTGAAAACAAGTTAGCAGGATGGGCAGCTACAATGAATATACTAATAGAGAATGATATAAGTAAATGCTGATGGAATTACAAGAAACACAAAAGATATTAAACAGTTTTGCTAAGTATGTAATTCAACAATCAAGAAGCAATCTTACAAAAACAAATAAGAATGTTTCCAAGAAACTATATAACTCTCTTGACTATAAAATATTGTCAGATAGTTCAGGTTTTATCTTACAATTCTTGATGGAGGAATATGGTGCGTATCAAGATCAAGGTGTTTCAGGTATAAAGAAAAAATATAAGACACCTTTCAAATATACAACTAAAAGGCCACCTTCATCAGCTTTTGATAAATGGACAGTTAGAAAAGGTATTGCACCAAGAGAAGAAGGAGGTAGGTTCACAAAAAGAAAAGGCCTAAATTTTATTATAGCCAAATCAATATTTGAACAAGGCATAAGGCCAAGTTTATTTTTTACAAAACCTTTTGAGAAACGATTTAAAACTTTACCCCCAGAATTAATAGCAGCATTTGTAAATGACGCAGAAAAAACAATAGAAGATGGCAATATATAAAGTAAACATAAATAGTCCTGTATATGTAAAAGTTGCACACGCATCATTAGCGAGTTGTACTCTAACAATTTCAATATATTCAGGAACATACCAAACAAGTCCAAGTACAACTTATGCACTTAGAAAAAACGAAGTAGCAAACAATAACTTTGTAATATTTGAGATAGGAGAACTGATAAAAGATTATATCACATATAGTTTCAATGGTACGTTTGGAAACAATGGACTAAACCTTTGGGTAAAGACTGTTGCAACTCCAAATGACGGATCGTCAAACTTGAGTGCAGTAACAACAAATATGTTGGCCTTTGATGGTGTAGGTTATTTTGAAAATGGTTTTACAACAGAAACACAGACAAATAGTGGAACAACTGTATCTCTTAGTAGTTTTGTAGGTAGCACATCTGTATTGATGTCAAACAATAAAATATTTAGAGAAAGCCAAGAGATTCTTAAAATACCTGTATTAGCAAACCTTAGTGTAAATTCAGGTGCAGATACTTTGGCAGGAGCAACAACAGTCAATTTTAAAAATGGCTCAAGCACAGTTACAAGTGTAACAGTAGGTACAGGAATAGATACAACAAATACAGCAATAGAATATGCAACAAGTAACACGGCCACACTCACAAGCGTAGATATTGTAAAAGGAGGCACTACAGAAACGATACTAATAGAAGAACAGCCTTGTAATAAATTTACAAATCTACCTGTAACATTTGTCAATAGATTCGGTGCTTTGCAAAGAGTAAACTTTTTTCTAAAATCTATAGAAAGTATTGATGTACAAAGAGAAGAATACAAAGCAAATACATTAACAACAGGTGCGAGTTATTCTATAAATAACCATCAATACAAAACAAGAAATGTAATGAGTAGAGAAAGCATAGTATTGAATACAGGCTATGTGAATGATAGTTACAACCAAGTAATAGAAGAGCTATTGATGTCTCCAAGATGTTGGATATTCAAAGATAGTCAGCAGCTTCCTGTTGTACCACAAGATAAACAAGTAGTATTTAAAACAAGTCTCAATGATAGGTTAGCAAACTATACTATCAATTTTAAATTTGCATTTGATAAAATAAATACAATCAGATAATGAATCAAGTAGGCCTATCAATTCCAAGTATAATACTAGAAAGTCCTCAGCCAAATCCTGACTTATGGAATTTGACAGAAACTCTTTGGGAAAATACTTTTAGAAAATGGGATGAAATAAATCTTATTACTGATATAAACTTTCAGCATTTAGATTTGTTTGAAGATGAGCAAATCACACTTACACAAACTATACAAGATATTAGAGATATAGAAAAAGTATTTACAGATTTTAGTAGAACATTTAATCTTCCTGCGAGTAGTATAAACAATAGATTATTCAAACACTATTACAGAAGAGACATAGTAAGTGATGCTACGCCTGATGCTATATTTGATGCAAACTCAAAACTTGATGCAATACTTGAATTAAACTACAAACCATTTAGAGCTGGGTATATTGTAATGAATGGTGTAAAATTAAAAAACAATGTACCTGATAGTTATAACATTACATTCTACGGCCAAACTATAAGATTAAAAGATAGAGTAAAAGATAGAAAACTAAGTAGTTTAGACTTTA
>CEPG01022467.1_pt1 | contig 12944 bp, 6 predicted proteins | sample 530551 | NCBI WGS metagenome assembly CEPG01 (sample SAMEA2620384, study PRJEB7988) | marine metagenome | biome: marine biome (ENVO:00000447); feature: surface water layer (ENVO:00002042); material: "saline water (ENVO:00002010), including plankton (ENVO:xxxxxxxx)" | depth 5 m | reverse complement strand
AAGAAATAAGAGTATACTCTTTCGTACTTCTTATACACATCTGGGTAGTGGTTTTTGTTTCGTAGGTCTAGTGCTTCTGTATGTATGATAGTCCCGTCTTTATTCAAGATGGTAACACCAATAATACTAGTTGAAATATCTAATCCTAGAATCATTTATATTATATATCAAGTTTTAGTTTGAATGTCAAGTCTCTTTCTTCAGTTTTTTTGACTGGGGTGGCAAGTTTGGCAATAGCAATTAGGTTTTTATTATTATCATAGATGCCAATTTTAGAAATATAGGTTTCTTTTTTAAACGGAGCAGATTCATCTGTATATGATGCGCTTACAATATTATTTATATCTAACTCAGTTCTCTCAGAGTAGTAATTAGATCCAGTTATTGGAGACGTTTCTTGCCCAAAGGATATAAAAGTTGGATTATTTGAATGATTGATTTGACCTTTTGGCGCATTTGCCAACATTGTCACAACTTGTGTTTTATTTGTGCCTCTAAAATCTAATTCCCAAGCAGATTTTTGGTTAGATATCGCAATACCATCTTGAGCCCCAACGGCAAATTTAAGCCAATTTGGAACTGTATCAGAATCAGAAGGGTTGTAATCTTCAGTAGAGTGCTGTCCACTTGTTAAATCCCAAGAGCCTGTCAACATCAAAAAACCTTCATTGTACAAAGCAACTCCTGCAATTGAACCTGATCCATTACTATTTTCTGGCCCCGTCTGTATTAATTCTCCATTTCTTCTTTCGTCCTTTAATGTGCCAACTAAAGTACCTGAAACATAAAAGTTTAAAACTAAAGAACCTTCTTTTACTTTTGAGCCAAAAAATATTGATGGAATGCTTATTAAATTTACATTTTGTGTATCTTTATCCCATCCAGAGCCATTTCTTGAAGAATAAGAATAGTGCTCACTATTTGGACTGTAATAATTCATAGTGTTTTTGAGAGCCTCAAGCCTTGAGCGATCTTGCAAACTAGAACTAAAATAGTTTCTTGTTATACTAGCAGACATTGGATAGCTGCCTGTTATTACATCTCCAAATTGAAAATCTGAATTAAAGTTAGATGTGGTGATTGTTTTGAAAGAAGTTAAAGAACCTTCTTTTGTCAAAAATGGGTGAATTAATTCTCCAACCGGTCTATCAACATTATATTCATACAAGCTTATGAATCCCGGAGGGATATGTCCGATACTGTCACTTGTTAAATCTCCTTGATTATAAGGCTTTTCGTTGTAATATACAACACCACCATATATAAAAAAGGCATTTCTAGGAAATGTTTTTAAAGTGTTTCTTATAATGTCGTCTTGACCAAATGGATAATATGGCACAGGCTCTACCTCCTGTTTAGTAATCCAATCTGACTCTCAAAGTCAATTCCGTATCTGGAGTCTTTTTGAGTGGTTCTGATACTTTGGCTACAGCCAATAATTCATTATCGGCCGAATACAAGCCAACAGTTGTAATATATGAGACAGGCTGGTCTAGACTGCTATTTTTAACTCTGATTTGGCTTGTACTATCTACATAGGTTGGATTTGAACTATAGTTAAATTCATTGTGACCTGCTCTGCAAAAATAAATTGTTGAATTAAGCTCTGTAGAATTATTAAAGTCTATGTCATAAATTCTATTTCTAAGACCTACTGAAGATCCGGATATTGTTTGACTTGTTAATGATGAGTTCACAGTGCTGGCATCTACTAAATATCCAACTGTTCCTGTAACAAGACCGTTTGCAGAGTCTGTTGATGACCCAAGGAAAACAGAGGCAGTTAACACTGCGATTCCTGCTTGATAGTATAAAAGTCCTACTTTTGAAGTGTTGGGTGTTGTAGATCCAGATCCAAACAAAACTGCATATTCTCCAGCAGGAGAATTTACTTTGTAAGAGTTTTGTGCATTTGTGTCAGTTATGCTGATTCCGGGAAGGGGTGTTGTTCCGGAGAGACCTTTAAAAAACGGGGCACCATAGCTAGTGTTATCTCCAACAACCATGTTGAAGCTTCCTTTTTTAATTTCATCTTTTTGTAAAAGCCTAGCAAAGTTTATGAAAATACACTCTTTTAGTTTATCATCACCGGTCAGATTCCCGTCAGCGTCAAAGTCTTGTATGTTTCCATTTACATCATGACCTACCAAAAGTTGAGCCATTTGGCTATAAATGTTAATTTTATCTGCATTTTGGACATTTGAAGATGCAGATAGTGTAGAGGTATTTGAATAACCAACTGTAACATCAAAAATATGATTTGCAGAAGAACTTAAGTGAGGGTAATCAAAAACAGACTGAAATAAACCATGTGAATAGTTTTTGATATTATTTTCTGAATTTGTTGGTCCCAAAATGGGTAACGATGGATCATTGTAAGTACCCGAAACAATTGACCCTGTGATTGGGATCGCCTCATGTAAAAGAGTTCTAGTTGATGTTACATCGTTATTTAAAAAATTTTTAAAGCTTGTTGCCATTTTTTTATCCTTTTATTACTGTATTCTTAAGAAAGAAACTGGAATGCTAATTCTATACCCTGTTGTTGCACCGGTTATTCTAATATTGGTGTCAATTCTTCTAAATTTTGCCACACCGGCAGAGCCGCCAAAAGGACCGGCATATAAATTATTACTAGTTCCCAATAAAGTAAACAAATATGTTGAGCTATTTATTTCTATAGAAGGCGCAACCCTAAATTGCAATCTGCTTCCACGAGGACCGGCAATTGGGGAATTGTTATTTTCATTTAAATTAGTTTTTACTATGCTGCCATTGCTAGTAGAAAAGCTATAGCTGGCAATATTGTCATCATCTAAATAAGAATATTGTTGCTGCTCTCCATTGTTGTCTACGATATATCCCAATCTATTATCAATCTCTACAATATATTGTGTTTCTTGTAAGGTTGGGTCAATAGAAAAGCTTTTAGCAATTGCTGTCGTATTCAAACCTTGATCTACTGCAATAACTGAACCTTTTGAATTTACTTCACCTGACAAAAATACACCGTCAGGAACACTAGTTGGTCCTGTGTTTGCGTATGCGTTTTGTCTTTTAAAGAAATCATCAGTTGATTCGTTTGCAGAAACAAAGAAAGTTGTTTCTTCAGCCAAAATGCCAGTTAGTCCGTTTGTTCGTCGCTCTGGAGCGGGGAAGCCAGCATCTGGCTCCTCTTCATTTAACTTAATCACTGGAAGATATAACAGGTTTGTCTTAGGTATGGTGAGTAGCCTATTTTTCATGGTTGACATGTTATTTGTCAGGGCTTCAATTACAGGTGTTGTCAAAATGTTGATGTCAAAATAAGCGGAGCCACTAGCATGATTCAGGTCGTACTTGGCATAATCAATTTCATCATCTGCAAAAGCATATTTAACGATCTTAAATGATCCGTCACCTCTTGCCAGCCTAGCTCTACCAGCGTCGGTAAGCACTGCATCTAAAATAATGTCTCCACTGTTATCTAAAAAACCCATTTGTTATCTCCCAAAATGTGTATATTGCCTTTATAATTAGCCTTTTCCTATAAATAGTTATATATTTTTATTTATCTAAAATTAATACGGTTTTACGTACCATCCATACCAACATTTAATTTCTTTGAAACATTAGCAACGTTTGTTTCTACACCCTTCACTTCTGCTACTTTATCAGAACTAGGTGCAATTACAGTTCCATCACATTTTATCACCTCTTCTTTGAGTTTTATAGCCCTTTTTCTAAACGCCACATTCAAATCAATAATTTTGCCAGTATGCTTAGACCTAATTCTAAACTTATATTTTCTAGTGCCGTCGTTTGTAAATATGCCATTCTCTCTAATACCCAATTCAATATTGGTTGCCTCGGTGGCAGAATCTGCGTCTTTTAATCCAGATTTTTCTATATTTACCAAGCCTTGCAATGCTTCAGCATCTATTTTAAGATATCTTTTAAATGATTTGGTTTTAAGACCCAATTCCATAGGTTCAAATTCAAATATAGAAATCACGGGATACACCACTCCAGAATTTTCTACCATTTCAAGTTGATAAACTGGTGAAGGATTCGTTGGGTTTCCATGAACGTCAATTGCTCTAAATGTGTAGTAGTATTTTTTGTTATGAGAAACTTTATCTATATAGCTACTGAATTTTCTAGCATCTACCGTTGTTCTTTTTGTGTTAGCAAAGCTACCATAACTTGTTGGTTTTTCCTCCATTCTATATACTTCATATTCAACCAGATTATCATCTGACTTAAATAGGAGTTTTGGCTCAACATAAAATTGTGGTGGTAGTCCTAGCAAAAATGCCAATCCTGTTCCACCTTCATATGCCTTTAGAAGATCTCTATCTTGCGATATTCTTTTTTTATGAAATTTTAACCTATCAGTTGGCTGCATGTATATTGGTTCTTGTTCTTGACCAGATGCAGTTGGCATAAAATTAATCTTTATCTTATTTTTTTCTCCCTTAAGTGGTAGCATATCAATTTGTGGAGCTAACGCAGGGGAATCGCTAACTGCAACTACTTTTTTATAAAATGGAACTTCAAGCAGTTTTACGTCTGGTTCGCATACCACGTCAAACATTGCCATTCTGCTGACTGTTCCTTGGGCAGCGGCGGAGCTATTGTCTTCCTGGCCAAAAAAAACGTTCCGCTTTGGATCAGCCGCATTGCTGTCTGGACTATAGATAAACTCTTTCTTTTTAGGATAGTTTTCTTTTGCAGCATCTTGTAAAACATCAGAAAAATACTCTTTAAAATTTTCTCCATATGCATCCATATTAGATGTCACATTTTCAAACTGAAATCCATACTTTGAACCAATAACGATTCTATACGCATATATTGTATACTCATAATTCTGCTCATACTTCACTTGTGTATCTATATATTTTAATACTTCATCAGATGTTTCTAAATTAGTTGGCTTTGGCACCCAAATATTTTGCTTCACAGGTCCTACGGCACGGGGGATTCCGTTATCATCTACAGCGACTTTTTGAATTCTATAGAATAAAGTTTCGTCATATGCTAAATCGCCGTTTAATATTTGTTCATAACTTCTAGCTGTTTGATTTACTAGTTCTCTATATTTTCCCATAAATTTAACAGCTTTTATTATATCTAAAAGACCATTTTTTTCAGTTGAATATTTGGATAAAAATTGAGGTTGTGAAAAAGTCTTCGTAATTGGATCTGCTTCTTGAGGTCTAATTACTTCCTGCTCAAAAGCCGTGGTTTCTTCTGTGTTGTCAAAAGCAGACAAAGTAGATAAAAACTTAATATAGTTATCTAGCCAAGAATTAAGATCAAATTCTCTGTAAAGTTCAGAATCGCTCTCTTTTACAAGATCGTTTCCTAAATTTTTCTTGTCCTCTGTCTCGGCTGGAGGTACCACTTTGTAAAAGTTTTTGTAGTTTTCTATAGAGTATATTCTGCCATATTGTGTTGTACATATGGGCGCAGCATTTTGGAGGGCTGCTAAATCGCTATATTCAGGATCTGGATCACTAACACTATAATATCCTTGAAAATCAGAGGTTAAAGGGGCACTCTTAGATACATTTGGCTCTAACGCTACACCGCTTTGTGGGTTAAAAATATTACTTATCCATGTTTTAATTAACCTTTGTGTTATTCCAGATTCATTAAATATTTCAGTGAAAGCTATCCTTGAGTCTCTTTTGAAATTTAAATTAACATAAAAAGGGAATTGAGTTTTTATGTTTTCATATTTTTCTAAGTATTGTTTATTTGTTTGGTCAATTATAATGTTATGCTTGTCAAACCCATCGTCTCTGGATGGATTGAAACCACAATTTAATAATCTATGACCGTAATATTCAAAATTATACTTTGATTGTGGATCATCAGTCAGTATACCGGGAGTTCCATCTTTGTCTAATGGAACCTCATATATGTTTGGCATTTCTCTCTCTGTAAATGGAGATACATCAATTGAAGACACAACTGTTTCAACAGTTTCTTGACTAGTGCCCTCTTCATAAAGCTTTGAATAAAAATTGTATATTGGCTTAATGTCTGCAAAAAGATCACTTTTGTTTATTTCGTTTGTCAATCCCATCGCTTTTGTAGACATTGGAATTGACATGTCTATAGAACTATCTTTATAGTATTCAGTTGTGTATGTTTTGTACATACCCAAAGACTCTGTGTATGATACGAAAGAGTTTAGTTTGCCATTTTTAATAGCGGCGTCAAGGAACACGAACGACTCAGAGTCCCATGATTGTTTCAAATTATTTAAATCTTCTTTAGCGCTATCACTTAAAGCATGAACAGTCTTTTCTGCATCTTCCATGGATATATTCCAATATGGCAATATTATATCTTTTTTGCTAAACGTGCTTTTATAGTTGTATCCAGCGAAATTCCCAAAAGAAAACTTTGGAAAAGAAAGAGACACCTCGTTACCTTGATAAGATACTTTTTTGTTTTTTGTATACATATCTGTCAATAAAGATATCATGGCTAACCTATTTGACACAACATCTTTGCCATCTAAAAACATTTTTAACCTGCTAGCTTTTCTTGGCAAATTTAAAGTTTCTGGCTTAACTCCTACAGGATATAATTTACTCCATTGAGCAGATACATCATCAATTTTTACTGTATTTGCAATTGAAAATTCTCCACTATATTGAAGTGGTAGCTTTGTTCCATATATGCCAGAAAGACCAGAGTCGTAATATCCTATTTGTCCTTTAGAAAAACTCCAAAATTTTCCAGTTGCTTGACGAAAAGGATCTACTGTTGTTACAAACTCTTGATCTTCATAAGAGCCCGGAGGAGCAGAGGAATTAATTTTTAACTGCAATTCTTCTTTGGAAATTTCATATGATTGGGGGTAGTATGCAGTATCTTTAACAATTAATACATACTTTGTAGAATAATCATTTTTTAATCTATTGTTTAAAGAATTAGACATTTATGTAATTATCTCGCTAATATCCCTGCGAGCCTCCTCCAGTAAATAGATTAAAAGCCACATTTTGTGCTTGTTCTGTAGCAACTCCTTGCTGTGTGCTGACAGGGGGTGATCCTTTAGTGGTGTTGTTTATAAGCTCTGAACTAGTTTTTGCTTTTTCGGTATTGTTGGATATACCCTTTAAAAAGAATAATTGCTTTTTAACGGATCCGCCGCCAAGGGGACCTCCAGATACTCCCGGTTCACCGGCTCCAGAACCTCCGATGGTAACAAAATCTCCTGCCCCTTGTTGACCAACGGCTGTGGTAAAAGGTGTCCCTTGTGTGCCAAATCCTGCACCGGTTCCCACATCAACGCCTCCGGCTGCGCCTCCGACAAAGCCAGTTAGTCCAAGCTCAGTTACCGCACCAGCATCAAGACCTGTGGCTATTCCAATACCGGCGGCTCCACCTTCAACGCCAACTAACGCCTCTGCCTCTTCCATTGTTTGCCCTCCGGGTAAAAACTCTTGCGAATCTGGCTCAAAGAATGGGCTAGAGTCAAACTCTCCCTGCGTTTCTGCGTCTTCGTTTAATTCAGGTTCTAAAATTGGCGGTACTCCAAAATCAATAATAAAATGTTGGTTATACATTGGCAATTTTAGTGCTTCATATTCTTTGATTCCGTACAAGTCTTTCTCATATGGTAAAAGTCTACATAAAACTTGACCGCTGGTTTGTGCTGCGGATACAAATTGGTCTTGGCTTAGTTCTGCCCAAATTGGACTATTAATTTGAATATTACCATATGCATCAGATTCATACCCAACTAGAGCTTCTACTTTAACTAACTTTTTAAAGTTTAACAAAAAGAATGATAAGTATTCAGGAGTTTGATATAAAAGTTGACGTTCAGATATAATATTCTCAATGGGCGAGCTTGGATTTGTCCCATAAACTTTATAAAAATCATTTTCATTGCCGATCTCTGTAAATATATACGGTCTTTTTTCTTTTAATTGATCTTTTAAGCTTTTAAACGATGGAGAACTGTAGTCTTTTGTAAAATCCAAATTAGATAATAGGCATTTTACATGATTTGGTGCCCTTTTTAATGGAGAATTTTCTATGACATAAGGGTCTAAACTAGCTGAATCAACCAGTTGTAGAGCGGAAAGAAGCGTCCAAGCTTGATATTCATCCCATCCAAAATTTAAAACATAATACGCCCAAGACCATATTTCATCACTCAATATATCAAACGTGTTTTGAAGCATTGTTGTCAAGAGCATATTCGTCGGATCAACATTGGTATCAAATATATCTTTTTCCACCAACTGTGTTACTTGACTTAAAGACCCCGGAATCAACTGATCTAATGGCTTTACAGTTGTTTGCCTGTTGTTGAAAATGGTTAATAAATCATATTTGGCTTCGTTTGTTATGCTTGGCTTTATAATTTGATCTGTCGCAAGCCCTTCATCAAAACCAACACCAGTTGCAACGCCGAAATCTTTTGGAAAATCAAATTTTTGACTAGCGATTGTATTTTCTTTTATTATGTTTAACATCACATTATTTATATCAGAAACGTCTGTTCTTAATAAACCACTGTTCAGCATGTTTTGAGATTCACTTTTCGCAAAGTTTATGATTGATGGAGACAAATACGAGTTTCTTGAATACTGTATGTTGTCTTCTGGGTTCAATATTGGTCCTTGTTTGGCCGATATTTGACTTGGACTTAATTCGTTTTCTTCAAATTGAGATACTTGAAGTGGGTGCTTTGGTATTGATATGTCGTAATCAGACAAAGTAGAAAATAGCTTTAAGGTTTCTAGCCTAGTTCTATCATCCCAAATAGGTCTGGAAATTCTCTTTAAACCTAATATTGGAGCAGAGTCTTCTTCAATTGTTGAAGATGTTGATAAATAATCATACCCAGTCAGATGATTAATATCTCCTTCTACTTTAACCTTAAAGTGTTTTGATATTGTAAAGTGCCTTCTTGGATTAGAACCAGCAGCCAAATAAACTGATTGCCCTTTTCCGTCTGCGCCAACCTGTGGGGCGTCTACTGGTTTCTTATACTTTGAAACAGAAGAAAATATATTTAGTATTTTTTTATAAGTTGTTTCTAAAATCTGATACACTTTCAGGGCACCACTAGGATTTCCAAAGTTTGTCCCCGAAATAGATCCCAAAAAATTATATAGACCATAAATGTTTTCATCAAACTCTGTAAAAGAACTTAAAACATTAAAAAAATCAAATACTTTATTGTATGTAAACCCGCCGGGGTACTCTGAATTTAGATAATCAATTCCTTCAGAATTAAACCTGTTAGTATAAACATTAAAATATTTTGGATTTGATGTAGCATCGTTAACGTAATCTAAAAGACCGCTTTTTTCTACAGAAGGTGTTCCGTAAAGTATTGTCTCTAAAATTGAAATTTTTTCTGACATCCATTCTATGATTGGATCTTTTATTTCTATTTCAACAGAAAAACTATAGTCTCCGTCATTTGGCGTCTTTAAATCTGTTCCTGTAAAAAACCTCACGTTATAATCCATAGGCATTTCAGATAAGCCTAATGAAATTTGTGATATTGTTCCCACCGTTTCATTCTTTTCCTGATTTGATGCCTGAATAAGCACCCCATCATCTGAGTCTGTAGTTGAAACAACTAGCTTTGGCACATCATTCTCTACAGATTCATAAAGATCTACTGTTTTATCTGCGACGTTTTCTTTGTAAATTCTATGCCTATACACTTTTAAGCTATTAATTAATTTTTGATTTAGCAGGATATTTGCTTCTTCCGGATCTTCAAAAATATAATCTATCAATTTTGGAAAAGCAGAGTGGCTTTTGATAGCCTCTTTCATGTCTAAAGAAAAAAAGTACCTTGTATTTCCGGACCCATCCATAGCAAGATACATATCGCCAAAATTAGCTTTGTTTTTGGATGCAGTTAAAGTTTTTGCTAAAAGCTTTTCATATTCTTCCGTACCATATGGATTGTTGGCAGCATCATCCTCTAATAATCCTTTTAAATTATCAGTTAATTTTTCAGTTGTTTTCTGATTAAACCAAGAGTTTGAAAACAAAGAATAGTCATAATTTAGTTGTTCTATATTTTTTACTTCTCTATAATCTTGTATGATTCCATTTAAAACTGTTTGTTCAGTTAAAAAAGGACCCATTTCTAGAGGATTTCCCGGTGGACCAGCCATATATCCTATATATCCGTTAGGACCGGGATTGGCATTGCCATGATAATGCACCTCTCCTGTCCAAATTTTGGCATTTTCTAAAGTTTCTAGCGGGACTGGGTTTCCGTTTACATCTGTTTCGGTTACATAAAATATTTGTGCGAAGTTATTTACAGTGCCATTTTGTATCACAGGTAAAATATTTACTTGTCCCATTGTTAGATTTTCTACTATTGACGAAGGAAGATTTACAAAATCATTAAATGGACCTTCGTCTAGAAATATTTGTTGTGCGTCAATATATGCATGAGTAAAATAAGATAAATTTTCTACGGTTATTCCGCCTTGTTCGGTTGGTATTTCAAAAACTAACTTATAAGGGAACACATATATTTTATTACCGCTAGAATCAAATTTTGTTTCAATTTGGCGACCTTCATTGGTAAACTGGTCTCCGTCTAACTCTTCTAAATTGCCCTCAAACCCTGAAAATTCTAAGTCTTTTACAATTACTCCGGGTATGTTTGAGACGCCGCCGAAAAAAGAACTTGCATCAATTACTCCCCCTTGCTTAAGATAATTAAAAGTATCGTTTGTTATGGCGAGTGTTTGTGCAGGATCTGTGCTTTGAACAACCCTAATTTTTAGATACTTTGTAAAATCATCTTTAAAAAACATTGAGTATATGTTTCCAGCGCTTTGATCAAAGCCTACCTCTACAGACAAGATAATTTCTACTTGCATCCTGTCGGGGCTAGACGCACCAAATGCATCAGATGGATTTGGCAATGCTTCGTCATTAATATGTGGTTCGTTTGTAAGCTTAACTAAATCTTGACCACCATCTAGCTTAACACTAAGAAAATTAATTTTTGGTAATAAAAATCCTGCTGTTGCCATTAACAAGGCTCCTCTTCATTCTTTGGTGTTTTGCTGTAAATATCTGTTGTAATATTTGCTTGCAAATCATCTGCTATTTCATCGTCAACTCTTACATCAAAATAGTATTCAACATTGCTATCATTTAGTTCAATCTTTTTCTCCAAATCGCCTGAGTAGTATATTTCATTAACCACTTTCTCGCCATTAACAAAATATAAAGGCTCTAGAGTTTCTGTTATTTTATTTGTATCTGGTTCAGTAGTTATTTGATACACCTCTATTTCAAAGTTTTCGTTTTCAAAAAGTGCATTGTGTTCTCTGAAATCAATTAAAATATAATCTTTTGTTATCTCAATATAATCCCCATTGGGAAATTTTGTAACATTAACATTTTGTATAATATTTTCTGTGCCTTTTACCTGTTTAACTTCTGTATCATAAAATGTCTGTACTTCTAATTGGGGTATCTTTAACAGACCTGATGAGCCTGTATATTCTGCGTTTGATCCTGTTATGGTGCCATGTAAAAGTTTTAATTCCCATGCTGGGTTTTTATCAGAATTGTACTCACTCGTGCCCATGGGGATTCCCATGCTATAATAATTATCTATAGAATTGGGCGCTTTAGATAAGGCTTCTACCTTCTGCTCTTGAGTTAATTCAATTTGTTGAACCTTGTCTAAAAAAGGATTAAAAACATTTTTGACTTCAGACAGCTTGTGTATATTCGTTTCTATGCCTCCAAAGTTATGTTGAACTTTTGGTCTGACAGCTTGCCTAATTCTATCTGATGATTTTGTAGAATTTTCTAACTTATTACTGCTTCCACCAGAGGAATACTGATTGTCGTATATAACATCATCATCAAAAAAAGCATAGTAAGCAGGGCTTAATGCACCACGAGAGAGCAAATGTTTTCCATATTGCGTCAATTGCAACTCTAATACTTCTTCTTTTTTATTAAAAAAACTCATTACTTTAAATATGCTTTTGCACAAAAATATAATTTATATTACTGCTTTATATCTTGCTGTGTTAGATTTCCTACATTTATTTTATTTTTTGACTCTTCGGTGCCGACCGTGCTAACGTTTCTTTTGTCAGCATATTCTCTTTTTACTCTATCTTCCAGATTTGGCTCTCCAGTTGTTGTTGGACCCGGAACAGGTCCAGATGGATTTGGACCCGCAAAGTTTGCAATACTATTGGGCTCAAAAGAAATTTCTGGTTCAATTTTTGCTAATTCTACCAAAGAGAAAAAGTCATACGGCCAATTATAACTATAAGTTAGTTGGTCCCCAGTTTCAAGCAGGTTTCCATCTGGGTTTAGTTCGCTTAACCCGAATCCCTTTTGTGCGTCTTGAGTAATTGACATACCAAAGTAATTGTTTTTTGCTCTCTGCTTTACTTTGAAGACTTGCCATCTTAATTTTGGTGGAAATATAGAAACATCTAAAACATTTTTAGGATTAATTGAATTAATGTCTTTACCAAAAAATTCTAGACCGGGACCAGTTAATACTGGATGTTCAATTGTTGCCTCTGCCTGTTCCGCTGTGACTGATATATCTGGCATCATATTTTGCCATATTAAAGATAAATCTTTTTTAGATAATTCATGTGAGAATTCAAATATATACATAACAAATGGATCTACATTAGCATTGTTTAAGAAATCCATATGAGGTGGAATGACATATTTTTTCATCTTTTTTATCATGTCTGTTATAGATGTGTCTTGTATCTTAACAGGAGAGCCTAGCTCACCGGCATCTACAGCAAATCCTTTTGTTTCTAGGTTGTTTTTTTGCACATTAAACGCATCCTGATCAATCAATATCGGAGTGTCGTCTGTTAATATTGGTATTGCAATAATCGCCTCAGATACAACTTTAGAAGATGCTAAAGTGCCCACACGCTTTGTTT
>CEPG01028821.1_pt1 | contig 13026 bp, 12 predicted proteins | sample 530551 | NCBI WGS metagenome assembly CEPG01 (sample SAMEA2620384, study PRJEB7988) | marine metagenome | biome: marine biome (ENVO:00000447); feature: surface water layer (ENVO:00002042); material: "saline water (ENVO:00002010), including plankton (ENVO:xxxxxxxx)" | depth 5 m | reverse complement strand
GTTCTTGACGGAAAGCCTCGTAAGCCTTCTCAATGTTTCCAACGGAAAGGTCAAGAGTTTCCAATTCAGTGTTCTCAAACGCCTTAACAACGGGCATATCCGTTGCTCTTGGCTTTCCGTTGTCAATAACGATTCGGTCAGCAGGTTCGCCAATTTCAACACCTGCGCCATCAAGAGTAGAAACATAAGCCTTCTTTTCGGCTTCGGGGTCGGTGTCCATAGACTCCTCCATATCGTCCTTCATCTTTTCAGGCATCATCTTCTCTTCAGCGAGTTTGCCCATATCTTCTTCTTCTTCTTCCTTTCGGAGCGTATTCACTTCATTCATCAGTGCGTCTAACTCTTCCAGTGCTTTTTCCAGTTTGCTCATGTTTTTCACCTGTTTTTTGTCTTGTTTCAAAATATCAAATTTTGCTTCTGGGTTAATTCCTTTTTCGCAGATAGTGACTTCGTGTAATTCTAATTTACTAATTTCGTTATATTGTCCTAATTCGGGATGGTTTTTCTTAACCTTTTGAATTGCTTGTCCTCCGATACTAAATGACCTCAATGAACCCTTTCTAATTCCTCGGTTAATTTCCTTTGCCTTTTCAATATCATCTCTTAATTTGATTACTACAAAGAACCCGACATCATCAACTTCTGTTTTCCATAACTTTCCGTTTTTGTCTCGGTATGATTTTACAACTTCTCCGACTTGAACATTTGAATGGTTTGTCATTACATTTCTAAACTTCGGGTTTTCCATGTATTTATCTACTGCTTCGTTTAATGCCTTGAGTGTGATTAAATCATTTTGCTTATCAACAATTTCAATGCTTGCATATCCACCAATCATTAGGTCGTCGCTTTTGAGAATCCTGAAATCCTGTGGTTGTTCTCTCTTCAGTAGGAGGGACATTTCCAACACTTCCTCGTTATCACTTCAAGTATATAAGAAACATGGTTATCTTGGGATTTTCTTATCCGAAAATTTGTCCTCATAGATGTTCCACAAACCCTCGTCGCCCTCTTTATCTGCTGGCTTTTGTTCATATCCTGTCCACGCTAACCACATTTTGTTGTCGCCAACGGGAAGGTATCGCACATGGAATTTGGTTTCAAACTTATTTCCCTCCAAGAAATATTCATGGTAGCCGTCTCTTTGGATTCCAAGTCTCACTGTTCCGCTATCCACTGTCTTTTCCCTGTCAATGTTTTGGGCAACCTCGGCGGGATATTTCCCTGCCGCACCGAATAGGTCAAACATTTCCTCTTCGTTTTGTGTATCAATCACCCAATTGATTGTTTCATCTCCAAGTTTCATAACCATATTGAGATTATCGTCTTTGCGAGCATACAACTTAAATTGTCCTTCTCTGTATTTTTCGGGTGTTTTATATTCTGCTTTAAGAATAGCATCACCATGAAGTTTATTTTCTTTAAATTCAATATGCTCTCTTGCGTTTGCCCATTCTTTTAATCCCTTAAGGCCATCATCAACAACATCTTCATATAAACTTCGGTGTTTAGACATTAAGAAATTATGGACTTCCTTTACAGTTTTTGGCCCCATGTCTTGAAGGTAATTTGTAATGGCCGTAGTTAAGGTTCCTGCCTTAGTTTTCATAATTTCTTCTGCTTGGGATTTCCAATCATCTAAATGAATAGCGGCGTTCTTTGCCATAAGATTATCTTCTTCAAAACCATAGACAGTAAATCCTCCCATATCAGATTTACAAATAATAGTGGCCGTTCCATGAATATGGTCAGTAATACTGATTCCTTTCTTTAAACCTTCAATTGAATAGTTAAGAGACTTCTTGGTGTCTTGCGCCAATAATTCTAAAGTTACGATTTTGTCGGGATATTCCACTTCTGGGACTTCAATAACTTTCGCAGAAAATAAAGTGTATCTATCTCCCGCGTTCTTCACCTCATCAACCTTCACACGAATAATTTCACCAACATCAACAGAAATTTTTGTATTAAGGGCTTTCCCGACATTCATGTATTTGATTCCATTAACCTCTTGAGTAAATTTATTCTCTTCTTCAACAGGCCCAACACCGACAGTATATGAGTAAAGGTTGCTCTTAGTTTTCTTTTTATCAAGAACAACAACATCTAAATCTACAAACTTCTTCCACTTAATCCACTTGGGATTTTTCTTTGTTCCGATGTAGTAAGTAGAAGTAGCATCCTTGATAACTACGCCTTCCGAGGTAGGCATCTCCATGATTTTTTCTGCATATTCGGCAATATCCTTTAGACTATCAGCCCTGCGAGTATCTTTCTTTGACGGAAACTTGAGAACATCGGCAGAGTGTTGAGCGTAATTGTTGAACATGATTGTCATTCTGTTTTCCAATTCTTCATCAAGTAGGTTTTGATTCTCATGTCGCATAATGTCAAAGACATGGCACTTAAGCGTAGCCTTTGGGTATTTATTCTTGAACACATGAGCGATAGTGTCTGCGCGATGCAGAGCCTCTTCCCCATCAAACAGAATCAATTCAGCATCAAGAATACAATCTCCAAAGTGCTTCGCTTTTAATTCATCAACAATATCCTTACATTTATCAGTAATAAGTTTCTTATTATAAGAGAATACCTTAATATTGTTATCAATCTTATGTAATTGGATTCTCATGCCGTCATACTTTTCTTGAACAAACCATTCTCCACTAAAACCTTTTAATTCATTAATATCTTCAATATCAAAGATACGATACATCGGTTTATTCGGAACAATAAAATCACTTAGAGACTTTTCTTCTTCGGATTTCTTTTCCTTCTTGATTTCTAGAGACTTGGCTTCCCTTTGGGGATTGACTCCCTCAACGGCACTCAAATCCATAAACTCTTCTTTATCGTATCTTGAAAGCATAAGGAGTTCTAACATCTCCATAGCAGATTCAACGGCCTTTTCAGTGCGTTTAGAGTCTTTTCCATCCCCGTAATGCTCAATAATATAGAGGGCTATGTCGTCAGGTTCTAGGTCAAGCCCTTCTAAACCATAAGTAATATCGTCGGCTGGAATGTCTTTAATTGCATAGACTTCTTCGGGAAGAGGTTCTTTGTCGTCTCTAAGAGCGTAATGAACAAACTTGACCATTTGCTCGGGGCTTTCAAGTAAGGCCTCCAAAACCTTACCCTTGAATCTCTTAGCGAATGGGTCTTGAACCAAATCCGATGCATAGCGAAGCATCTTGATGCCTTCAAACAATTCTTTCGCCTTGATGGTTGTAGGGTCTTTAATGTCCTTGCTCTCAATTAGGCTTTCCGAAATGTAGTCTTTCATCTCGTTGCCTGCGGCATCTAATTCATTATATGACTCAATGATGGAATCCACTGCGCTTCTCCATCGGCCCCCGTATTCTTTTGGGTCGTTGGCGGCAGAGAGATAAGCCACTCTCGTTTTCTCAAACAAGCGAAGAATCTCTTCCGAAGGACGCTTATCCTTCTCAATGTTTGAGAGGCGCATTTAATCGCCTCATTTAAACTCGGTAGTTTCACCAGCCAAACCATATCCCGAATGAGTCCCACTTTGGTTTTCAATTTTGGTTTTATCCTTCTCAGCCTTTGGTCGCTTTACCTTGACTTTTTCCATTCTGTCGTCCTTTTCATCGGGTAGGCGGTTTCCTTCCATTGATTCACGAAGTAATTCCTTAACCTTTCTTGCTTTCTCAATAGTCATTGAAATGACTCTTTCTTCTCTACTTACTCTTTCTGGCATAATTACACATCCGTTGCGCTTAAATAAGAAAAGTCTCCTACATCTTTATCTTGACCAATTGGAAGAAAGGTTTCACCGAACTCATATTGTTGGCAAGCCCCTTCATCATTAACAGTAATAAAAATTTTAGTGCATTGGTTTTTCTTATTCCAGCGACAATACCTTGCTTGGCATCTCTGCACTTGGGCTAATTTTTGCTTTAGGACTTCACTCATTGTCCACCAGCCCTTTCAACCATTTTATGGATGTCCGACCATTCCATTGAATCAACATTGACTCCAGCAGAAGCACCTAAACTGTCAATCATAGGGGTAGGGGTTTCAGCAACAACAAAGCCAGACTTCATCAAAAGGTTATCTTTGTTATACACTGCTCGTTCAAGAGTTTCAATCTTTGCAGAAAGAGCCTTAATAATTTCAAGCATTTCTTGGTTAATTGTGTTTTCATCTGACATATCAATCATCTCTCTTTTTCTGTGGATAAACTAAATCACGAAGTTGTCGGTAAAGAAGTTCATACTCCTTACGGAGTTTCGTAGCGGTGGCCACAATATCAATGTTGCGCTCATCCATAGATTTCATTTTCTTGCTCAGTTTTTTGTCGGACTTGGTAAGGTCAAGTTCGCGCAGTGTCTCAATCAATTCCCCTAATTTGGTGAAGTCTTGGCCGAAAAACTCTGTGGGTTCTGCGGCTTGAAGGGTTTTCTTGAGCCGTTTCTTTTGCTTTGCATCCAGCGAATCAAGAATTTTCTTAGGGGGTGCGACCTTCTTTTCAATAGTAAAGTCCACGCCTTGGTTATAGTAATCCCATGTCATTCTTTTTCCTCCTGTCTTGATGCGATTTTGTCATAGTATTTATCTAACTTATCTTGGAGAGCATCTTCTTTTTCAAGCAAAGAATCAAGGTTTTCCACTAAATTTTCAAGGCCCTCTGTTAAATCCTCTAATTTAAAGGCGCGCCTAATAAAATCATCAGTGTCCTTTAAGACATCTTTTGCTTCCTTATCTGTGATGAGAGGTTTAAATTTAGCGTCTCTTTCTAAAGTAAGAACCAATTTATTCTTTTCTTCTGCTTCTTCTTTTTGGTTAAGTTCCAATTTAGGTTTTTCTTCTACCTTGGTTGCTCTGTATTTTTGACCCAAGTTAGTAAAACTACCGAGCATAACAGTTTCAATTAATTCGTTAATAACCCCTTCATATTCTTTCTTATTTGTAGAAAGACCTTTTAGTTTTGGCTTCAATTTCTTGAGTTTTTTAGATGAGAGTAAAATATTAGAAGCAAGGTCTTGCATACCCTCCCTATATTCTTGAGCAGATTGATTAAAATCCTTTCTAACCTTTAAGACATCTTTCAGAAGACTGAGAGCATTTTTGTCTTGGTCTTCTTCATTTTCTTCATTACTAATGTCTTCTTGAATCCTTTCAAGTGTAAATTCCAAATAGTTTCTTTCTTTTTGAATGAGTTTGTATGCCAATTCAAGGTCATTAGAAAATCTAGCGGCATCTCTAAGAGTTTCTCTAACTTCTTTCTGTTTCTCTTTTTCTTCATTAAGTAGGTCTAAAATCTTTTTATTGGTCTTTGCTAAGAGTTTTTCTCCCTTAGAAGTGGGATTTTTAATATCAATGTCTCCACTTTGGACTCTTCTTTGCATATCTCTTTGAGCCTCTCTCCTTGCCCTCTCTTCTCTTAATTCTTTAGGGGCAACAAATTCTGGAGAAACTGTCTTTGGTTGATTAGGAAAAATTTCTGCTAATGGATTTTCATATTGTCCTTCATATTCAAAAATGCTTTTAATTTCTGGAAGTTTTCTTTCAAAGGCTTCTTTGGCAAGGGCTTTAATATTTCCTTTCTTATCTTCAAGTGCTCTAATATTGTTATCCATCGCCGCAACAGTTATAGTCAAGGATTCTAAAATAGCATCATTTAATCCCTTTTGCTCAATAATACTCGCTTTGGTTGCCGCCATCTCTTTTTCTTCTTTGCTCTTTCTTTGCCCTCTTCGTGGCTCATTTTGATATGTAAGAAATGCGGCCCCCAAACCTCTTTGTGCTTTAGATTCTCTTTTTCTTCTTCTGGCAAGTTTTCTTGCTCTTGAAATATCAGTCTCTCTAATTTTGCTATCCTTTGCATTTTCTGGCAAAAAGCCATGTCTGTTGTAATGCAAGTAAAGAAACGCCTTTTCAAAGGTAAGAGTCTCTCCCTTTCTATCTTGGAATTCATCATAGGTTTTTGTTGCTAACTCTCTATATTCTTCAAAGAGTTGAGTAAGGTTAATTTCAGGGTTGGTTTTAATTTTTCGCTCTTTGTCTTTAGTTTTATATCTGCGAATATTTTTAGGAGCAGAATCTCCTTCACTAAAAATTGAAAAGTCTTCATCAGTAGTTAAGGTGGCTTCTGCATCCCTTTCTGAATCATATGCCCTTTCTTCTAATTCCCCTCTTTCCTGTGTTGTTTTCTTTGGAACAGGAGGAATCTGTGGAGGAAGAACAACATCGCCATCCTCATTTTTCTCTGTAAAATCATAGTTTCCTAAGAGGTCAATGTCCGTAAGGCTAGCCGCTAAAATGTTGTATGCCATAGCAGACTGTCGCTTATCAATAATTTTATTGTAGGCAGTAATGTTTTCAAAATCAAAACCCGTAGCCTTGCTTTTATCCTCTTCAATCTTCATCTCTTCGGATAATTCTTTGAGAGGGGCCAATGCTCTTTGTGCGAAATCAAAGTCCCTAAATAGGGCTTGATAGCGACGATACATTTCACGGCTTGAATCTTCTGCCGCTTGAGTCTCTTTGTCTTCTTTCGCTCTTTGTTGCCTACGCTGACGCTCCGTATCTCCGAAAAGGTCTTTTTCCGCCTTGCGGAGAAGGAAGGTCAAGGTATCACCACGGAATGTTTTCTTTGCGTCCTCTTCGCTTTGGAGGAAGAGTAATCACATCGGGAATATCCCGACTTGAGGGTGCTGGCTTTGGGGTTGTGTCCATAGGAACACCTGCAATATCCAAGTTTCTTTCCGTTCTTCGGCTCATAGCGGCATTTTGATTTAATGCCTTAACCTGTGCTAACTCTTTGCGTAATCGCATTTCCTTTTGTTTCATATCTTCTGTCATAGGGCATCACCTAAATCTCCTCTAGTTCTAACCAAAATGTCAATAATCTCTTGCGTGGACATACCTGAAATTTTATCCATAAGAGCATCCATTAAATCTGTTCGGGTCATTTCCGCCAACCTTTCTCTTTCTTCTCGCGTTGATTCCTCTTCATATTGAAATAAGTCTTTTTCATCTAAAGCCTCATCCTTAACCTTCAAGTCTTCAGCAGGATTTCCTCCCTTCATTCGGGTTTGGGATGGTCTTTTAACTCCTGCAAACTTCTTTGTATTAACCTTTTCAGGAATTGGTTTTCCTCCACCAAGTTTGCCTTTCCTGTCTCTTGCCGCTTTGATAATATCTTCCCAATTATTCATCATGGAATCCTCCTTTCATTTCTCGTATCAACATTTTGGTTTCCAGCCTCTTGCGGTAATCCCGCCATTCGCTTATCTGGCCCTACGCTCATTCTGCTTTTATTCCTTGTGGCCGGAGGGTTCTCTTGGGGTTTTGAACCTGCGCCTTCTGCAAACCTTCTTGCTTGTTCATCTAAGTCTCGCTGGTCTAAATTTGAACCTGCGAGTGGGTCTTTCTTTGCTGGTTTTTCTCCAGTTTCGGGAGAAGGCTCGCCTTCAGGTTGGGGTTCGGGTTTCTTAAAGGTAAAGTTTCCATCCTCGTCCATTTCCACTTCAAAGCCAAGATTCTTTGTAGATGCTGCAATATTAACTTCAATCTCTCTTTTACGAAGAACAGCGATTTCATCTTCTTCTTCGCTTGGGGGTAATTTCAAATTCCAATCCGTGATTCCAAATTGCTTTGTTAAGAACGGGAAAACATAGTTGTTATAGACATTTTGTGCCATTTGGACTGCTCTGTTCGTGACCAAAATCTGCATACCTTCATTGTTGAGCCCACCGCTTGTAGTGTTATCAGCCATGAACACTTTGCTTACGCCATAGAAGGCAGAGATTCTGTCCCGCAAATCATCCTTTACGGAAACATAGTCCATTTCCTTGAGACTGTCCATGAATTTAATCCACTCAACAGAACCCTTTCCACCTTCTGCTTCAATGCCCATAACGGGAATAAAATGAGGGTCTGTCTCCATTTTTTCTTTGACGGAACGCCAAAAGGAACGCATTGAATCCATGTTGCGTGTCTGCACCGCTAACAAACCCCGAGGCATACGGCTCTTTGTGTAGGATGAATTGACATAATTCTCCATAGCAAGAAGAGTTGTGATGTGGTTATAGAGGGTGATGATAGGCGATAAGCCATAGAGTCGGGAAGGGCTATACTTGCTGAAATGAAGCACCTCTCCCTTGATGAAATACTGGTCTTTGCCTCCGACACGGTTCACATAATGAACAGGGTGCAGGGTGCTTCCGCATTCCTCGCAATTTTCATGTGGCTCAGTAGCCAAGAAATTTCTATGATTAACACAGGTAAAACCTTTAGTTCCTCTTTGTCCTAATTCATCAGAATAAATAGCCATAGTCACTGGGTCGCCACGATAAACTTCTTTAATGCGATGCATTCTAATTTTCTGGTTTCCATCAATAAAATATTCTTTGACAAGAACAATGTAAGCATCATCCATAATGTTAAGGTCATCTTCTAATTCTCTTAAAACATCAATAAATAATTGCTCTGCTTTATTTACATATCCTTCAACAAATTTTTCAGCATACTTTAATTGGTTCACATCAGGGATTTTCAAATCTTCGCTTTCACAACGAGAACATTCCTTTACAGGACGCTTATGTTCTTTACCACAATTGTTGCATCTTGCTTCGTATGCTTTCTCCCAAACATAACCCCTTCGGAAAATTTCCTGTTTAAGTTGGGTAATACAGGTTCTAGTGATAACAGAGTTTTGAACAATGTGATAAATGATAGGGGCGGTCATTAAGTTATTTTGTTGCCTTTCTTGAATACCTATATTATAGATAGACCTATCATCTGGTTTGGGGGTTGTTCTTCTAAATAAATTAGAAAAACTGAAACGGCGTTTCTCTTCAACCATGCTGACCGCCTCCCCTCGTTTGCCTACGCTGAACCCTCTTTATGAAGATGCCCCTTCATTCCTCTTCGCCTTTCGTTCTTAGGGGCTGTGGCAGAGTTTGGCGATAATACTCGGGAGTTCTCTTTTCTCGCATTTCTCTTGCCCTTCGCTTTCTTCTCTCTTCTGACCTGCTAATATGACTGTCAAGGAATTTAGCATCTTCTTCTCCCCTACTCTGAATTTCATTTCCATATTTTTCCATATATTCTTCATAAGAAAACGGGAGTTCAAAAGGCATATTAGGGTCATTTTCATCCATCTGATTAATTTCATCAAACACTTCTTTTTCAATTGGTTTTTCAACACCATAAACGCTCAAAATTTGCCTTAGCCGACTGTGGACTCTTTCGGCAAAAGTTTCCATTGACATTCTATCACGAATGTTATGTTGAGAAGCATTTGCGTAGCCCATATATCTTCTTAATTTTCCGCTAATTCTCATCTTAAGTATTTCTTTCCAAGACATAGTAATTCCTCAGTATGGTTTCGTCCAAAGTTTTGCTTGGTCTATCTTACAGGTAAAACATAAATCGCTGATTGTGTTAGACTTTTTGCATTTCCTACAAACAGTAGCATATCTAATTTTTTTAGGAAGTTTAGTTCTTACCTTATGCTTGAAAATATCGTAGTGTTGGCGAGGCATTATATCACCCATTGAATTTAGCATCTCTTGGGTCTGCGCCGCTTCTTATCTGTTCCTTAGATAAATGCGAAAATACATGGCCCATGATTGCTTCTTTGAAATATTCAATATCTTCGTCGTCGGCATCAAAGTCGGGTCTTTCAAATGTGCCTGCATGACCTCCAAAAGCACTTTCTACTTTTTTGCCCGTTCCCGTTCTTCTGTATTCTTGATACCATTTTTTTGGTTTTTCTTTATTATTCTTCTCAAACTTCTTATACAGTTTGTCTAAAGCATTACCAAGAGATTTTTGAGAATCATCAACCACTGGTCTTTTTGTGATAGGCAGTGTAATTTCAATTCTTTCATTTATGTAATCATAAGTAGGGGGCTGGTCGCCTTTCGGGTCATTCTTGAGTTTGATAGTAACTCTATCTTTAATATCATCCATAGTGAAAGGAGAGGGCATTTTCCCCGAACTGGCAAATTCTCTTTTCTCTCTCTTAGAACCCATCACAAATAAACGGTATTCTCGGGTTAGCAAATTTTGACCCTTTTTCATAAAACGCTCTAATTTGCTTCTAATATCACTCTCCAACAGATTGTAGAATTCATCATAGGTATAACGCCCTTTAAAAGAAAATTCGGGCGTAGGTTTTATGGAGGACTCAAATCTTTCCCTCAACTTTTTACCTTCCTTTGCTTCGGGCCCTTCCTGTCTAACCTTTAGAATATCAAACCACATTTTGCATCCCTCCAATCTGTTCCATAGAATCCATCACAGACATTTTACAATTGTCTTTGTATTTTTGAATATCATCAAGGTTGATATTTTCTTTTGCCCAATCAAAGCCTACATGGTCTTTGTGATTCTCCCATTTCATCAATTTGAAAATTTCATCACAACGGCTTTTATACCAGTCTTGCTTCTTATAGGATTTCTTCATGCGAATTAATTCCAGCAACAATTGTGCGTTTCCTTTCTTTAAGCGGAAGTGGGGTAAGCATTTCGTCAAAAGGCTGGCCACATCGTCTTGGGAATAAAAATTTAGACGATTGATAAGGCGAGTGTCCTGTGGTGATTTTTGGTCAAGGTGCATACGACCAAACCCAATTGATTTATACATTTCCTGCATGAATGCCTTCCCTCTTTCTCCCGTAGCCACTAATCCGACTCTTGGGTTCATCTTACGGTCAAGAGTAATATAGCCATCCGAGTCAATGAATGCTGCTGTGTATGCCCAAATGTTTTTCTTAATTTCATCGGGGATTTTGTAGAACGCACCATCCACGGAGACGATTCCTAATTTTTTAATTTCTTGAGTGATAACTCTTGGGCTGGATGCCTTATGTAAATCGGTAGGCATCATGTCGTGAATGAGCCTTGCACCAATTCCATGATTCTCACAAACAGCCTTGAGAATAAAATCCCTCTGCCGTTCTTTCTTTGACTTTGTGAGAGATTGATTGCTCACTTTCGCAATTGTTTCACGGAAGGATTTTTTGGCCAACTTCATTTCCTTTGCTAAGGTGGCGTAGTCCTTCCCATAGACCATTCCATTCTGCTCTGTCTCTGCTTCCCAATACTTACACAAAGCATCCACGACTTCACGGCGTTCTTCTACACTCTTCATTTTGTGTAGTTTGCGTAGGTCTTTCTCATTGAAACGCATTTTGAGAAGGGGTTCTTTGTAAGGAGCAAGCCAATAGATAGAGTCAATGCACTTAAACAAATGGTCGGAGTATGCATCAATCATCGTATCAATGGCCTTTGCCATATCTTCTCGGTGTTCTCCCTTGAGTTTTCTTCGGGACATTCTCATTTGTTTGATGAGGTCGGGAATGTTTTTCTCTTCCACGGTATATTCTGGCGGGAACTTTTCAAGTCTTTTCCTCGCTTCACTTGCATTAATTTTTAACACATCGCATAGAGTATTGATTTCATCATACTCGGACATAACGAAATCCGAGTAGAGAGTCTTAGCCAACATTTTTTCTTCTTCGGGCTTAAAGACTTCTTCTCCCGCTTCTTCATTTGCAGATTGTCTCACCTGCTTTTCTCTTCTTTTGAGGTTTGCTAACCTTGATGCATTTTCGGAGATTTTGTCATACTGCTCTGCGGTAGGCACAATATCACCTCAAAAATTCAAACCGATTCCACGGTAGCCTGTTCGTGCAGGCTTCGCATCCTCAAAGAGTCCCAAATCATCAAGCAGTATGAAGTTATCCGTCGCTTGATAAGTGGCCGCATTCGCTAACGCAAGGCTCATCACCATATCGTCATGCGCCCCGATACCCTCAAACTTCCCTCGTTCAGTAATGGCAAACATAGACAATTCCTCAATTAATGCAGAAGAAACGCGGCGACTTTCTTCATTTCCATAGGGAAAACTCATCTTTGAGTTTTCTAAAGTCATTTGTAAGTTAAGAATAATCTCCTGCTTCTTCTTTCGGGTGGTGTTGAAGTCGTGAACATTAAGGTCTGCTACTTGGCGTAATTCCTGTGTGAACGATTTAGCGAAGGTATTTGTTTCAAAAAGAATAACTTCTGGGCGGAAAAGTTGACCAATAATTTTAACCTTTTGAATATTTTCTCTAAATTGAACATTCTTTGCTCGGTCAATATAAACAATAGATTTATTTTCGTTCTCGTCCATTTCAAGAACAGTAATCACATTGTAGTCTCCATCTGTTGAAATAGCGGGGTCTACGCCTACAAAGTATTTCATTCCTTCTCTACGATGGGGTTTCAAAACTAAATCTTTATTCTTTGCCGCATCCAAGTATTCTGGATTAAACAGAGAAGTTCCTGTTGAAATCGGAACACACATATATTCCCGTGTGAACATCAAAGAACCTACTTCTGCTTTACGGGCCATCAATGCTTCATAATTCCAGCGTTCTGGCCAAAGAGGTTCATTAAGAGAATTTAGACATGGATATGTTCTAACTGTATATGCAGGATTTTCTGCAAGTTGTTGGTAAATATCTGTATAACTGAAAGGTGTTCCAATAACTCTAAGCGATGCTGTGTGGTGAAGCGTAGGAATCATATCACCGTAAAACCAATCGGTCACTTTTTGAATCCCCGTCATGCTGAATTCTTTTAGAGGGTCGTCAATAACAATTTCTTGAGGGTGCAAACCACGAATCTGCGAGCCTACGGAACGCTCAAGGATTTGATTTCCATTGGTGAGGGTAATGTTTCCGATAGCCCAACCCCTCGCAGGTTTGAATTTCTTGAGCATGGGGTGGGTGAACATTTTGTCAATGTCCCTCATGTGAACGAGAGTCTGCTTTTGGTTAGAAGAAATGTAAAGCATTTGATATGGTGGCTCTTCAAAAATAAGTTTCCACACAACCCAAGAATGCATAAACACTGATTTGCCGTGGTCGCGTGAACAAATGATAACTGTTCTTTGAGTGTTGTTCATTAACTCATGCCATTCTTGAATGTAGGAAGGAAAGTCAAAACCAAGAACATTTTGAAAGAAATAAGGAAATGAATTTTTGGATAACTTCATATCCATTTCAT
>CEPG01024352.1_pt1 | contig 13033 bp, 23 predicted proteins | sample 530551 | NCBI WGS metagenome assembly CEPG01 (sample SAMEA2620384, study PRJEB7988) | marine metagenome | biome: marine biome (ENVO:00000447); feature: surface water layer (ENVO:00002042); material: "saline water (ENVO:00002010), including plankton (ENVO:xxxxxxxx)" | depth 5 m | reverse complement strand
AAGTTTTGAACCAATTGCACACCCATTTGAACATAAGGGTCTTGGTGAGAAATATACTTGGTAATCGTCACGCCGTCATTAATGACAACAGGCGGGTCATTTTGCAGAATAACCGTTTTGGCTTGAGGGCCAAGGGTTGGTTGAACAGTGTTGGCCACCAAGTTAATTCCCTGCAATAGTTTTTGCTTCACTTCTTCTCCGTTAATAATCATCTTTCAGACCCCCGTAAGGTGTGCCATGTTTGCTTCACATTGGGAACAATAAGCCTCTTTCGTAAATTGCTCACAATTTTCTGTAAGACAGGGTGTTGAAATAGCACCACACATTATTCCATCACCGCCATTACTTGAGCGTAGGGAACAAAACGATAGCCGTCATACTCTTGAATGCTTTTGGCGGTAGAGAAAATGATGGTTTTACCCACCAATTCCTTATCGCAAGCACATGACAGAACCTTGCCCAAATTGTTTTCCTTCATGGTAATAACACCGTGGCTTTGGACTTCTTGCTCAACAATCACATAATCATTCATGGCCTTCATTCTTCTTCCTCCGAAGGAATAGCGACCCAACCACGGCGAGTATTGGAAATCCATGAATAAACATGGGTTTTGTAAAACTCTTTCAAGTCCTTATCTCGTTGTGTTTTTCGTGATTTTGCCCACTGAACACCCCTGTTCTCTCGGGGTTTGTTCTCATCGTTTGGATGAGCCGCCTTATGGCGGGCGGTTCTCTCCTTAACGGAAAGGGCCTCTTCATCCTTCATGGGTCGGTCTGGGTATTTTGCGGCAGTGTCTAAACCTGTTTTTCTCGTCATTCTTCTTCACCTCTTGGTCTTTGTTGTGTTTGTTCCGGTTCTCCATTTTCATAGATTTCCAGTTCATTTTTGTTAAACTTACTCCAAAAACCATAGTGTCCTTTTGTGGACATTTGGCTTCCGAGAACATATGCACAATTCATATGTTCTTCCCAAATGTTGATTGTTCTCCAATCTGTTCCGCTAAAGTAAGCGGCTCCAAATGGGTGAGTGTGAATCCAGCACTTGATAGGAAGTTTCATTCCAATAAGTGTTGAAGGGTCAATTGTCAAGTAATCAACATAGCCCGATGTTCCAGTGGAAACATAGATGTCGTTCTTTGAATCAATAACTGCTTGGACTTCAAAACCGGGCAATATTTCGGTAGAAGCGTGCCAAATAGCGTCGTGCAAAGCCAATGAATGTTCAGCGTCTTGAACAACAGTGAAGTCCTCCCAACTTACTGTTGATGTTGCTTCCATCAAACACCTATTCCATGCTTCTTCAACATAACGAACCGCTTCAATTCGTCCTTCTGCAATTTGCTTTCTTCGCTCTACAATTTGTTTTGCTCTTTCTTCTGGGGTTCTCATATTATTCACCTTATTATTTTTAAGCCATTCTTCATAGCCTTGTTCCATCAACCATTCGTCATATCCCGAATCATCGTCGTCGGGATTCTCACGAATAAACCAATCTCCGCTTTTGCTCATTCTTCTCCACCTCGGAGACGCATGAGTTTGTCGTTGAGTTTGTTCATTTTGGCAATCAAACGCTTCTCCTTACGGCTTGAAGGAATTTTTGGAACATAGGGTTCCCTGCGTTCTCGGACAGTCATAGCGGCCTTCTTAACTAACTCTATGTGAGTCAGTTCTGTGCTATCAATCAATTGTTCAAGACGACCTGCACAATCAGCATAACTGCGGCCAAAGTATTCTCGGACTTCATCAATGCTCATATCATAGAAATTAACCAACAAAAAGAAATCCTGCTTATCATCCCAACCCGATGAATAAATCTGGGTTTCAGTTTCTTCTGCAATTGCGTGTGTTTCTTGCAGTTTCTTCCATTTCATTTTCACAGCATGAGCAGAACGGCGATTACCGAATGCTTCATACATATCGTCTGCTAATTTTTGAAAGTCTTCATTCTTAATAGCAGATTTCCAACCAATTACATATGTTTCTTCTCTTTTTGTCCATTTTATTCCTCGGCTCATACATTCACCACCATATATTCTCTTACTTCTTCGCCGTTAAACCAGCGTTGAATCCATTGTGCGCCCAATCCTGCAATTGCGACTTGCATATAATGAACGCCTTTGTTTGTTCCATCCCATGAATCTCCTTGACAACTAAAAGAACCTTCTTCACCAGCCAAAAGCATATCATACATTTTCGGGTCTGCCTTATGACTCACAAGTGCGGCGTTCCTACCCTGTGCGCGTAAGTCCAACCACTTAATGCTTGTGTTGTAAAGGGTTCGTCGCAACCCGATGTTATCAACACAACAGATAACCAAGTCGTATCCCTTCATTTGTGTTTCAGCAAGAATGGGATAGGGGCTCATGTGATTAACTGACGAATATTCGTCTCTCATTACACTTGCTTTGTTTTGCCCAACATGGCCCTTCTTGAAATTTTGATATGACAAATTCTTTTGCTCCACCTTATCGGGGTCTGCAACGGAAATGTCATACATTCCTGCTCTGTGTAAAATAGGAATTAGAAAACTTCCAATTCCGCCTGCTCCAATTACTAATACTTTTCTCATATTTATTCCTCCTTAAAACGATTTGCCATGCATAAACTCACGGCTTTTATTGTATTCAATTTTAGCGAGAATCGCACCCGCTACATCTAAGTCCTTTCCAAAAGCATAATCCATGATGCGAATAATCACATCTGCTAATTCTTCTTCAACGCTGTTAAATTCAATGATTTTATTTGAAGAGGGATTATCATTTCGCATGGCCTCAAGTGCTTCGGATAACTCCGAATGCATCAGTGCAATTGCTTCACCATCATTTCTCTCTTCTTTCCAAAAACCATGATTTACCGCATTGGTGTAAATTCCCTTTGCTAGTTTATTCCATTCTTTTTCAAACATCTGTTTCACCTATTTTATTTACATCTTTGCCTCTTAATTGTTTAACCGAAGTTTTCCCAATCAAGGCTAAGAGGGACTTCGTTTGTTCGTAGATGCACGAATGATGATATTCGCACGCCTCACTGATTTGTTTTCGTGTCGGTTCGCTTCTTTCAAAGACATTCGTTGTAATCCAACAAATAGAAGCATAGTAGGATTTACTCTTTGTAAAGTTGCTATTGCTAACAATGTTTTCAAAGCGAGCCAATACTTCCAAACATTGTTGTAGATAAACTCTATCTTTGGTAATCTGCAACACATGATACTCTAACTGATATGCTGGATTAACTTCGGTGAAGTTAATTTGATTGCGATACAATCCGTTGAGTTTGCGAACAATTCTTCGGACTCGCTTCGGGTTCACTTCAAATTCTTCCATCACTTTCTTCAAAGGAATGGGTGTTCCTCGCTCTTTGAGAGCATAAAAGACAACCGCAGTAGCCCTATCTTCATAGGAAAACTTTCCGAATAGACCTTTGCGGTATGCTTCCATGTAGATTTTTTCTACCCTTTCCTTCAAGGAATCCGAAGGAGAGAAGTTAGCAAGAACCATACTACAATGCATCAAAGCCTGCTGAATATTTTGTGGGATGACATTCTGCTTAAAACGGTTAAACTTGTAAGAACCCTCTCCAGTGATAACTGAACCAAGATGGCCCTTATCAGCAGAATGAATATTTTCACCTGCGCTGTTCAAAATGTGAACAGTTTCTTCAAACATCTCAGTAATGATTACAAGACCACACCCGTTGCAGATGTGTTCTCCCATTTCTTCATCAAAACTACTATCACAAATTCCGCACTCGTCGCATTTCTTCATTTTCATCCATCCTATTTTCATTTGGTTCGCTCTTAATGTAAGACTTGATAGTGCTTACAATTTCAATCGTATGGTGGTCATTTAATAACGCCATCGCTCTTGCGGCGAATTGGTCGCCAATTGAGGAATCATCGTTTGCGTTGTCAATACAGATTGCACCACGCCAAGCCAATTCGCCTTCGTGGTTGGGTTGCCAAACATAAGTAGAGACATTTTGTGTTCCCGTTGCTTTGTAGGATTGCGTGTTCAACCACCAATCATACCCATTACCTCGGACAAACAAACTCTTGAGGCGGTTATCCTCATCCCAAACAGGGAACAACCTATCGGGGCGTTGCTCAACCATCTCATTGATTAATTCAAAGGCTCGCTTTTCCACAATATCCTGCTTTCTGTTTTGCTGAAGGAAAGCAATCATTAACGATAATTCAGCATTTGACGGTTCACGCTTCATCAGTTTCGCAAACAGGTTCTTTGGTGAAGTGTAGGGCCAATTACCACGCTTGAGCCCGTGGACATAGAAATTACAATACTTATCTAATTCCTTGAAGGAGATTTCACCCCAAAGACCGTCGCTAATTTCAACGGCACAAACATCGTGAGCAATTCTTTGCACATTCAAGCGAACATCATGTCGTTCATAATCTTCATAGAAGAAGAACGGGAGACGGTTCTCAAGAACATAAGAAACATTCTCGGGAATCTGCAAGTTTCGCCAAAGGACTTTGTTCAGTTCCGCCGCATCATCAGTAAAGCAACTTCGGAAAATGACTCTTGCGAGAATATCGCAGAGATTATCCAAAGAAACATAGATACCGTTTAGATGGTGGCGACCACCTTTCTTTTGAAGGAAAACGGTGAGTTCTTTAATCTTGAGAGTGGTGGTAATATTCTTTGGAATACCTGCGTAGGAATAGTATCGGGAACGCCTTTTCTTCTTGAAGATAGTCCCAACCTTTTCTTTGATACCTTGATGAACGGGGTCTTTTGACCGATGAGAACCACGGTGGATTCGTATTCGTCCGTTTGCTACTGACAAACTGCTATACCTAAAAATATCACTTTCAATCGTGGTTGAGTAATAAGTATTAGAATCGTCAGGTTTTTGAATTTCTAAATTGTATTTTGGCATATTATCACATCATGTATATATTTGTATTATCTTTGTTGCATCTATCATGCATTTCGTTTTTAATTTCGTCTGGTGAGTATAGTTTTTTCCCACATACTCGGCATTGGGTGGCAACCATGTTGCCTTTTCTGTTGTTCTTTGTATATTTAGGGTTCTGTTCTTTCATAATCAATCCCCAATAAATCTTTGATAACTTGTCTATCTTTACAAACTAGGCAATTCCCTTCACAGTTTTTATTATGATAGTTTAACATCTCTTTGTATTCTGTTGTTCTTCTGTCTAAGTATTTACAGAATCCTTCTTCAATGGCTTCATTTCTACTCCATAATGTATCGTAGATGCTTTGAGTTAGAGAAAACATACTGTAATAGTTTGCATCATGCTTTGCATAAGAAGCCCATCTCTTGATTCTTTCAAAGTCTTTTACATCCATTTCATTAAATATTAGAATACAATTGCTTAGTAGTTGATTTGTCTTTTGCTTCTCCGACAAAATCAACACCTGTATTTCTTTCGCAGAGGTATTTTGGTAAGGTCGTCAAAAGAGAACAGCAATTCTTTGCCGTCCTTTGTTAAGACCCATTCCTTTTCTGCTAAGAAAGTCCAGTTGTCAAAATCATTTATTGCGTATTTCCATTTGTTTAGTAATTCTTCTACTGAATTAAATTCTTGTCCTTTGTATTGAACAATGGTATATCCTTTTGCCCAAATATAGCCACGCTTTGCTAAAGCAATAACATGATTATTGGGGTAAAAGTCTGGTTTGAACACCACGACATTTTCGTGAATGAAGGGGTTCATCATTTTCCAACCCAAAACATTGAGTTGAAGTTTGAGGGCTTCGGGCGATATGAAGTATTTGTAATCGGGCTTCATCACCCAAAAATGGGGATGCCGTCATGTGGTCGGACACAACGACACCCCCAAAGGGTATAGGAAACAATCGGGAGGGTTTCAGTAGGCCCCTCCAACGATTGCGGGAGTCAAGTCCACAGATTGAACCGTGTCCCAGTTGATTTCGTTAATGCCTTCACGGGCAACCATCTCACCGTCCACAAACACCCAATGCGTCGGGTGGTCATGGATTTGTTCAATGACTTCCTTAGCCTCAATGCTAAGGGTCGTGTGGCCTGTCTCGTTCAAAATTCGTAGTGTAATCATCATTCTCACTTCCTATGTTCTCCTATGTTTTGTTTCCTATTTAAAGCCCGCTATACCTCGGGGTCGTCGCCGTCATACAAAAGTCCGACCAATGCTACGCCAACAACAGGGACAGTTATCGCAATTGCCCCATAAATAATATTCTTCATCATTCCCATTTTATTCACCTCTATTTTCTAGTAGTTCTCCAATTTTTCTGCTTGCGAATTGCTTAGAAGGTATTTCTCCTTCCCAACCTAAGTCTCGCAAATACTTGACCTGCTTATCAGTCGGAGGATTTTCCAACATGATGGTTCTCAAAGTAGAAACTTGAGCATTTGATAATTCATGGCGATTAGTGAGTCGCACACGAATTGAATTCAAGAATTCTGCTTCCCACGGGGTTGATGCATAAGAATCATCAAATACAGGAATACCGTAGAAACCACACATATTCTTGAATGATTCTTGCGGAGCAAGAGCCAATTCAGCCAAGTGTTTTTTCATCTGTTTGGCTTTGCGCTCTGCTTCTAACGCCAAACGCTTTTCTCGTTCTTCTCGGGCTTTGCGTTCTCTTTCGGGTGCGCCTTTTTCCCATTCAATTTGAGCCAGCCTCGCCCTTTCTGCGGCTTCTTGCCTTCGGCGTTCTGCCGCAATTTTCTGCTTTTCCAAGTATTCCAAACGCTCCTCTCGTTCTTTCTTCCACGCTTCAAATGCTGGGCGCATACCGTGGGATTGAGCGAAGAATAGAGATAAGTCCATCATCAATTTCTCGTTAGGATAACCACGGGTTTTGATTTGTGCTTTCGGATTGTCGGGGTGATTCCACCGCCAAACGATAGAAGCCATCTCATAATCAATACCAAAGGTTCCCTTACCTTTCTTTCGCAAGACTCTTTGAGTTTCATGGCGTTGATACTTCGCATTATAGACATAGTGCTTTTCATAGACATTGTGCCAAACATCAATCTCTTTCACTGCATCAAACATTGTAGTGAATGCAGGGCCATTCTCAGCCCACCATGCTTCGGCTTTCATTGAACCAACGCGTTCTTTCAACCACCGTTCAACCTGTTCATCGGAAACTTCAGCCAAATTGACTTTCATCTCTTGAGCAATCTGTCGCATAATGAGGTAGGAATTAATGTGGTCGCTTCCAACAATCTCTTCGTTGCCGTTCTCGGTGTTGCGAATACGGAAATGATAAACAATACCGTGTCCACAAAGACAGTAATTTTGGTGAGTAGAATTGCTCACCCAATCTGGCATATCGGCGGAACCTGCCCACCAAACATCGCCCGTGGCAATCCATTCTTCTTTTGCTTCATCGTAGTTATCAGCAACGGATAATTCAACCATCCGTCGCATCAAAATTTTGTCCCATCGTCCTTGTCCCAATTCTCTTCGCATTTTTATTCCTCTCCTTTGGGTAATTCAAAGCCCATGATTTTCACGACTTTGTTATTCACATCAATGATTTGGGCTTGTAGTCTTGAAAGTTGTAATTGAGTCTGCTGTCTCACAGCAGAAAGTAAGGAGTCTCCCATGACTCTATTCACCGTGTCATTCACCATGCTCTCAATGATAGTTTCAAGCATTTCATTCTTTTTCTCAAGTTTTTCAATGCGCCGTTCAAGGCGCATAAACTCTGTTTGTGATTTACGGTTTGCAGAAGCAAGACTGTTCTGCGCCTTTTTATTGTAATAACATTCATCGCACTTTCGGAAATTAGCACTCGCTTCTCTCTTAAGGTTCTTTGGAAGGTATAACTTTCCACACACATCACAAGTCATCATTGTAAAAACTCCCTATCTTCTTTGACAAAATTGTATTGTTCTTCCAGATAACTCTGCAAAATAACATCCATTTTTTCTTGAAGTGCCTCAAGAATTCCTGCGATGGTTCTGCGATTTACACTAATCCAGAGTTTGTGATATGTGTTAATCACAACTTTTGGTTCATCATTCTCATTATAAGTAATGACGATTGGTGGCATCGTTTCATCTTCAATCAATCTAAATTCTACTCTCTTTTTCGGTTTTGGTTGCATTTTTATTTCTCCTTTTATTTTGAATGGCGGGCGTAGAGGGAATTGAACCCCCATCTCAGGCTTAGAAGGCCCGAATGCTATCCATTACACCATACACCCCTGTTATCATCAACCAACATACGCACTGCAAATTGCCAGCGCATTGGCTAAATCCTTTGACTTGACCATTTCCTCAAGCCTACTTAAGTCCCTCTCTCGCTCACGATAGACCTTCGCCACGACATGGGAAGCCAGCAATTGAGCCAACCTTTCGGGGCTTGCATTTCTCAATAGCCGAGAAAAATCTTCGGCCACATTGTCTTGATAATTCAATTCGGACAAACAATCCCAACACTCCACGGAGAGGGGAGCATCAGCGTGTCGGTCATAAATGGTATAACTAAGTCGTCCATTACATTTCTCACATTCATTCATATTTTTTCACCTTTTCAGTTAATTCCGTTAAGCAACGGTAGCAATAGTGTTTTTTGTGTCCTATTACCACATTACATCCAATGCATCTTTTTTGCATTTTAATCACCATTAAATGGTTGATGATATATAATACTTCCACATACTTCGCATTCGCATTTGTATTGGCCGTGTTTAAAATCAACAACATTCATAATTTCATTACAACATATCATACTTTCATCTCCCTCAAAGGAACCCGTGGATTACGGGAATTGTAGTCTCGCACATATTCGTTGTATTTGATAGCATATTGGTTTGCAGGAAACCATTCAGGTCGCCTGTCTTTTCGCCATTCGGCAAATTTCCACTTACCTTCAAGATAATAGTGGCGATAAGAAGCAATTACGAAGTCCCAATCTGTCATTTTGATTCCATATTGGGCTTCTGCTCCGTAGAAAAATTGAGTTTTGTCAAGCCGATATTCGTCAGCCATAGCAATAGATACCGGAGAGGCTTCTTTCCAACAACCTTCTTCCATGAAATGCTCGCCCCATGTTTGGAGAATCCGAGCATAACTGCCGTGGGTTTTACCGTATCGGTATGTGTATTCTTCACAAAGAGCAAGAGCGTGTTGCATGAGCCAGTCAGCATTGTGTGGATTTTGCCTCGCCCAAATGGTTGAGGGGTGGTTGAGCATGGCAGGCTTCATCAGTTTTGATTGAGAGCAAGCATGAAATTGTTTCAAATCACGCAGGGCTGGTTCTTCTCCATACTTCGCAAGATACTGAAAGTAAAGTGCATTGGTGTGAATCATTTGACAACTTTCGGTTGGCATTTTGACAATGTGCTTATCCAACATTTGTCGTGCCGCTTCAACAGGGTTTCGTGATAGTGCAAAGATGTTCATTCTTCCACCACTTCGTAAATAGCCTTTTGCATCCAGTATTGGTGCCACATCATAGCAATAGTCAAAGCATTCCAGTTAGAAGCACTGGGATTCTTGACATAATGCTCAAACTCTTTTTCCATTGACTCTCGGCATTGAAGCCGAAAAACATCAACAGAGTTTCTATCCATTGGTTCGTGAATCGCACCAAAGGATGCGACTTGGGCTTTTCTCATTTCATTCAGATTTATCATTTTATCACCATTCTTTTTATTGATATTTGGAATGCTTCGTGTGGGCGCACTCCTTTGGCCCTTAATTCTTTGTAAATTTCTCTTCTACGCATTTCGTGTTTAACGGGTCTGTTCAAATACTCCGACTTGAACAGGCGCAGGGAGTCTTTGCGGATTATATCTTTCATATACTTCGTCATAACATTCACCACATATTGGTATTATTATTTTTTCATTTGATGGTTCCTCGCCAATTGGCTGAAACCGTATTTGCATATAGCGGTTCGCTTCAAGGAAGCAATTACCGCAACGGATGATGTTTCTTTCCACCACCTTATATTTTCTTAACCACTTGAATATCATTTCAAGTCCAACTTAGTTTGATGTCCATTCCAAGTGATTTCAATTGGAATACGATATGTTCGTTCACCTATTGCACCACATTCTAAACAAACAAAATGCTGATGAATCACATTGTAGTGTTCTTCAACAGTCAAGTCTTCTGCGGTTAATTCATAATCATCGTGTTGGCAATTCATTCGTCTTCCTCCGGCAATTTCGTATAGTTCATAATTCCGTGTTCATTAGCAAACCCTTCAAGGTGTTCTATATCAATGACACCATCACGCCACTTATGCATAATAAAACGCATAACCATTTCATTCCACAACGGATATTCCATCAAGAAACACACCGTATCGTTGTCTGACCAATATTCTGTAATCTCCATAAATTGTTTATATTTCATATTTATACCTCTTTTTGAGTAGGGCTTCGCACCCATTTGAGCGTCAATTTTTCTCCATTGACTCACGCTTACGCCAACCATACGGGCGAACAACCCTCGGAGTATCAGTTAATTGCAGGGCGAGGCCCCACAAAGAATAGGCTTTCCTGCGCCCGTGTAATGGCCACATAGCAAATGTTGTTCTCTTCATGTCCACCCTTTGGGTGAGGCATTCTCTCAGTAGCGAGAATATAAACTCGCTTGGCTTCAAGACCTTTTGACTTGTGAACCGTTGAAAGCATGATTTCGCCTTTGTCGTTTCCATCAAACACACGCTTGATTTCCTCAATAATTCCACCAACGGTTTCTGCTTTGTTGATGAAAATGCGAATGCAAGCAGCCTTATCCTCAAGAGCCAATGCTTGATTCGTTTTGTCCTGTTGCATCAAACGCTTGTGGTTATATTGAAAGTCTGCTTGGAACAAATCGCTGAATTCATCAACACCCATGTTGTTGTTCTTGGTGATTTTCTTCACGGCGTTAATCAATCCCTTCGTCATATCTCGTCCGAGAATGTAAGCAGACTTTCCTTGAGAAATCAAATCGTAAAACGCTGAAACCAAAGGTGCGTTGTAGCGGCAAAGAACCATGTCATTTCGCTGAGGTGCGAAAGGAGCATTCACAACGACTTGACCTTCAATGGCGTTTGGTGCTTGGTGGAAATCACGAACATATCGGTTTGCTTCTTTGACAACACTTACAGGGCAACGCCATGAAATACTCAAAGGTAATTCGGTAATTTCACGGTCAGATTCCTTCATCAATCGTCGCTTGAACATATTCATTGAATTGCTGTCAGCACCTCGGAAACCATAAATGGCTTGATTTGGGTCGCCAACAATAACACATCGGCCACCATTGACCACACGGGAAATTAATTCTCGTTGTGCTTCGTTGAAATCCTGTGCTTCATCCACGAAAAGAATATCATAGTGAGGCATTGGGTAATCGTTCACCAATGGTAGCCAAATCATGTCGTCAAAGTCAATGTGGTGTGTTTGAGTTTTGGCCAAGTTAAGAATAGCGGGAATAGCACCAATGGCTTGGTTTTCTTCACGACTTGATTCAAAAACAATGTTGAATTGGTCAATCAATTGGCGAATAGATTTTGTATCCGTTGCTTCAACCAAAGAACCTTTGATGAGAGAAACCAGTTTGCACAATGGTTGTGTGTAGTAGTCTTTACCCAACAAATCCTGAACGATACTGTGGGTCTTTCGGTTGTTCACTTTTGTTCGCACACCAGCATTTCGGATTGCGGCAAAACCAAAGGCGTGGAATGTTTTTGCATCCACATTATCGGGCAGGCGTTCTTGCAGTTCGGTCTGAATTGATTTGTTGAAACAAAGGAATGCCGCATTGGTTGAATCAATGCGGTTTGCGGCTTCAACAATTGTTGAAGTCTTTCCTGTTCCTGCTCCAGCATTCACAATCACATGGCTCTCAGTTTCCACAATAGCGTGGAAAATCTTGTCTTGTTGTTCGGTGTATTTCATTTTTATTACCTCTTTATTTTTACTAATATTTGAATAGGAGGGGAGGGAGAACAAAACCGATTTCTCGGTCATATCTCTAAAAGGCCCCTGTTCTGCGACCTCCCCATGATGTGGTGCTAAGGGCAGGATTTGAACCTGCGAACCATTACGGACAGGAGTTTAAGCCCTGCGCGTTTAACCATGCTCCGCCACCTTAGCGTTTGTTTGATGTTTTGTTTCCGCATTTGTGGTTGTAGCGGAAGGCTGACGGTTGCCCCGAACATCAAAGGGACGGGGGCGACCCCCCTTATAAGAGGGACTGAACACCCGACCCCCTCGGAAACAGAGGTAAAGTTAGAGAATAAAGACTTCTAAAGCGATTGCTCCAATTATGAGTATAATGCCAGAGGCCCACATTAGGCGACTCTTAACATTGTTTGGTGGATTGCACTTCTTATTCAAGCAGTAGTGGCTGGTAAGTAGTGCGCCTTGATGAACATAAGTCTCAAGTAAATGATTAGAACCTTCGGGAATATCAATTCCGCAAGTCTGGCAAATAGTGGCTTTCTCAGCCTTGACATAGACTTCTTCAATAAGTTTCATACCATTCACCCAAAAGGGGTGGGAGAAAACCTTGAGGAAAGAACCCGCAACCCAAAGCGAAAGAACCTGTTAGGTTTTTTTAATTTAGCCAAACTCCCATGAAAAGGAGGGGCAAGGAGGCCATAGCCCCCTCACCCCTGTTGTTCAAGTCAGAGACTTGGATTAGGAACAAATCCTAATTTGGCTCACTCTTCCGATTCGTCGGAAAGAAGAGAAGCAACGCTACCGTCCCATTCGCCGGATTTGTATTGCTTCACCAAAGCACTGCGGGTTCGCTTCACAACAGAGGAAGCGTAGGCTTCGGCGTCTTCATACAAAGCACCACCGCGAGCGAAAGAAACGCTGGCGATGATTTCATCGTGGTTGAAGTAAGCAGTGGCCGCTTCAGCGACAACGCCACAAATTCGGTCAATAGAGACGCGCACTGCGGTTGGAACAGATGGCTTCTTACCCTTGCGGAAGGGGGTTCCATCACGGCCCTTCAAAAGAGCCTTGATTGCGTTTCGGCAATTCTCTCTTTCGGAGGTATCATTCGTTCCAATCTCAAGGTTGAGGCTGATAACTTGGCTA
>CEPG01000930.1_pt1 | contig 13081 bp, 6 predicted proteins | sample 530551 | NCBI WGS metagenome assembly CEPG01 (sample SAMEA2620384, study PRJEB7988) | marine metagenome | biome: marine biome (ENVO:00000447); feature: surface water layer (ENVO:00002042); material: "saline water (ENVO:00002010), including plankton (ENVO:xxxxxxxx)" | depth 5 m | reverse complement strand
GGATCGATGCGTGCAGTGATGCGTGCGTCAATCTCTGATGCAGAGGGGAACTGACTAGAAGAAGTAAAGTCAGTGCTAGATGCTTTCAACGTGTTGCCGTCAAGCTGGTTAAGCTCAGTAGCAGTAGCGGTAACGCCGTCAAGGATGTTAAGTTCGGCGGTTGTAACTGTTGCACCGTCAAGAATTTGTACCTCAGACTGTGTAAGGTCAGCCAAAGCAGAGGCAGTGTTACCACCCATGGTGGCAAGCTCTACCAGCTCAGCGTCAGCAATCTTAGCTGTGGTTACAGCGGAGTCAGCGATCTTGGCAGTGGTAACAGCAGCATCAGTAATTTCAGAAGTACCGACAGCACCGCTAGATGCAGCAGTAACGCGGCCTTGGGCATCGACAGTAATGTCAGCAGCGGTGTAACTACCAGCAGTTACAGCAGTGTTTGCCAGTTTATCGGCAGTTACTGCATCGTCTGCAATCTTAGCTGTTGTAACCTGTGCGTTAGCAATATGAGCAGTGTCAATAGAACCATCTACATAGTGCTCAGAGTTGATACTGTTATCAGCAATTTTAGACCCATCGACTGAGTCAGTTGCCATTTTTGCAAGCGTAACTTGTGCATCAGCAATGTGTGCTGTGTCGATAGACCCGTCAACATAGTGCTCAGAGTTAATGCTGTCATCAGCAATCTTTGTACCGTTGACTGCATCAGCAGCAAGTTTTGCAGTAGTAACGTTTGCATCGGCAATCTTTGCAGTTGTTACGCTGCTGTCTGCCAGTTTAGCAGTCGTAATAGAAATGCTTCCAAGTTTTGCAGTAGTAACTGCGCCATCACGGATTTTAGCTGTAGTCACAGCTTCGTCCGTAATGTCGTCAGTGTTAGCAGTTTCTTGCAAACCATACAAAGTCTGGTCTGCGTTTTCGTTTAGCTCAGCAGCTTTGATAGCTGAACCCGCAGAGTAAACAAAGCGGGCAGCATCAACATCAGTGTCACGAAAAATACGAATGGCAACGTTGTTACCAGGCGCAGTGTTAAACCTAAGAGTAGTGGCGTTAGGAAGAGTAAATGCAGTTGTAGCTACATGATCAAGTGTTACCTTGACATCAGCGTCTTTAAGATATTCAAATGTAATCGAATAATCGGTGGTGGAGCCGTTACCCGTGTAGGTATTTTGAGTTGTAGCCATTTAGGTTACGGAGTAGTTGAGTTAAACTTAATCAGTTCGTCAAGGTCACCACGTTGTTCGAGACCTTCTTTATATCCCAGTAGTGCCTCTTGTTCGTTAATTTCATCAGCAAACGAAGAGCTTGCTTCAGCACGCCTCTTGGCATCACGCAAAGCTTGGTCAAGCTGGTCAACAATACCGCCAAAGTTTTGAGCGTCAATGTCATCGGCGCTAGTGCCTTGGAGGTTTTCAATATAACCAATCTCGTCAGCAAGTTTCATGATCCTGCGGATGTCTTTCAGCAAGAACCCTTGCTCACCCATTATACCAAGCAGTTCGCTTTGTTGTTCTGGTGTGTACTCTACACCACCTTCACTTTTAACAAAAGTAGGTCGTGCATCGTAACCAATGTCCACAAGGAACTGTTGCTCCGGTTTCATGTCGGGGAACGACTTGAACGGAGTTGCTGCGTTTAGAATGCGCTCAATCAGGTTGTCAGGCACACCTACGTTACCGCCATACAGGAAGTCTTTAGCCAAAGGCAGTGCGCCTTCAGGGTCAATAAAGTCAGCAATGTTGTTGTTATTACGCAACAGTTGCATCATTTCCATGTTGACTTGACGTAGTTGTGGCGTCAAGATACGACCCCACTCTTTGCGGAGACCGCCCAGGGGGAACGCAGCGTTGACGTTGTTAGCCATCCAGCGTTGGATGTCAGCCTCGTTACCTCCAGACATGGAGAACAAAGGCTCAAGACCCTGCATAAACGACTTGTTAGTCAGGTTAGCACCGATAACAAATGCAACCTTGTTAAGCAGGTTTTCAGTAGCAGTTTCACCGAGTTGGGATGAGTTATCCGCAATGTCGGCTACAAGCTTCATAATTTCACCAGACGGTCCTAACAGCTCTAGCGGCACCCAGCGGTTGCCAACTCTAATGCTGTCACGCTTCCATTTCATCAAAGTACGTACACGTTGCTTGGCTTGGTTGTAAGTACCAGAACCATGCAACATACCGTACATTGCCAAGGGTATGGCAGACATAACAGCCAAGGTGCCGATAGCCTTGCGGCCACGCACTTCTGCACGGATTTGGTCAAACTTGACCTCAGCATAACGGTCAACCTTGATACCACGTTCTTCCAAGATGTTACGGATCTCGTCTGCGCTAAAACTATCACGTGGACGATATGCCATCTTGTTATAGTCAGCAGCAAAGATACCAACAGGAGAGTGCTTGTTGACCATACTCAGCATGTTAGCTGACGTACGGGGAAACAGCATGAAGGGTTTGAGCAATGGTGCACGAGCGATCAAAGCATTGACTGCATCGATAGCTGGGCTATCAAGGTTCATTGCGATCTCACGTGATTGGTACTCTACAGCACTATCTGTAATCATACCGTTCTTGTCAAACATCTGCCTGTAGTGCAGTTCTGCTAACTGGTCAGCGCCTTGCTTGGTAAACGGTTTTTTGCCACCATCAGTAATATCATCAAAGGCTCTCATCCTAGCCTCCCAGTTGCCAACAACAGCACGGCTAAATCCGTCAAAAGCTGTCATAGCATTAGCACCAAAACGCAACACAGGACTGTCGCCCAGGTCGTGCAGAGCTTGGAGCTGGTGGTAGAATGCCAAAGCACCGCTGTTGCCTTCAGCTTCACCAGCTTCAGCAAACTTACGCAGCAAGTCTAGCCGTTGCTGATTTTTAACAGCAAGGTCACCACGCATGATATATTCAACAGACGTAGGATCCATAGAGGCTTTCTTAAACACAAAAGCCATGTGCTTCATGCCTTTAGCCAGGGTCTCTTGCCATGCACCAAGTGCATACAAACCACGTCGATATGAAGCCTTGTCTGCCAAGGTCATAGACCCAGCAAGAATAGTCAAAGGTTTCTCAACCAGCAGCACAGAGTTAGACCATGCAGCTTTGAGCGGTGTAGACGCAGAGGTCAGCAGGCTGTTAAAGAACGTACTATAAGCACCACGTACAATCTCAGAAGGGATGTCCGGTTTACCGTCAGCAAAAGCTTTACTAAGGGTGCCAGTGCTGTTCAGCATGTACTCATTCAACGCACGCATACTGTTGACGTTGCCGTCAGTCAGTTCATACGCCAAGATCAACGGCTCAAGCATCTGTGGACGTTCCTTAGAAATAGCTTCTATGGTTTGCCGTGTTTGTTTGCCGCTTTGGTATGCCTTTTGCAGACCTTCTTTGAATGCTACATCTTCTTTGATAGCCAGCTCAGCTAGCTTCTGTTGGTTACCAAATGCTGTGAGTCGCTTCCACATGTTAAGGAAGTTAAGACCACGACCACGTACGTACGAAGCGACAGCTTTTTCACCCATCAAGAACTCAAGGCGATCAAGGATCTGTTCTTGTGCACGTCTAACAGCAGGAGTACCTTCCATCAGGCGAGCACCTTCTGCCATGTCAGCAACCTGACCAGCCATGGACGTCTGCAGATAAGCAGATGCCTTCAACGAATCCATGTTGTAGTAGTCATCCATCAAGCCTTTGATAGCTCTAAAGGTACCAGCATAACCCACATCATCTAGGTTACGTACACCATCCATGATGTTCTCATAACCACGCAGCATGGACCTCATCTTGTCCACACTCATCGCCGGGTCAACCAGTTGTGCTGCCAGCCGTTGTCCAGCCGCATCAACCTCTTCAAACTTCAACATCCCACGTGGAGTGTCGTAGTCGTATTTACCAGAGCGACGAAGCCTGTCTTTTACTTCACCGACAAGACCACGACGAGGCATTTGATCTGCCTGCAGTCCGTATTTTAGGGCTGAGTCAGACACAATGCTGCCTAATCTGCCATGCGTGCCATCAATGTTACGTTCAATACGAACGACATCCACAGCAGCACCAGCTACATCGTAGTTATCAACAGAACGTAAACCCTCTTCAGTGTAGTCATACAGGTCGTGTACTCCCAGTTGGGGACCGTCAAAGTCTACATTTCTGCTAAAATTATATGCACCAAGGTTGTCTAGGTCATACTCACGGTTCATCGCAGAACTAAGCATGGCATCTCCGGGTGTATCCGAAGGTGGCATACGCGTCTCTGCAAAGAACTCCTTAGCAGTTTCGTTGCGGGGGATAGGACCTTTGGCAGAAGCACGGAATGCAGAACGGTTACGTAGAAACGCACCCAGTCCAATAGCCATGTCAGAAAACACACCAATACCAATGCCTTCGTTACGGTTCTTTGACCGTTTGACTTCTGTGCTATCACCATCTTGGGTAGCCCAGTCAGGCGGGAAGATACCAAACAGGTTTTCGTTTTCAGGTGTTTCTAAGAAGTCACGAATAGCACGTTGTGCGTTGTCGTCTCGTTCTTGTGGCAGGGCAATCTCGTCTACAAGTGCACCAGAACCAGCAGCAATACCAGTCTTAGAGAACCATTGTACAAACTTTTCGTTGCCTAACCGCCAGTTTACCCGGCTGTGAGCAGCAGAACCGATGCTGTTACCAGCACCAGTCAGCAGAATCGTAGGCAAAATAACCTCAGAAACATCTGCTACAGCGTTAGCAGCTTGGCTTTCAAACTCCATTCTAGGTATATTTACACCAGGAACTTTGTTTACAAGGTCAATACCAAAGTTAATAAGACCTGCACCAGGGGCAGATAGGTTCTCTGACAGCGTAGTAAAGTGCTGACCCAAAGGCGTACCAAAGTAGTGAAGACCACCACCTGACGCACGCCTTTGCGCTTCTACTGTGTAAAAAGGCTTACCGTTGCGAAACTCGAAGTCAGGGTTGTTACGGAACTCAGCGTATGGATCCTCCTCTACAGGTTGTTCTGTAGGCTGTGCTACATCAGTAGGGATAGAAATGTCAATAGTTTGTGGAGCAGCTTCACCCGTGGGTGCCTGCTCCTCAGTCATGGCTTCTTCGACGGGGGCTTCGACCTCTCCTTGGAGAGTGTCGGAGAGTTCCAGTTGGAAATCGTCGTCGATAAAAGGCTGACCACCAGAATAAGTCATAGTTTAAGGGATGACGGAGTTAATTTTTTTGATGTCAGCAGGTGTAATCGGACGCAACAAACCTCCAACGTGAAGATGTGCTTCGTGGTTAGGATCACCGTCGCCAGGTCCGATGACCTCTTTGAATAAATCTAAGCTACGTACAACTTCTTTCAGTTCACGAATCTTTGCAATATCTTGTTCTCTGTTAAAGCCTTGCTTTTCACGATTGATGATAACGTCAAAGGCTTCGTTGTATTTATGGTAGCTGTTACCTGCATGAACAGGAGCAACTCCACCGTACAAAGCGTGCTCGCTTACGGTAAAGCCCTCAGTCTTAAATGCCTCAGCTACCTCAACATAAGAACGTTCGTTGCCTTCGTAGGTAAGTGCACCAGTAAACGATTTATCACCACTAGGTGTTTGTGCCAAAGCAGCTTGGATACCAGGCCGCTTTAGCTCAGGGGAGCTTAGTGCTTCAGGGCTACCATACTTGGCAGCCATAGCTAAAAAGGATTTACGATCAACCCCCAAGTTGCTAGTAAAATAATCGACTTTTTCATTAAATGATTTGCCAGTTAGTTGTTCAGCAATAGCTGAGTAATCTGGTACGCTACCAGGAGCAAGGTCATGGAGAGTAGCCAAGAAAGGACGTGTCTCCTCAGCCTGCTCAGAAATAGCAGCACCATCAGGTACTACAAAAGGAATAATGTCTTCACCAGCAGACCAAGCTTCAATCAGTTGGCGGTTACGGATCATAGGAGCACCGTCACCATACATACGTGCAAGAGCTTGCGTCTCTGGGCTAGCAGATTTAACCACAGCCAACGAACCAGGCTCACCCAGCGGAGACAATCCGTAGGCAGCACGCACCATGTTTTCAATTTGGATAGCGTTGGCGTTAGGAAACTGTCTACCCAGATAGGATGTTTGCGGCAGTGGTTGCCAGTTAGGTCTGTTAAAGTTTTCACCGTTAGCTGTTACAGCTTCTTCGGTGATACCAAGAGCGCCTAGTGTTTCGGGATTAGATAGGATCTGACTATGTGTTTTGCCTGATTTAATTTGATCAGTATAGCTTCTTACAAAGTTAAGCTGATTATCAAGCGGTGCACCTTCTTCGCCTACAAACGCACGTGTATATCCAGATTGTGCAGGATTAAAATAAAGCCTAGAGGATTCGTCTTGACGTTGTTGGTTGTAATAAACACGTGTGTCCTCAATAGACGCATCATATGCAGCTTGCAGTGCATCCTTGTCAGAAGGATCGATAGCAGCAATCCGTTCTTGGAAACGTTGTTGTTGGTATTGTTTTAAAGTAGATTCAACACGTGCAGCACCTGGTACAGTAGAAGTACCGTAAATACTCCACTTAGCTTGAGCTGCCATCATGCTCTTGATCTCTTTGTCAGCACCCTGCAGGCCGCCGTTAGAAACGTTAAAGTCTTCCAGCTGTTTCAGCAGTTGAACCCTGTTTAGCTTTTCTTGCACAGTCAAGCCAGGAGCACTCATGACGTCCTGAACCGTAGCAGCATTCTTAGAGATCAACATATCAATGTATTGTTTGTTCTCTGCCTTTGCTGCGGCGTCCATACTGAAGTGAGCAAGCATGTTGTCCAGCTCAGTACTCTTTACCTTGAACTGGCTAAAGATTGCACGCTGAGCTTGCTGGATCTCTTCAGTGGTAGCATCAGGGTTTTCTTCAATAAACTGGATAGCTGCGGCAGTAGCGCCGTTCTTACGTTGTTTATTGAGTTGACTAAATGCTTCGTTTTCTTCTTTACGAATTGCAGCGCGAATCAAGCCAAAGCGAGTCTTCCAGCGATCACCAACACGTTTGTTAGTGTCAGGGTCGATGGTGTTTTCTACCATAGCCAGGTCAGCCATGCTGAACCGACCAGCCTTTACAAGGTCAGGCAAAATCTTTTCGATCTCGTCCCAAGCTCCAGCGTTGCCTAGAATCTTACCATCCTTTTGTGTTGTGGCAAACTCTTTGTGCAGTTGCAGGATGTTCTTGTTTACGATAAAGCTTTCCAGTGCATCTTGCTGACGCAAGGCTGACACAGAGTTGGCTTGGTTTGTAGACAAGGTTTTCCACTGCTGTGCAAACGCTGTCTTAACAGGCTTGAACCCATGCTTCATAAAGAAGTCACGGTTGTAAGAGTTAAAACCTAGGTCGCTGTAAACTTTTTGTCTTGCCCACTGATGAGCATGTTTGATCTGGGCGATGTTGTTGTCAGCTACAGCAGATGCAGGGGTAAAAGTTATACCACCAGCTTCTAGCTGAGTCTCATCATCAGCCATCAGTTTTTGCAGCATAGGTGTGACTAGCTGCACCTGGCTGCTGAGACGATTCTGTGCTTGACGCCATTGGTACCAGCCAGAAGATTGCTTGACTTCGTCAGCAGCTTCAAAGCTTGCACCGCCTTGCAGGGCTTGATCAGCTACACCAAGGCTTGCGTTGTGACCAGCACTGATCTCTGCTACGGACTGGTCAAAGCCAGGTGATAGCTGTGGGTTAGCGTTGTCACCAAAGTAATAGTCAAAGTCAGCCTGGTTAATGTCACGCTGTTTCTGTTCTTCTAGTTGGGTTTTATACAAGTTACCCAGCGTAGTAGAAAGATTCTCAAACGCTTTTACTTGGTTTTGAATTGCGCTGACTTTGTACTGCGTTTCGTTGTTTAGATTAGTAGTCTCTTGGGCAAACCGTTGCTGTTCACCCTGCTTAATACGTTGTATATTTTGTAGGAATGAACTGCTCATTGCGGAAATAGAACGTTTGGATCGTTATTTAGATAAGTAACTGGGTCAGTAAGTTTAGTAGTAGCTGCATTGACACCACCACCACCAGCCGTAGCCGTGGGTGCTTTCAGTGATTTGCCCATCAAATAACCAGAACCAATACCGGCTGCAAGGTTCATAGCAAACGAACCTAGTTCAGCATCGTAGTCAAACTCAGGTGCAAGAGGCTCAAATCCAGCAACAGGTGCCATAGCAACTTTGCTGTACTCTGTGTCAAGCTTGTTAAGAGTCTGTGCATAAGCAAACTCAGAGCCTGCTTGGATAGCTTCGGTTCTTTCGGTAAGCTGTGCTACCTGTGCAGCACGTTGTAACCCGACATTACGCAGCGGTTGAGCTGCAAGACGTGCAGCAGTTACACCAGTCAAAGGACCAGCATAAGCCTTTTGAGCCAACGCAACCAAAGCTTTTTCTTGACTTCTTAGGTCTGCTTTTTCTAGTTGATTGATACGTTTTTGGTCACCAATGTATTTACCAATAAATTGTTGGAATACAATGTCACTATTACGTGAATAATCAATCTTTTCATTTTCGTACCTAGCATAATCGATAGCTAGGTTGTTTACATAATTTGTTTTACGGTTTTCGTAGTCATCCGCCAAAGCTTCGTTTCTGGCATTCTTCTGGGACATCTTGCCCATCTGACCTGCCACCGCTTGAGCACCACCTAAAACCGCAAATCCAACTACGGGATCACACACGGCAAAACTCTATAAAGGATAAGTTGTTAGGACCATACTTAAGTTCCCTTAAGAATTTGAATCCTAGAAATTTAAGAAGCTTAAGGTGGGTGCGGTTACGTTTGTCCGCAATGTTCCATAGCAGCTTCTCTGGTCTGTTGTCTACAAAGTGTTTAGCACCCCGTGCAAACCATACAGGGTTTTGATGGATGTACTTAGTGCATAGCATCCAAATACGACCACCTTCTGTTAGTCCAGCCGCTCCCATAATTTTATCATCAGGAGTGGTGAAGTAATAAGATTCCCCGATGTGGGCTGCCAGAGGCAGGACTAGAAACGGTTCGTTTCCATGACCTTCGACAATCTCGTTCCTGTCGTCTGGCAGTAGGTCTGTAGCAACAGTCAAAGCAGCTTCTACAGTAAGTGGATGAATGTGGTCTGTGTAATTAGGCACGTCGGTAGAACTTAGGAGCGTAGTCACCCTCCCATGTCATTGAGTGCAGCGCCACAGGTGTTGGGTGAGTAGATTTAAGGGTAATGTCTATGTTAGTGTTTTTTTCGTAACAAGGTACAGTAAAGATCTCCTCACCATCGATGTTAAAACGGCTAGCAAGCATGGTGTTAGCAGTGTTGCTAGTAAACTTAGAGGTGTAGTCTGTTTTACCAGGACGCTCTAACGTCACGTCAATGGTACCTACATCACCGAAATTAAACCTAGTGCGGTGAATGATAAGCGAAGATGATGTATCAGATCTAATTTTATCACCAACAGCACGTACAGAATAGATTGTTGGCAGTTTGACTAGCCATTCATATTCGTAACCGATTACAAGTTTACTTGAAGTCCAGTCACCAGTCAGCTCTACAGTAGAGCCGTTTAGCGTAGGCTTGTCAGATAGACCGGCATTGTTACCGCTAGCCATGACAATAACTACAAGATCCCGCGAACTGTTCATACCAGTAGGCAAAGTAAATGTAGTTTTGTTTGTACTAGCCGTATAGGTCATAGCACTGGTTGCAATCTCTTTGTGGCAATCGCTGTGTACACGAAGACCGTCAGTAGATTCAATGGTATTAGTATCACGTTTAACGTCAATCGTTTCTAACGTGTAGTTACTACCATTTTTTGTAACATACACATAAGCGTCTTCTAACAAGCAATGGAAAACAAGCGTACCTGACAAGGTCCACTTAAACCAAGCTGACTGAATACGTTTATCTGTGGTGTTGTAGTAGCTGTAACCCCATACTTCGTTAGACCCTTCTGCACCAAACAACACGATATTGTTTTCTTTAGATGGTGCAACCATACTGATATCAGCAGGCAACAGCTTAGAGATAAGCTTGCTTTGCTCAAGAATAGTAGGCTCACCTTCACGCCTAGCATCTGCCATCTCAAAGAATCTAGAGTTAGAGCCAGCGTTATTTAGGAAACCAACAGTTGTACCTAAGGTAACAGGGTTAGTTTTAGAGTCAAAATTATACGACGCTAGGTTATTAACCTTAGCTGTTTCTGGTCCGAATGCATCGGAGTCAGTCGTCAGCATAAATTGCTGGTTAGAACTGAACAAGATTAGACCAGTGTTTGTCTCAATACCGTCAAACAATACGTGTGGATATGTCGAGCTAGCTTGGATGTCAACTGGGTCAACTGGTGACACAGTCAACGCAGTCTTAGCAAAAAAGTTAAAGAAGTCGTTTTGACGAGAAACAATAACGTTTTCTTCGCTTAGCAACACAAGCCTGTTACGGAAGAACAAGATCTTATTGATAGGCTGCCCAACAAACGAAGGTTTGGGGTTAGTAATCTCATCACCAACTTGTCTTTCAATCCAGTCAATCTTACGTACAAGAAACCTGCCGTTAGTATGCGTGTTACCAGGCAACTCACGTTGGATCTTGATTGGCATTGTGTCTGGGTCAAACTTAATCTCCAGATCAGGAGCCACAGTTTCTTCCCACGCACCTACACCAAACTGATCTCCAGATGCAGTTGGATCAAAATTATCACTATTAAATTTCAAGAAATAGTCATCAGCATCAGACGCACTGTTGACCACTTTCAGGATATACCCATTACGGCAAGCTTTAGGCAGACGTGAAATATCGTTGATCTCCTGGGTGACCACGCTCATGAGCTGATCTTCAGGAGTAGATACGTTAAATGCAGAAGAACGCTTGAGGTGAATACCGTTACCAACAATGGTAGCGGTGATACCATGACCACTGATAGCGTCAATAGCAGCCTTCAGATCTCCAAGGATACCATCTGCAGTCACGCTTTCGTCAGCAGTGGACGCAGTAGGAGCAGGACGCACCCGTGCCAAGTTAGCACGTGCAGTTACAGTGACGTGTTTTGTAACTTCAACAACAGTGCCTAAACCTTTTTCTGAGGTATGGCTGTGGGTGTCACCAGTTGACCAGCCTTCACCACCAAACTGCAGCTTAGCATAAGTTTGGTAAGAGTCATCATAGTTTGGGTTAGTAGTACCACCAGATTCCGGGACAGGAGTACAACGTACTTCCATCTCGTAACGAAGGTTTGTTTTACCAGAAGCAGAGGCGTTGACGATTTCACGGCCAGCAAGGCTGCAAGCACCATCATTGGTGTAACCACTAGCACCAGATGTAGTCACATCTTCCCGTGCTGCGATTGCAGTTGCACGGGTAAATGTAGTTGTGGTGTTGTTAGTAGGATCATAAATATCCAATGCATATTGTTTACCGTATGCAATCTGCTTCAGCTCGATATAAGCTTCGTGTACTACTGCTGGTGACTTGTCCGATGCACCAGTCAACATAGCTACGTTACGAGGCGTAGTAGAGTTACCACGGTTACAAACAAACGTAGTTTCGTTGATAGTCAGCGGCTGAATCTCATCAGCAGCGGAGTGCTCAAGGTAGTCAGCATGGTCATTGGTAGATGACATGCCTGTGTAGTCAACTGGAATCTCTACACCATCACTGGTTCTCCAGATCTTAACCTTACCATCTGTGGTGATCTGTCCAATAAACCCAGGGTGTTGATTAACCTCGTTAGTGTAGATATGGAACCATTTACCACTAGAAGCGGTAAGCGGTGTGATAGCATCAATAAGTGCACTGCCTGGTCTTTTGAGACAACCACGCGAAATGTCAGGCACAGCGTTGACTAGGTTAGTAACCTGACCAGGCAGTTTAAGTTCATCAGGTTGTTCAGAAATACCTAAGATATAATTAGGTACACGTTGTGATAGTCCTGCCATTAGCGTCTAAGTGCGTGGAACGGTGAGTAAGAAGTGTAAACGGATTCGTCTGGGAAACCAAGCATAGAATGCTCAGCCTGGTTACAGTCGTATTCAACACAAACAGCCCGTGCCTGGGTCTCCTGCAGGGCTAGAAGGCGTACCAAATCAGGGTTACCTACCAACTGTGCAGCAGCACGTCCAGCCGCCTTGTAGACGATATAACGACGGAATGGTACAGGCAGTTCTTCAAATGGGAACAGCCAGGTAACATCAAGGTGCTGGTTTTCTGTAAATACATCGGTGTGTTTGACCTTGTCGTACAGTCGTCCGTTACGACGTACAAGGTTCATTGTTCTATTTTTATGGTCGTCGGTACGGTCTAACCGCAGGATGTTGCTAGGAATGTTAATGTAACCATTGGTATCTTTAGCGAACTCATAGTTCAGCTCAAGATTATACACCCAACCTTCTGACTGTACATCTACATTTGTTTCACGTAAGATGTTATAGATGAAAGAAGTTTCAGGATTATCGTGATCCAGGTTTGTTACGGGAGACTGACCGATACTCCCCAAGATTGAATTAACTGCGGATAGTTCGGTATCGAGATCAACTGTTGTAGGAGTAGCCATATAGATAAAAAAAAGGGGACCCCGAAGGATCCCCAGTATAAAACAAAAATCAGAATGCAGCAGGTGCAGTGGCGGTACCAGCGTACAGCTCAACAGCACAAGCAGGGTTCAGGTAGTCAGCACCCATGGCGAGACGACCCAAGATCACGTCACCCTGGTAGACCACGGAGACGTCACCCGAGGTGACTTGCACTTGAGGACCGATAGCCTCAACACAACCGGCGGCTTCCTTCTGGAAGATGAGGCCGCAGGAGTTAGCGAATTCGGTTTCTTCACCGTACTCGTTGTTGATACCGGTAACGTCGTTAGCAGCATCTTCAACGTCAGCAGACACAAAGGAGCCGAGGTTGCCAGGGCTGGTGGTACCGGGGTTAGTAGCAGAACCGGTGCCGAACTTGGTGCCGTACTTGGAGAAGAACGGAATGTTCATGGACTTGTAGATCTTGATACCAGCGATCTCCACAATGCCCTGTCCGCTTTGCAGACCGGAACCTTGTGCGTCACGGTTGATCAGACCATTGTTGCCGACCTCTTGGATCAGGGCATAGTACTGACGGGGGTTTAGGATCCCGACCCTGCCCTCTTGGCTGACACCCTTTTCGTCCA
>CEPG01012035.1_pt1 | contig 13119 bp, 10 predicted proteins | sample 530551 | NCBI WGS metagenome assembly CEPG01 (sample SAMEA2620384, study PRJEB7988) | marine metagenome | biome: marine biome (ENVO:00000447); feature: surface water layer (ENVO:00002042); material: "saline water (ENVO:00002010), including plankton (ENVO:xxxxxxxx)" | depth 5 m | reverse complement strand
CGTGCCGCAAACCGTAGCAGGCGAAGTGTTTAGTCACCTCGACCGACTCTATAACCGAGCGTATGAGATCTCAGGTATCAGTCAGTTGTCTGCGACAAGCCTCAAGCCTGCGGGTCTAGAGTCTGGCGTTGCTCTGCGTGAGTACAGCGACATTGAGACCGAGCGTTTTGTGATTGTTGGCCAGGCGTATGAGTCGGCATTCCTAGAGGTTGCGCGTCAGATGATTGATCTCGCCAAAGACGCATCTGAGGAAGGTAAGACTTACGAGGTTATTTCATACGGCGACAAGGACATTGAGAAAATCAAATGGTCTGATATTAACCTGCGTGAAGACCAGTACCGAATGAAGGTATACCCAGCGAGTCTTCTTCCGACCACTCCAGCCGCACGTTTGCAGACCGTCATCGAGATGGCGCAGGCAGGCTTGATTGATAAGACGGAGACTCGCAGTCTTCTAGATTTCCCTGACATTGAGCAGTTCAACAAGTTGGCGACAGCACCAATGGAAGAAGCGGAAATGCTCGTCGAAGAGATTCTGGAAAAGGGCAAGTACCATCCACCAGAGCCTTTCTCCAATCTTCAACTTCACCTACAGTACTTTCAGCGGGCATATATCGAGGCCAAGATTAACGGTGCCCCTGAAGACCGTTTAGACCTCATGAGACGTTATATGCAGGAGTGCTTTAAGTTACTCCAGCCACCGGCACCACCTGTCGCTGCCATGCCAGGAGGTCAAACCCCAGCCGCCGGTGGTCCGCTACCTACCGAACTAACGCCTACGGCGACCCCGCCGAAGGATGCCATTGATGCGCTGGCAGAAGCAGAATTGCCAGCCCCACAAGTGACTGGTGCCGCGATGGAAGGTGTGCCAGTCTAAGGAGAGAGTATGACTGAGGAAGGTGCAGTTGCAGAAGCAGAGGTTCAACCAGTTCCTGATATGGGAGAATCTCCTGGAGGAGCTGATGGAGGAGCCTCTGGAGGAGACGGTGTTTCACATGAAACAGCTGGAGCGGATGATAATAACGATGGAGTGGAGAGCAGCGATGCAGGAACTCCCCCGGAACCAGCGCCCGATCCATTCAGCAGGCGATTTGCCCAACTAGCTCGCGAGCAGAAGAAGTTACGCCAAGAGCGCGACGAGATGAAGCGTGTTCAGCAAGAGCTTGATGCACGCAAGAATACGGTCTCTACCTACGATGACCTACAAAAACTTGCACGTGAGAACCCTTACGAGGTTATGCAGAAGCTAGGGTTAGATTATGAAGCCCTTAGCCGACAAGTCCTACAAGATGGCGAGATTACCCCCGAGCAGAAGATGGCCGGGGAGATGAAGCGTCTTCGTGATGAGATTAACGCCATGAAAGCGGAGCGAGCGGAGCTTGTTAAGCAGGAAGAGGCGAAGAAGTATCAGGACACATATTCGACATTTGTTGACGAGATCAAAAGTTTCGTGGAGAATACAAGTGAGTTCGACTTCGTTAAGGCTAACAATGCTTACCACGTCGTCGCTGAAGTAATGCAGGAACATTACAACAGCACGCAGGAAGTGATGAGCTACGACGATGCGGCTAAAATGGTTGAGGACTACTACGAGGCTGAAGCAGAAAAGTATCTCGCAGTACCGAAACTAGAGCAGCGACTCAAAGAGCGCTTTGCTCCAGCGAAAACAGAGCCCGAGGCGGGGCAAGCAGAAGAGGAAGCTAAGGCTTCTGAGAAAACGCCACCGAAAACATTAACAAACACCCAGGTGCAAAGGGCACCAGGGGATAAGCCCAAGAAGCTTAGTAGGCAGCAGTCTATCGATTTGCTTGTTAATAAGTACGGGTCAACTCTGTTTAAGTAGGAGATTAAGCTATGCCACCATCACCAATTCTCGATTTATCCAATGTTTCAGAGGCGCTTAAGGAGCACTATAAAGACCTTACCGTCAAAAACATGGTTTACAAAGACAACCCTTTTCTCGCCCTCGTAAGCAAGTACGAGCAATTCGGCGGTGAGAATATGCCGATTCCAACCCAGTACGGAATTGCTAACCGACGATCAGCGACCTTCGCAGACGGTCAAGATCTTAACACCGCGACCAGCCTCGCTCGCTTCGTTCTTACTCGTGTGAAGGATTACTCCTTCGCAAGTATCTCAGGCGAAACCATCAAGGCTACTGAAGGCCGTGCAGATGCATTCCTTAAGTATGCAACTCTTGAGATTGACGGCGCGATTCAGTCACTTAGTCGATCAATCGCAATCGGCATGTACGGAGACGGAAGCGGTAAGATTGGTACTGTAGCAACCTATACTTCCGGTTTGACTTTTGATCTCGACAGCGCTGAGGAAATTACTAACTTTGAAGTTGGTATGATCCTTAACTCAGCGGCAGATACATCGTCAGCTTTGGACAGTGGTGATATGAAGATTACTGCTGTTGATCGTGACGCGGGATCAATTACTGTTGATGCTACTTCGACTGGTTTTGCTACTGGGCGCGTTCTTTTCCAAAAGGGCGACTATAAGTCTGCAACTGAAAACCGACTGAAGATCTCTGGCCTTGAAGCATGGCTGCCAGCGGGCACCCCAGCAGACCTTTTCGGTGTGACCCGAACTGCTGACCGTACCCGTCTTGCAGGTGTTCCTTTCGATGGCTCTTCAATGCCAATCGAAGAAGCACTTGTTAGCGCAGCAAGCCGTCTTGCTCGTGAGGGTGGTTCACCTGATGTTTGCCTCATGGACTACACTCAGTTCTCAAACCTTGAAAAAGCTCTCGGCTCTAAAGTTGTTTACGACAAAGTAAGCAGCGACGATGCAGACGTTGGTTTCCAAGCTCTCAGCATCATCGGACCAAAAGGCCCAATCAAGATTGTTGCTGACCAGAACTGTACCCCAGACGTGGCGTATCTTCTCCAGATGGATACTTGGACATTGAACAGCCTTGGCGCTGCTCCACACATCCTTGATCTTGACGGAAACCGAATGCTTCGTGAAGCAGGTGACGACGCATACGAAGTGCGCGTTGGCTTCTACGGAAACCTTGCTTGCACCGCACCGGGATACAACAGCCGCGTCGCTCTAGCATAAGGAGAGTGAAAGATGGCTAACAGAGATTTCAAAGACGTTCAGGCTCTTGAGCGTGAAGTTAAGATTCTTGCTTTCACGGTAAGTGCTCTTAACGGAACGCCTGTGGCAACACCATCACTTGGTGTCGCTTCAGTCAGTGAGTCTTCAGGTGATTACACAATCACTCTTGAAGATAAGTACAACAGCCTTTTGTGCGCTCAGGTGACACTCGGTGCTACTGATGGCGTTCAGGGTCTTACCGGCGCATTTGTTCAGTCTGAAGATGTTGATGGCAATAAGACCATCGTCATCGACACCACTGGCACTGCTGATGCTAATGACCGTATGCACGTCTCATTGTTCCTTAAGAACAGCAGCGTAGCGTAAGGAGTCATTATGAAAGGCAAAGGCAAAGGCCTTGCGGTCATGATTCTGGAGAAAGCCAAAGGCAAAGATGCTGAAGGCTCTTCAGATGATGATTACAGCAAGGCAAAAGAAGATGCGGGCAAGCGTATGGCTATGGCCATCAAGGAAGAAGACGGCAGTGCGTTCGTCGATGCTCTTGATGACTACCTAGACATGCGCATGTAAGGAGTGGGGCAATGGCGACGTTCACTGAATCTGATTTAAGAACTCGTGCGCGTCGCCGCGCCGACATGGAGAATAGTACCTTCGTAAGTGACGCGGAGATTCAGGACTACCTGAACTCAAGCATCTCCGAGTTACATGACTACATGGTCAAAAGTTACGAAGACTATTTCGTCTCTGAGCAGACATACAGCGCCCCCATTGCGACCGGGGGCGCTAACCTGCCAGACGACTTTTACAAGGCTCTGGGCGTTGATTATGAATCCGGTGGAATCACTTCGACGCTCAGGGCTTACTCCTTCTCTGACCGCAACGTCTATAATACGCCCTATGCCGTTGTAGATAGATTGGCCGAGCCAATGTATAAGGTTGAGGGGAATAAGATTAAACTTATTCCCACCAACTCCCAGTCTGGAACCATTACACTTTATTACGTTCCGCAGGCGACGCAGTTTTCGTCTACGGTGACAGAGATTGAGAATGTAATTCCAGGCTATGAAGAGTATGTGGTTGTGGCGACTGCAATCCGTATGCTGATGAAAGAAGAGTCTGACATCTCTGTTCTTGAGCGTGAGCGTCAGCAACTCGCTAGTCGTATTATTCGAGCAATTACCCCACGTGATGTAAGTGGGTCTTTCGCTATCCGCGATGTTCGTAAGGGTCGATTCAGAGACGACTTTATTCTTCGCTACTAGGGGGTGATACATGGCGCGTAAATTTACAAGCCGTTTTCATTTGCCTGGTTCTGTGCTCGGTCTCCAGAACGACATTCAGCGTTTCGCAGATTCTGTTACTGACAGCGACATAACTGATGGCGTCTTGATCAAAGACGTAAAGCTTAAGTCTGGTCAGGATAACACTGTTGGTCATTCACTTGGCAGACCAATGGTAGGTTATATTCCCGTAAGATTAAATGCTGACGCTACAGTGTTTGATGCATCTGGTGCAGGTGGTAATCTATCTAGAGAATTCAAGGTTAGATGCTCTGCTGATGTAACCGTAACCTTTTGGGTGTTTTGATGGCTCTGAAGAAGCAAATTCTATCGTTTCCAATACTGAAGGGCTCAGATGAGAAGTCATCTCTGCCTTACTCCGAGCCAGGGTCAATCGAAGATGCAGACCAAGTTGTCTTCAATAAGACCGGAGAAGTGGTAAAGCGAAAAGGCTTCGACAACTTTCGCAATGTCTCTGACACTGTTGGTGATCAAAGCAGTCCTTTTGGTGGCATCGCTGTATCCACAACCTACACCAAAAAAGGCACTCGCCTGCATAAATTTAAAGACTCGCTTTTAATGGCAGATGGCCAGATGCTCTACAACAAGGTCGGCGCCAGCAACATGAAGCCGATTGAGTTTCTTCTTGATGGCACTTATTCTAATAGGTCAGTCTATACGCCATCGAATAAGAAAGTTGGCCGTGTCAATGTGATACGGAAAACCATGAGTAGTATCGATTACGATATTTTCTCATGGGTTCAAACAGAGCCGTCTTTGCCAGCATCTGGCGCTACGTTTGAGATTATGATGGCGGTGCAAGAGGTAGAGAGCAAATCTTTCTACAGGGCACCTACGGTCATAGACAGCATCACAAGGGTCGGCAGCAACTTCTATGAGGATGTTTGCGCTCTTCCATCGCTTCATATGGTTGAAGATGATGCCTCTAAGATTTACCTGGTTTATACATCTCAGCCTAGTATTGGCGGTCTTGCAAATATCAAAGCCCGTCAGTTCTCTTTCAGCGGGACGGTTCCGCCAACTCTTACGTCAGGCGGAACATTGTCGACACTCAGAGATACTGGCTCTACGGATGTAAAAATCCACAAAAGAGCCACGTCCATTGCTGTTGATGTAAATACTAGCGCCGATAGCCTGTATGTCTTTGGTTACAATAACACAGGCACCAACGTAACCGGCGATATTACTGTTTATCAGTTTGACTTTTCAACCTTTGCTTCAAACTGGGATGCGCTAAATCAAACAGTAGCAAACAGCGCAAGTACTCAAATTGAGACAGATTGCATTGGTTTTGGTTCGGGTAACTTCTTAGGGGTGACGTTGCGATACAGCGACCCGGAAGACAGCCTAACCGGCGCTGGTGAATACCCCTTAATGGTGGCGTTTACTCGTAAATATGGTTCTGGAAAAGCTGATGAACTAGAGGTTGTTTATCGATTCTATCAGGCCAACTTAGGAGCATCGGCATCGGCATCTGAGCTGACAGACACGGGGCTGCGTTATAAGTATTTGATTAACGGTACTCAAAGTTATGTGGCAGATAACTCTGCGGACATATTCTTAACAGTTGGTGAACAACTCCAATACACCACTGGTACAAGTACGGTTAATCAAGAAGGCGGCGGTGGTGCTTCGTTCGAGTACCCTTCTTCGCCAGTCACGAATCTGTATGGGATAAAATCAGTCACAGTCACCGACCACAACATGGCGACAAAAGAAGGTCTTATAAAGATTATCCCTAGTCAGTATGCGAACATGGAAGCAGAGTATGGCTCTGCCTGTGTGGTGTATGCTCAGCATGAGGACATAAGCGGATCTGGTCCTGTTAATGTCACGGTCATAGAGCCGGGTTCTGGATTTACCGCAGCCGATACGACAAACTTCAAAGCAGCCTTTGATGATTTCTTCGGCCATACTTTTGGCTCAGGCGACTTTACACTTACTTTCGATGAAGACAATGAACTAATTCGCGCAAAGAATCATGAGGTGCGATATATTTCTTTGTCTAATAGAGGGGTTGCTGGAACATCTGCCGCCATCTCATCAAACGCATCTTTAATCTCAGATAGCTTTAGAGACTACGTATCTACAAGTTTGAAAGCAGATGCCACAGGTGTTGGTCTTAAGACCTACGTAAATATATCAAGGACTAACGGCAACACAGGAAGCTTTAACTCGTTTAATTCCTTAATTGATACAAAGGGTAGATTGCTGTCGTGTACTCCAACGGGCACATCATCGTTAAATTATTCGTCTGATTATGAGAGTGCATACAGAAACCACCTTCGTATGTTTGATGGTGTTTCGCGTGTTCAGAGAATCTCTCCGAGCGGATACGGTAAGATCGCGACTAACTTTCTCTTTGGGTCAAACGTCTTAACTGCTGACGGAAACACATATACGGACTCAGAAGATAGTTCTCTTGCCAGCCAAACAGGGAGCGACCAATTCTACTCTGTTGGTATCACGGAGTTTGACCCGCTGCCTGCTAGGTCTTTGCCCGCTGTTGATGTTGGCAATCAGCTATTGATTGGCGGTGGCGTATTGTGTGCCTACGATGGCAATACCTTGGTTGAGAATGGCTTTTACGAGTATCCTGAGATTCGTTCTCTTGCGCCAATCCCTACGAATTTTGGGTCCAATCTTGTGGCGTCCAAGACTTACACTTATTCATTCGTCTATGAGTATATTGACTCTCTGAACAATATTCATGAGTCAGTCACAACTCCACAGCAACAGGTTGATACTACTGCCGATAAAACTGCAATTTGCGCTAGGGTCTATGCTTGCGACATTAGCCTGAAGCGCGGAGCTATTAGAGTCACGATGTACCGAAGCACTCCGTCCGGTGATGGAGTATTGCTCAAAAAGGTCAAGACAGCGATTCTTGATGAAACTCAAAGACACTTTACGTTCTTTGATTTTGGTGAGGTTCAAGACGTATTTGATGCAGCGCCTGTAATTTACACGACTGGCGGTGTCCTTGATAACTACCAACCTGGTTCAATCACAGATGCAATCGAGCATAAGGGCCGCGTATTCCTAGCGACTCCCACTGAATTTGTTCGATACTCTAAGCCTCTCCAGCAGGGCTTTGCTGCTGGTTTCCCTGTGCCGCAGTTTGTCATTGATGTACCTGGTGATGCTTCAGAGATTACAGGCATTGAGTCTAACCCAAACTTCTTGTGTCTGTTTACCAGGGATTCAGTCTTTGCTGTAAGTGGTGATGGCCCTAATGCTATTGGTGCAGGCGGATTTAGCCAACCTACGTTGCTTGGTCATGGTCAGGGAGCCGTACCAGGCACTGCTCATTTGTCGCACTCGTTTGGCACGTTCTACATGGCGGATCGTGGCATTTACCTGGTGACACCAAATGGCCAGATTCAGTATGTTGGTGCCCCTGTAGAGGATACGGTTCTTGATAAGGGAATAGTGAAGAGCATTGATGTGTTTGACCACAACAATGAGATTCGCTTTCTGATACAGCCGTCAAACTCTAGCACTCGTTCAACAATCTGCTGCTTCAACACCTTCTACAAGCAGTGGAGCGTATGGGATCTAGGCGAGCATATCGTTGATCAAATCAACTATAGTGCCACTGGTGGCAGTGGCGATGATACGCACTATATCTTGTCTGACCATTCGCCTATTCGACGGCAGTCTACGACTTCTTACACCGATACGAACACCGACCTTGATGATGGCAGCACATCAACATACGCATACAATATGCGGATTGATTTTATGCCAATCAGCATCAATGGTATTCAAGGCGCTCAGAGAGTTTACAGGGCTATGCTTCTGTACACAGACAAAGACTCTGGAGATGTAAGCCTGCAAATCTCACTTGCTTTTGATTACGATGGCTTCACGGAGAATCATTACCTTGCAACGATGCCAGATGCTCCCGATAATCTTCGCATTCATTTGTCTCAGCAAAAGTGTAAGGCTGTTCAAGTAAGACTTACTGTTACGGGCAACAACTCAGGGATCACTCTCAATGGTCTAGCTCTTGAGATTGGTGCTCGCCCAGGAACCTTCAAGCTGCCAGCAGCGCAAACCATCGCACCGGCGTAAGGAGCAATCATGGAACCAGAAGCTCAACTTATCGCAGCACAGGCTGCTGAAGAACTGGCAAGGCAGCAAGCGACTGGCACTGTCGATGAATTGCAGCGTGGTCGTATGGCACAGCAGATTCTTGGTGGTGCAGCACAGCAGGCAAAGGCGCGTGAAGCACAGCAGAAGCAAGCAGAGTTTGCTCGCCGTAAAAGACTTGGTGACATTGTCGCGGCTGGTGAAGCTCAAAAGCGTCTTCAGGACTACCAGAAAGAGACCCAGAGAATCGGCGGCATGTTTCAGGCTGGACTAGGGGCAGCAAGTACATTGGCGGCACAGGGTGCCAGCTATCTTGCAGAGCAAAATGCTTTAGCTGAGGGGCTGAAGGCTGCTGAAGCAGAAGGTGGTGTCCAAGGTGCGGTCGACTTCCTTAACGCTAATCCTGATTATGATCCTGGCGAAGAAACACTTCAGAGACTGTATGCTGGCTCTGAGATGGGGCAGCAAGATGCTGCTAACTTAGCAGATGCACTTGAATCTCAGCGCTTGCGCACAAGAGGGGCAGTACATAGGGCCAGAACAAACCGTCAATTCTTTGAAGGGCTACGTAGGGACCAGGCTGAAGCAGATGCAAGAGAGGCCGAGCGGTCTTTTATACAAGGCACTCTGCAAGAAGCGGCAATGCGTAACGTTCCTTCCGCTGACGAGGGTATGCCTATTCGTGCTCCAATCAGAGCGCTTACGCCTCAAGAGCAAGCTGTAGAAGATGCACTGGCTGCAAGACGTGACCGTGAGATTCTGGCTAATCGTGTGGCAGATGCACGTATGCAGAAGATTGCCGAGCTTGGTTATGACCCGGCGCTCGAATTACGAGAGCAGGCAATCATGAGAGAAAACACACCCGAGCCACTTCAGCCTTATGCACCAGAGGCTACACCAATTCAGCCTATCGCTTTGACTGACGAAGAAGATGCAGTGATTGAGGAATTACTCAGACAGCGCCAGCAAGAAAGGCTGCAAAGAGCACTGCCGCAGTCTATGATTGATGCAATTATCGCAGCGCAGCAAAGGGGCAGAATGTAATGGTTTTTAACCCAGCGAGCTTAGAGCAAGTAAAACAAGATATTCAGAGAGCAAGAGACGAGCAGCGCGTTAAGCAATATGGAGAGTACGGTGCTGGTTACGCTAAACGAGGCGAAGAGTCCGGCCTAGAGGGTCCGCAGCTTGGGCAGTATGTAGGGCTTGCAAAAGAGGCCCGTGGTCTTAGAACTCGCGAGCGCAGAAGCCAAGCTGCTCAAGACATTATGCGGCAGCAGCGAGAACTTGCAGCGGCTCAGATGGGTGTCGGTGCAGCAGCGCGTGGCCCATTTGCCGGAGCAACTCAGCAAGCAGCACAAAGAGCAGTAGGGGCCAGTGGCGCTCAAGCAGCGGCACAGGCAGCAGCAGCGGACTTAGCGCGACTACGCCAAGCTGATGAGATGATGCAGCAGTTGCAGACTCAGGGCGAAATTCAAAAGTACCAAGAGGCACAAGCTCGGAGAGCAGCAGAAGAAGAGCGTAGCCGGATGTTCGGTGGCGGCATCGGTAGTGCTCTTGGTTCAGCTATCGGAGCGCTTGGTTTCTTTGGCGGCCCAGCCGTAGGTGCTGCAACCATGGCGGCAGGCGGTCAGCTTGGAGGCGCACTCGGTCAGGAAATCTCCGATGAGAATATGAAGTCTAACATTAAGGACGGAAACGCAAAGACCCGGAAGATGCTAGACGCTCTCTCAGCCAAAGAGTACGATATTGAGGGGGAGCGTGACTACGGTGTGATGGCTCAAGACATGCCGGAAGAAATGGTCAAAGAAGTCGATGGTGTGAAGACTATCCCTGAAGGTTTCGGTAAGTTGCTTGCGGGCATGGCGAACCTTAACGATCGCCTCAAAAAGTTGGAGGGTAAGTAATGTCGAATGGTATTATCAAAGCTGGCCCTGGTATCCCCGAGGCTCTTCGACCACTTACTGAAAGAGAGTCATATTCTCCAGGGAGCATACTTCTTGATTACTTAGCTAGGCCTGTAGCCCGTGGTGTTGAGCAAGCAGCAAATGTTACTGGCGAAGCAATGGGTCTAGGCGCACCATTTCCAGACGCAGGTGTTCCTTCGTCTTTAGCTAGACCAGCTCCACAGCCAGCTCAACCGGCTCAGATCGACACCGAAATGGTGGACCTATCTGGTGTTTCAACCGAAGGCCCTCGCTCCGATGAAATTAGCGCGGCTGAATATGTTCGCCAAAGGGTAGCCCCTCGCGCAGAAGGATTAGCGAGTCTCGGTATTCGAGCACCTTCAGCGGCTCGCTTTGTTTTGCCTGAAGATTTAACGCCTCAAAGACAGGCGGCGATTGATGCATACCAAGCCGAACGTCAGCGCGTAGAGCAGATGCAGGAATCAGACAGGCTTCGACGCGCAAGAGAGATTGAAGAAGAGGCTCAAGAAAGCTTTGAAGCTGCGAATAAAGCCTTAGAGGGCTACAAACCAAGCAAAGAAGGCCCTTACTCAAATCTATCATCAAAGATTTTTGCAGGCATTGCCATCGCACTCGGTGAAGCAGCCCGTGGTTTTCGAGGCGGGCAGGGTAGAAACGTTGGCTTGGATCTTATCAATCAGGCGATTGATCGAGAAGCCAAACGGCAGCAAGACGAATATAACAGACTGCGTGATAAGGTGAATCTGTCAGAGAACGCCTATGCGAGATCTATGCAGGCCCTTGGCAATGCAGAGACCGCGTTTGCAAACACCAAGCGGGCGCTTATGGATCAAGCCAAGGTAACTATGGATGTGGCACTTGATTCGGTTGGAGCATCTCAGCAAGCAGAGAATCTAAGGGCACAGATTCAGAATCAGGAAGCTCAAGAAAGAGCCCAGTTCCGACGATCAATCTTTAATGCAACGGTCACTCAGAAAGCCGCCACTGGTGAAACAACGCGGCGAGAGTCTGCCAATAAGGCTTCTCAATCAAGTAAGTTGGTTAGTGAGTTAAAATCAGCCCGCTCGTTACTTAAGCAATCTGAAACTGGCGACTCAGTAACAGACAAGCTTATGAGAAGATTTATTTCCGATCCAACGACTACTACACTAGGCGCTATTGCTGAGGCTGGATTGACTAGTGCGTCACCAAAAATTCAAGCTCTTAAAGATTTCTACACTAAGATTAACGCAGTTGCTTTCGGATCAGCTTCAGAAGGTCAATCAGCATCATCTATTTCGGATAAAGATGTTGGAGTGTTTAAAAATCTTCTTGCCGACCCCAACACAACAATTCAAAGACTTGAAAGCTACCTTGGATACCTACAGAACAAAGCAAGCGCGGCTTTTGTCTACAATTCTGCGATCCGTGAAGGTGCTGACTTTAGTCAAGCAAATAAAATTGCTGAAGATTACATGAGAGATAAGTTCGGCTATAAGATGACCGCTGACGGCGACTATGTTCCACCTGGATATAGTGAGAAAGAATGGTCAGAGCTAGAGTACGAAGGTAGATGATGGCAGAATCACCGGCACAGAAAACGGCATACTTTGAGAAAGACGGTAAGCCCTATGCGGTGCCGTTGAGTCAAACTGACGTCATTGTCCGATTTCGAGACGATCCCGCATATCGGCAAATTAGCCAATATGAAGCGGACGTTTTGGCTGAGGCCGTAGATCTTCAGGAAAGCCCCGTACTCGGCAGATTAGAGGCTTTGGGCCGTGGCGCTGTATCCGGTGCCACTTTGGGACTAGGCCAGTTGGCCATGGATCCAGTAGAACTTGCAGCGGCAAAAGAAGCATTTCCTGGTGCGTATTACACCGGTGATATTGGTACCAGTGTTGCTTCTGCGATCCTTAGTGGTGGCGCTGGTGCTGCGGCTAGAGGTGGTGTTGCTGCTCTTGCAAGGAAGACCCCCGCTGGTGTGGTTGCCCGTGCTGCGGAGAAGGCTGCGGCTGCCCCGATTGCCAAAGTCACAGGTGAAGGATTAGTCGGGAAAGCTACTAGGTCAGTCGCTCCATTGGCTATTGCTGGTGCTGTAGAGGGCGGCGTTGCTTCTGCCACCTACGGAATGGCAGATAAATTCCTTGAGAATCCCAATGCTACCGCTGAAGAGCTTTTGAGTTATGGTGCTGCCCAAATCCCTGATGGCCTAATGCTTGGCGCAGGTGTTGGTGGTGCTTTGTCTGGTGCTAAAACCCTGGCAGCGGGAACAATCAAGGGAGCGAATGCGCTCGCCAAGAAGGTCTATGCCGACTCTGTAGATAGATTTGGTGATGGGTTTTCTGAGTCAGTTGCTAAGTTTATTGCTGCGGATGACCCTGCTGCCCAGCGAGCAATGGCCGATGAGTTATCAAAAGTCCTGCGGTTCCAAGAGGACTTTCAGGGCATAGCAGCCCGCATAGATAACATGCAGAAGTATGCGGCGGAGATGAAGGCCGCCGGTAAAGACACCGACGAAATCAAGGCGTACTTCAAAGAAGAGATTGCAGCCCTTCGCAAAGAGTACAACGCTCTCAACAAATCTGAGAACACAAAAGCGTTAAACAATCTCAGTGCCCAACTAAACGAGTCAAAGACAAAGGCGGCGAAAGCTTTTGCAGATGGGCAAGATGAAATCCTTGGAGGCATGGCTGATGACCTTGGAGATATAACCAGCGGTGCCCGTGGCATTCTTGGTGAGTTCGGAG
>CEPG01007517.1_pt1 | contig 13267 bp, 6 predicted proteins | sample 530551 | NCBI WGS metagenome assembly CEPG01 (sample SAMEA2620384, study PRJEB7988) | marine metagenome | biome: marine biome (ENVO:00000447); feature: surface water layer (ENVO:00002042); material: "saline water (ENVO:00002010), including plankton (ENVO:xxxxxxxx)" | depth 5 m | reverse complement strand
CAAGAGGATCGATGCGTGCAGTGATGCGTGCGTCAATCTCTGAAGCAGCCGGGAACTGACTAGAAGATGTAAAGTCAGTGTTTGTAGTTTTCAGGGTGTTACCGTCAAGCTGGTTAAGTTCAGTAGCAGTAGCGGTAACGCCGTCAAGGATGTTGAGTTCAGCAGTTGTAACCGTTGCACCGTCAAGGATCTGTACCTCAGACTGCGTAAGGTCAGCCAAAGCAGAAGCAGTGTTACCACCCATGGTGGCAAGCTCTACCAACTCAGCATCGGCAATCTTAGCTGTGGTAACAGCATCGTCAGCAATCTTAACGGTGGTGACGTTTGCGTCAAGAATTTTGGCAGTGGTAACAGCATCGTCAGCAATCTCAGAAGTACCGATAGTACCGCTAGATGCAGCAGTGACTCGGCCTTGAGCATCGACAGTAATGTCAGCAGCAGTGTAGCTACCAGCAGTTACAGCGGTGTTTGCCAGTTTGTCGGCAGTAACAGCGTCGTCTGCAATCTTGGCTGTTGTAATCTGTGCATCAGCAATGTGTGCCGTGTCGATAGACCCGTCAACGTAATGCTCAGAGTTGATGCTGTTGTCAGCAATCTTAGAACCGTTGACTGCATCAGCAGCAATCTTTGCAGTTGTTACAACACTGTCTGCAATTTTAGCAGTGGTAATAGCACTATCTGCTACGTCGGCTGTAACAATGGTTCCGTCAAGAATGTCAGTTGACGTGATGTAGCCAGCAGGTTGGTTGATAACCTTGTAGCCATTCATGTCAAGATTGGCATACATCTTAGGGTTAGACGGCGTACCGTCTTCCGCAATAGATGGTACCGCTGACAGCTTTTGGTCACGCAGTTCTTTGATACCACGCAGTGCTTGCAGTTGGTTGTTGTCAAGGTCTTGTGCCTTAATCGATGCACCTGCTACAAAGTCAGCTTTAGGAAAGTCTTCGTCTACATCAGTCTTACGCAGTACAATAACCCGCGTGCTAGGAATGTGGCTCGAAGTAAACGATACCTGTGTTGAACTAACAGTATAATGAGTTGTTACTGTTTTCTTGTCCCAGGCTTCTGTGCTTGTATTCCATACATACACAAAAAGATCGTCGTCTTCAAAACGGTCCGCACCAAACGGGAGTGTGTGGTTCTGCCCGCCCGAAGCACCGCTTACATAGTAAGAGTTGTTAGGAGTTCTAATAGTCATGGATTGTTGTATTCAAGGACGGGTTGGAGTAATCCCATTTGGTATTCTGCGGCTCTGAGGTCTTGCGCCTCAGCTTCTAGTTGCTGTACATCTTCACGGTCACCCAGGGTTTCCCAGGCTTCGCTACGAGCACGGTCAAACAAACTTTGAATAAGCCTGTTGTGAGTGTACTTCATAGGATCACGCATAAGAAGTTGTTGCGATTCTTTATTACCTAACACAGCATTGAATTTAGTTTGATAACCAACTTCTGCTTTCATAAGAGCAATAGAGGCTTGCACTTCTTCTCGGCTTGCGTACATATCAAGAATCTCTTCAATGCTCTTTCCACTCTCACCTGGTTGACTGCCTCTCCAGTTGCCAATAGCTTCTTGGAACGCAGCACGGATGTCTGGGTAATCTTGCAAAGAAGTACCGTCAGGAGCACTATAAGTCAAAGTACGCATGTTGTAGTTAGAGTCTAACAACAGGTCCAATGCCTTAGAATCACTGTTAAGGTCTAGAGGTACAGCAGACACAGCGTTAAAGAATTGCATAAACGGTGGCTGTTGGTTCAGCTTTTTACCGTTAAGAATGTTGCTCTTGTCAGGCAAATCAAGGGGGTTGCTGGTTATGTCACCGCTGGTAACACCCAAGAACTTGTTACGGTTAAGAACAGAAGACACAAGGTCAGCGTTGATTTCTTTAAGGTAAGGATTCAATGCGTTGCCAAGGTCGTTACGAAGACCACCATAAGGTATTTGTGTGTTCAGTTGACTTGCAGCAACTCGTCCGACACTAGCACCAGGCTGGAATGTAACAAGGTCAATCAGGTCGTTTAGCTGGGTCAACATAGAGCTGCTAGTGACAACATCAGCCAAAGCAGCAGTAATCTTGACGTGTGCACTATCAACCCACTCAGGACCCATCTTGTGTGCATTATCGCCAATAACATTCATCAACCTAAGCATGATATGGTGTGTTTGCAGCAAGCTGATAGGAACACCAACAGGACCAACTTTAACTTGATCCGTTCTTGCACCGGCTGCTGCCAAAGCACGTTCTTGACCTGGGTCGATGTCGCCACCTCCAGATGCCCTGCCTTGCAGGTAGTCATGAGCATACTTCATCATAACCATGGTACCAATGATCTGACGACCAACTACATCTTCTTTTGCAGCCTGTAGGTCGTCAAGGTTTTTAATACCGTAACGGCTAACTGTTTCTTGCCAGTTCTCTGCTGTAGCCTTAAGGATTGCTTTTTGCTCACCAATAACAGCACCAGTAAGAGGGATGTTTTCTAGGTTAATTTTAATGTCGTTAAAACCAGGAGTAGCAAACGCCATGAATCGACCAAGAATAGGATTGCTATTCATAAACGATTGCAAGCCTTTTGGCATACCCTCTAGCGGTGTGGTCAAGGTGTTTTCTTGTACACGCTTGGCAAGGTAAGGATCTTTGAAAATATCAATGTTGCCTTCAGCGTCTAGCAGGTTGTTGAAGTACAGCTCATCAGCACGTTTGATAACCTCAGGAGTAATCTCAGTCAAATTACCACGTGCTTGTTCTTCCAAAGCGTTGCGATACGCCAGACCTCTTGCCCGCATTTTAGCAGCAACAAATGTCCAGCCTTCGTCCATCGGTCCCATCACGCGTGGTGCATAGGACGACAAAAGTGCAGGAAGCTTAGTAGATGAGTTAAAGAACCTAAATGCTTTAGCTGTGTTATACCAGGCTTTGTCAGCCTTGGTACCGCGTTGACTGTAGAACTTATCTGCCCAGTCCCAGTTAAACTCATTTTGGTTGTAACGTTGGAAACGGCTGTTGTAAGAACCACCTGTGCTGAAGTTTTGCTTAAGACGAGAAGAGAAGATCTTCCAAGCGTCCGGCAATGCTTCAAAGAAAGCTGCAAATTCAGCAGTAGCTTCGATAGCACTAAACCCTGCTTCATCCCCAGCGCCCACAAGTTTGCGTGCATGAGCACCCATCATACGGCTAAGAGCACGGAAGAACGTAAGTTCAGCCGTACCAATCATTGCACGTTGTGGTGTCTTAGGGCTATTCAGTGCGCTGTTCATCCACACGCCTTGCATTTCACGAATCAAAGCACCAGATTTCTTACGCAGATCGCCCTTAGTAGAAACTACAAACTCACCACCGCGTACCTTTTTACGCATGTAAGCTTCAAGGTCAAGCCAGTTGCGAGTGTTTTCTGCAGAAGAAAAGATGTCAACAATAGTTTTGTTAAGGTCTGGATCACCGATCTCTTCTACAACTTTGAAGAAGAAATCAATGTTAGTACGAGTAGCTGCAAAGTCGTCATCAAGGCTTTTAGCAAACGCCTCAGGTGTCAGGTCAGGTGAGTCAAACTTAAGTGGACCCTCTTTCTGACGTAGCTTAGACAGGTTGTAAGATGCAAGCTTACGAGCACGCCGTGCTTGTCCTAGACCAAATACGATGTTGTCACGCAGACCGGACATCGGACCATCAATAGCCCAGATGTCAGCATACTCCATGATTTCACGAGCAGCTTTGGCTTGAGTCTGTGCTTGCTTCAGCAGGTGGCTGACCACCAGGTCGGTGACCACAACGTTTTCGCTAGAAAAAGCAGCGATGTTGCCAGTAGCAGGACCTTCACCGGTTTGCATCGGCAGGTCATCCAAGATAGGTTTCCAGTATTCTTCTGGAGACAACTTCATTGCATCGTGTCCGATGATCTGTTGGAACCGTCTGTAAGAAGGCTCAAAGACTTCAGACACAGTTTTACGTGCTGCGACAGCTTCGTCTACAAGATCAGCGTATTTCTCACTAGACATTAGGTCTTGAGCAATGTCACGCATTTCTTCAGCACCCATCCCGTTTTCGTTAGCCATGCGACGTGTTTGTGCACGGGTAAAGATAGGATCGGTGCTACCGCCTCTAATGTTTTCGTTGTCAATCCTGTTGAGCTGGTCTAGCACATCACTAGGTTTGCCTGTAGGTGTTGCGTTACCCTGGTGCAAATCAGCAACAGGCTTGTTAGCATAGCCTTGGAACTCTGCAGGAGGCAGCCTAGGCACGTCACCTTGACCAGGCAGTTGACCAGGGGGTGTAGGACCTAAGTCACGTACACGTACCTGTTCAATAGCCATCTCGCCAATCTGACGGTCTACGTTAGCTGTTTCTGCGTCGGCAATCTGTTTGAACTTAGGGTTGCCAGGAAACAGTGCTTGCAAAGCCATGTCAAATGCCTTGGCAAGACCCATCTCTTGCAGCGTATTTTTAGCTGTCTTTAGCAGCGGGTGATCAGTGTCCTCTACGTCCAGGTCTCTAATCAACGGAATGTCGTTGAGAAAAGGCATGAGCTTTTGAAAGGCACTCATCGGATCAGACTCAGGTTGCTGAGACTTATCTGAAAGGGCTGCAGAACCGCCAGCCACAGCTACAGGACCTAAACCTACAGCAGCTAGGGGTGCACCGATTGTACTGTAGTGAGAGATAGTTTCAAGAACAGAACCCCACTTAGTCTTTAGAATAGGTTGTGCGGTGTTCCGCAGTGGATCCCATTCAGGCACGTAGTCAGCACCGCCGACGTTTTCGCCGGCCATCATGTCTTTGTAACGTTCTACGGCTGTTGTCATGGACCGTAGTCCACCTAGATGACCCTGTACAAGAGCCATCGAGCCTTCAAGAATGTTTTCCTTTAGACCATACTCTTCTGCCGGTTTGTCCAGAGATTCAACCAACTGACGTCCCGGATCATTTTCATCAGGCGGTTCAATGCCGATCAAATGATAAGGAACGTCACCAGGTTGATAGTTTTCTGGTGGAGCAATCTCACCCTCGGGGACATCAACGTTAGCTGGTGGCTCAAGAGCAGGCTCTGCTTGAGGCAGGTCTGGTAGGTCTTCAACAGCCACTTCAGTAGCTTGTCTTTCTGTATGTAAGTGTTCGTCTATTTGGTCTAGACGTGCTTCGACAATATCCTCCGTAGAGTAATCTTGTTCCATAGTTTAATTAGATTAGATTTCGACGTGTTCTCACACCTCTTTGTCCAGACAAAATAGTACCAGCTCGGTCTGTTTGGTCACGTTGCAGATCCTCAAAACTCTTAAATGATGTTTCAAGTTTACCTGTCCGTGGGTTAATGTAGGCTCTAGCACGCTGATAACCAACTGCTTCTACCAGTTCTTCACCATCTAGTCCAAGGTTGATAACAGTTTGCAGTCCTTTAACAAAGTCAGGGACAGCAGCAGGGGCTTGGATATGAAGATCCAAAATGTTAAACATAAACAAATGGTAATCGTCAGTAGTCATTGGTACGCCGTAGCTACCCAACACAGGACGATACTTTTGTCTAACAGTTTCTAACCGAGCCTTGTGGTATGCATCTGCTTCTTCTGGAGTGTTGAATTTAGTTGACTGCCTAGAGCTAGATGCACTAAAGATACCAATGTTTCTAGCATTGTCACCAGGATCAGTATGACCACCATAGTGAATGGTAGGGTTGCCTTGCTGGTCTAGGTTGCCTTCGTTAATACCAATAGCATGGTAGTACGGATCTTCTGCGCTAGCACGGAGAGCGGGGTGTATAGCTTCAGGGTGATTGTAAGTAAGCAAGGTATTGCCAGTTTCAATCTGCATCTGAGTTGCCATGGCAGGTCCGCCTGCGTAGACTTTACGCAACGAAGGTACAGCGTACGACATCTGCTCAAACGCTTCGTCAATAGGCTGTGGTTTATAGGGAGCACTAAGGTTTTTATGCATCCAACGTTTGACGTCTAGCCTAGACATCCTAGGATCAAGGTCAGCTAGAGACTTGATAAGAGGATGATCTTCTTTTTCCAACCCTTTAGCTTGCCGATCTAAATGCTTAGCCACGTCTTGCGGTACTTGGTATTGACCAGGTGTCAGCGCATTCAATGGTGTGTCAAGCATAGCACGGCCAAGTGTAGAAAGGTTTTGCCTAAAAGTTGATGTATTGACCCTGTTGTTTCTGTAGGTATCAAACTCAGGGTTAGGGACTTTTCTACCTTTGTCGTCAACAGTGATTATTGTATCAACAATTTCTTGTGCAGAGTTTTGGATAGCATCTTGATACGTTTGACCTTGACCAACTTTTATTGCAATACGTCGATCTAGTTCACGTAAAGCGTTTTGTTTAAGAACAATACCTTGATCAGTAAATTCTTTTGTATCGGTGCCATAGCTGCTAGGAATAGTTTTAATTACAGCATCAATACGTTTTTCAGCAAAACCTTTTTCTCTAGTAATCTCTTGTACTTCTGCCTCACTTTTGATAAACGGAGACAATGTGTTGCGTTGATCAGTAGTCAGACCCTTTAGATCAGGATGAGTATCAATGATGTAGCCATCACGTTCAGCGATGCCCTCAGCGTTCTCAAACTTCTCAAGCTGTGTAAACTCTTCTTGAGTAATTAGAGTAGCAAGCCAGTCTTCATTCTGACCAACATGCTTTTGCCGCCATTCGTCAAGCTGTAGATCTTGCCAAGCATCAGTAGGACGTTCGCCTGCTGCAAGTCTGTCGTAATACTGACCCATAATTGCATCAGCATCAGCAGCAGCCTCACGAGCAGCACGTTTAGCAGCAGTGTCAGCTTTGTTGGATTGGTAATCAATCTTAAGGGATTGAATCTCATTATACAAGTCAGGCTTTAGCTCTGCCAAAGTCTTACCACCACCCCAGCTAGGCTTGCTAGAAAAGTAGTTATCCTCAACAACACGAGACAAAGCACCCTGCTTTGCCAAGTTCTTGAGGTGGTCAACCATGATTTTATTGGCATCAGCACTGTTGTAGTTTTTACCACTCTTAGGATTGACTACACCTTGCAGCAGCTTAAGTGATTGACTGTAATCAACTATACCCAGACCAAACTCAGCTTTTGTGCGTTGTAAGGTGAACTCTGAGTTACGGATGTTGTTAGCAGACGTATAGCTCTGCTTAGTCTTCAACAAAGTGTTGTTAAAGGTAGGCATAGCCTGCATGACAACACGCTCATCAAAGTTCATGATGTTTTGATCCATGAACCGAGTAAAGGCAGTAGCCATGCTGCCAGCCAGCTCACGTTCAGTACCAGTAGGAAGTCCCTCATCTTTGATGATTTGCCTCATAATGGTGTCTTGCTGAGCAGCAACGTCAGCAATCAGTCCAAGTTGGAAATGACGACGGTCATGCTCACCGATGTTCAGCAGTTTGTGCCCAAACTCAACAGGTTTGCCCTCTTGCCGTGCTTTGATAGCTTGATCAATACGAAGATTAAACTCTTCTCTTTCTTCTGGTGATTCACCGGTAGGAAGCTCAAACTGACCAGTAGCTACTAGCTCACGTGCAGCGTTGTAGTATTTAAGTTTTGATTGTTTGATTAGATAGTTCTTACGTTCTTGAAGCTTACCAGCTACCGTTTGACCAAGCTCAGCGAAAGCTAGTAGGTCGTCATTGACACGCCCAGCATTAGCTACTTCAGTCCGGTAGTTTTCTTGTACGCTTGCAAAGTAAGAGTTCAGACCAGCATTATATGATGTGGCTTGGTCCGAAAATTGTTGTGCGTAGCTCATGTTAGTCTTCCAGGCGTTACATTGTATGTAGGCGCAGGTGTGTAATTAAATGGAGTACCACCAGTAAACTGGCTTGGACTGTTATTTAGATAAGTACCAGCATCAGTCATTTTAGTAGCGCCTGCTCCTGCACCTGCAGTACTACTACTACTACCACCGCTGAACGCACCAGCGCCAGAAGCAACAGTCAAGGCACCAAGTGCAACTTGAGCAGCAGCAGCAACAGGACTAGGATAGTCAAGATACTCAGGCATTTCTGGAGCAGGACCAGGAGTACCAGGACCGAGGTTAACACCACGGTAAAGCTCTGTACGGGCTCTGTCGCCCTTCAGGCGGGCTTCTCGCTTGTTAATGTATCCTTGGACCATCAACTCGCTAGCGGCAGCTTCTAGCTTGCCACGCTGACGTCCAGCCAAACGAGCTTGATTGACACCAAAGCTTCTAGCTCTACCACCTTCGTCAGCAAAGTTTCTAGCCTGCATTTGTTTGATCTGCAGTTCTTCATCTTGTGCCAAGATAGCACGCAGTGCTGCATCCTCTTCAAGGTCAACTTGTGACTCAGCTTTTCTAGCAGACAACGCAGCTTCGTCTTGACCGATTTCTACGTCAATCAGTTTAGCTGCATACAGACCAACCCTATCTAGGTTGCTTTTTTCGTATGCTGCTTTTCTTTGGTTGTATCCTGATAAGATCTGTCTGTTTTGAGCGTCGATTTGAGAAACCTGGTTGTTGTGACCTGCGACGGCACCAACCATTTGGCTTGCTCCCATCAACATAGTTATGGGTTCAGCGCACACGGCAAAATTCTATAAAGGTTAATTTGTTAGGTCCGTATTCTAACTCACGTAAGAACTTAAAACCTAAGAATTTGAGAAGCTTTAGATGGGTGGTGTTTCGCTTGTCAACTATGTTCCAGAGAAGTTTCTCAGATCGACCTTCTACATAGCGTTTCGCTTCTCTGGCGAAAGTAATCGGATATTTATGGATGGCAGGTGTACAAAGCATCCAGATAGCGCCTTGTTTGTTTACCCCTGCACAGCCAGCAAGCTCTCCATTAGGTACGTTAAAATAAACAGCGTCGTTTGTTTTAGCGCCTATAGGCAGGATGATTTTGGGATCACGTCCATGACCCTCCTCAACCTCTTTACGATCTTCTGGCAAAAGGTTGCAGGCCACCTCGTAGGCGACCTGCGGTGTAAGTTTGTGAATGTACTTAGACACGTCGGTGGAACATTTGGGTGTAGTCACCCTCCCAGGTCAAAGAACGAACGCTTGCCGGTCCAGGGTGTGAGGACTTAAGAATAACATTACAGTTATGATTACGCTCGTACACAGGAACAGAAACGGTACGTTCGGGGATGAACGGGGCTTCACCTGCATCATAAGAGTCTAGGAATGCAGCGTCAAAGGTATTAGTAAATGAAGACTTACCAAGACGTTTTAGCTCAACGTCGATTTGACCAACAGGTCCGAATCTAAAGTTGACACGTTGGATAGTCAACGCAGCAGTAGTATCTGCTACAACTACTTGATCTGATTTCTTTTTGACAAACAATTTAGGAAGCTCTACAGACATGTCAAACAAGAAACCGATGACTACACTTTGTCCGTTAAAGTCACCGTTGAACTTGTACGTACTGCCTGACTTAGATGCTTGTACATACACAGCTCCTGTAGATGTGTTGACCACAGCAGCAGTACCGGTGCCTACAGCGTTTGACCACGTAACAGTAGTCTCACCTGTATCAGCGTCGTAAGACCCAGCAGTGATAGTTCTAGATGAGTCAAGATGGATACGATAGTCAAAGGAACTAGATGTACCATAGAAATCATCACCAGATACTGTCCTAAGTGAGTCTTTGTTTTGCAGTACAATCTCTAGCAGCTTAAAGTCAGAGGACACCACGTAGAAAGAGTCATCCAATACAAAGCAGTATTCGATGTTGTGAGGCAAAGTCCACTTAAACCAAGCAGACTGTACTCGTCTTTCTCCAGTGTTGTAGTATCTGTACCCGTAAATGTCGGCAGTACCTGTTTTTACAAAGAACACAGTGTTGTTCTCCCTACTGTTTGACACTACATCGATGTCATTTGGCAGCAAAGCAGGTACGCTCTTTGTTTGTTCAATAATCTGTGGCTCACCCTCACGACGTACATCAAACATCTCGAAAAATCTGGCTTTAACACCAGCGTTGTCTAGGAATGCAATGGTAGTACCTAGTGAAATAGGCGATGCATCAGGGCTGTATCGATAAGTAGAAATGTTAGATAGCTTACCTGTATTTGGTGACAGGTTGTCACTATCAGTGTGTAGCAAGAACTGCTGTGTTTCAGCAAAGATAACCAAACCTGTGTTTGTTTCTATGCTGTCAATAAAAACAGTAGGCTCAGTAGAACTAGCAGCAATGTCGATAGGATCATTGGGGTTTACCAGCAAAGCGGTTTGATTAAAGAATCGCCCCAAGTCACCAGCAGCACTTAGGATGACGTTACCGTTGCTTAAGAAGCCTAGACGGTTGCGGTGGAAGAATGTTTGTGAGATCTTATTGCCAATAAAGGATGGCAGTGGGTTCGTATCTTCGTCACCAGCAGCACGATCACTCCAGGCACTGATGCTAAACGTACCATCTTCAGCCTGTAGTTTGAATGTATCAACAACAAAAGCATTAACACCAGACCTACGAATGGTTACTGGTAGCTTGCTGTTATCAATCCTAATTTTAATGCCAGGCTCAGCTACTTCTTCCCAGGTACCAACACCACTGATGCCGTTGTCTCCAACAAACCTAAGGTAGTAATCCTCTTCGCTAGCTACTTGACTGTTAGACACAGTTGCAATGTAACCGTGTTTGCATTGAGAAGGTAACAAAGATGTGTCATTTACAGTCTGACCTAGGATACGCCACAGGTCTGGTTGACTTGTTCCTACAGTAAATTCACTAGAGCTAGACAGGTATAGACCATTACCAACACGTTCGACGGTAACTCCTAAATCAGAGGTAGTTGCTTGGCTAAGGATGTCCTCAGCAGAAAGCGTCATGTTACCGTTAAAGGTAGTAGGCTTTGGTCTAAATACACCAATGTTCTGTTTTAATTTAATTTCTTGAATTTCAAGAACCTTGACACGATACGTAACACCCTTAAGAGTGACGTCAACTGTATCATTAACAGCCCAACCGTAGCCACCATTCAGTAGTTCGATGGTAGGGTTATAGACGCCAACGTAATCATCGCCGTTGATCTCATCACCCGCACCCTCTTGCACCTGAACCTGGCCTGTGTTGGTAATTCTAAATGCAAGGTTTTTACCAGTAGCACCGCTACCAGTCTCATCTTCGATGTAAACTTCTGTACCTTGATCAGGTAGGCTTGGGCTGATTCCTGTGTTACTACCACCTCTACTGATTGTAGGATAAGCAATAGTGTAGCTATCGTCTAGCTGAATAAGTGTTGCCTTGCCTTTACCAGAGCCTGTAAGAACAGTTTCAGTAGCAGAAGAGTTAAAGATATTTAGGTTATATTCTCTACCGTGTTGCAGCTGCCTCAGCTCTACAAACGCATAATATGAATGCAGTTTATCAGTAGCAGTGGTGGTATCCATTGTCACTGTTTTAGTGGTGTTAGTGACAAAGGTATAATCGTTTACGGTAAGAAACTTAAGATTAGTAGCAGCAGTGGCTAGGTAGCTGCTAACGTTATTAGTTACGCTTATACTTACACTAGGATCAGATACTTTCCACATATTGACTGAGCCGTCAGTCTGCACCTGTCCAATGTAAGCACCTTCTGATTCATCACGGTAGTAACTGAACCACGCTCCAGTGCTAGTAGCACCAGATAGGGAGTCGATAAGACGACTGCCGTTACGCTTTACCAGACCATCTGTAATGTCAGGAAGTGCATTTACAAGGTTTTTTACCTGACCTGGTAGCATCAATTCGTCAGGCTGTTGTGAGATACCGCCAGTAAGGCTAGGGATGGTCTGAGTAATGCTTGTCATTAGTGACGCCGGAGTCCGTGATAAGGTTGATAAGCTTGATACGAAGTGCCGTCAGGCCAGCCCATGAAGTTATGGTCACCCTGCTCACATTCATATTCAATACACGCAGCACGAGCTTGAGCCTCTTGGGATCCAAGTAGCTGTACAAGCTGTGGGTTTGCAATAAGTTGTGTTGCTGCACGTCCGGCAGCTCGGTAAGTAATGTAACGACGGAACACAGAGGGGATCTCCCCAAATTCAAACAACGTTACGCTATCAATATATTTGTCTCCTGTAAACACATCGGTACGGTGGTACTTGTCGTACAGCCTGCCGTTGCGAATAACGACGTTTGTATCTTTGTTGTCTTGACCATCAGTAATATCGTAACGCACCACATTAGAAGGCACGTTAAAATGACCATTAGCGTCAGGAGACGTCTTTACGTTTTTATCTGAGTTAAAATGCCAACCCTCACTTTGTACATCTACGTTGATTTCACGAAGCAAGTTGTGAATCAAAGAGATCTCTGGGTTGTCAAAATCAAGGCTAGATACTGGAGCTTGACCGATACTCCCCAGAATAGAGTTGACTGCGGATAGTTCGGTATCGAGTGAAATCGTAGAGGGAGTAGACATAGATAAAAAAAAGGGGCAGCCGAAGCCACCCCCATAAGAGAATAAATCAGAATGCAGCAGGTGCAGTAGCGGTACCAGCGTACAGCTCAACAGCAGCAGCAGGGTTCAGGTAGTCAGCGCCCATGGCGAGACGACCCAAGATCACGTCACCCTGGTAGACCACGGAGACGTCACCCGAAGTGACTTGCACTTGGGGACCCATGGCTTCCACACAACCAGCAGCTTCGCGCTGGAAGATGAGACCACAGGAGTTTGCGAATTCGGTTTCTTCACCGTACTCGTTGTTGATGCCGGTAACATCGTTAGCGGCGTCTTCCAGAGCAGGACCAACGAAGGAGCCAAGGTTGCCGGGGCTGGTGGTACCAGGGTTGGTAGCCGAACCAGTACCGAACTTGGTACCGTAGTTGGAGAAGAACGGAATGTTCATGGACTTGTAGATCTTGATACCGGCGATCTCCACAATGCCCTGTCCGCTTTGCAGACCGGTGCCTTGGGAGTCACGGTTGATCAGACCATTGTTACCGACCTCTTGGATCAGTGCATAGTACTGACGGGGGTTCAGGATCCCGACCCTGCCCTCTTGGCTGACACCCTTTTCGTCCATCGCAGCAGCGGCGTCGAAGAAGGCGGTGGTCAGTTTCTGAGCATTGTAAGCGTCAGAAGCGTTGGTGCTGGTGCCCACACGAATCTGGGTGCCACCGGGCTCAACGAAGCTGGACTTGGTGATCGGAGATGCAGCACGTGCGCCACGGGTGACAGCACGGAAGATCAGACGGTCATATTTTTCGGCAAGAGCGAAGCCAATTTTTTTGGAGATTTCACCACGCAGCTCGTAGTGAGCCAGGGTTTCATCCAATTCATAGACGAAAGCGGAGCTGATCAGAAGGTCATCAACAGTGATGGTCTTCTCGGCCA
>CEPG01006395.1_pt1 | contig 13286 bp, 19 predicted proteins | sample 530551 | NCBI WGS metagenome assembly CEPG01 (sample SAMEA2620384, study PRJEB7988) | marine metagenome | biome: marine biome (ENVO:00000447); feature: surface water layer (ENVO:00002042); material: "saline water (ENVO:00002010), including plankton (ENVO:xxxxxxxx)" | depth 5 m | reverse complement strand
GCTGGTGCTCCTGATGTGCAATCGATCACAAGGCAGTCTCCAGGGGCAAGGTTCCAGCGGAGCCGCCGCACTTCAGCGAAACCTTTGTTCAATGCTTTGATGCCGGAGCGACCGTGAAACTTACGGTCAACTGAACGACGACGCTTGTTCTTTCTTCTGTGATACCAATCGTTCAGCTGACGTGGTGACTTACCGATAGCGAATCCAACATTCCATAACCAGTGACCGGGCGCAAATTCATGTAAGGGTTCTAAGAAAACCTTACAAAGTTGTCCATCGACAAAAAATTTAGAGCTTGTAAACTTGCGGCGTACTCGATAGGACATCGTGGAAGAACTTCTAAATATGATCCAAAGTGATCCAGAGTTGTGGAACCTGATGGAACAACTCAAGCATCAAGATGAAGAGCCTACCGATTTCATTCTGAATGTAGCTCAAATGTTAGCGATTGAGTTTGAAGATCTCCACCGCACGGATCTGAATGACAAGCTCGATGCTCTGTTCGGTGGCCTGCCTCCTAAAGCTTTCGAGATGGTTCCCCTGTTTCTTCACATTGCACTTGACATCTTCATGATGCGGGCGGTGCCCAACAAGAATGCAGAGGGCTGATCCATGAGAGCTGGATTTGTCTTCGCCGATTTCGACAACAGACATGTGCTCTGTTTCGAAGGCAGCGGTGTTGAGCTCGTACCTGCTGATAGCTCAGGCGCACTGAATCGAGCAATCTGCCTAAGCAGCAGAACCGAGATGAAAAACATTCAGGAAAAGCTTAAGGAGAAGGGATTGATCGACGATCTCTACATCATTAACATTGGTGCGCTGTATAAGCGAGTCTTCTAATCAAGTCTTATGGCGAGATATGTATGCGACGTTGAGACGAATGGGCTGCTGCCCGTACTGAATCGCGTACACTCTCTCGTACTGCGAGATATTGATACTGGAGAGGCGATAAGTTGCTCGGAACATGGTAAGTATTTCCCGATACAATATGGCCTTGATTTGTTATCAAAAGCCGACTTACTTGTAGGCCATAATTTTATTAATTTTGATTTACGAGCGATATCTAAGGTCTACCCTACATTTAAAATTAAAGAAAATTGTGATGTTCATGACACGCTAATTATCAGCCGTGTGTGGGCTCCAGAGATTGAAACAATTGATGAACAAAAGTACCCACATATCGAACCTAAGTACAAAGGAAAGCACTCTTTAGCGTCTTGGGGTGAACGTCTCGGCGTTGAGAAGATCAAGTTCATCCAAGAATCTGGTCTTGCTGCTGAAGAAGTATGGGATCAGTGGTCGGAGTCAATGCAGGTTTACTGCGAACAAGATACTTTGGTCACGCTCCGACTGTGGGAATACTTTCAAACGCAAGAAATCGATCCACGATGTTTCGAGCTCGAACATGAGTTCGCTACCATCATGACAATGCAGGAGCAACATGGGTTCCACTTTAATAGCCGAGCTGCTTTCGCGTTGGTCAACACACTTAAAACCAAGCGATCGGAAATTTACGATCAACTTCAAGAGGTGTTTCCGCCGATCGTCGAAGAGAGATACTCCACCAAAACAGGCAACCGACTCAAAGATAAAGTCATTTTATTTAATCCCGGTTCGCGTCAACAAACGGCACAGCGTTTACAGGAGCGTTACCCTGAAATTAGTTTCGACAGAACGGAGAAAGGGAATGAAAAAGTTGATGATGAAGTCCTTGAGAAACTTGGCGAAAAATACCCAGAAGCTAAACTACTGGGTGAGTACCAAATGCTCAACAAGCGCCTTGGGCAGATTGCTGAAGGCAAAGAAGCGTGGCTGAAACACAGCCAAGTTTATGAAGACGATCGTATCCACGGGACTGTAATTACCAACGCCTGTATCAGCGGACGTTGTAGTCACCGACGTCCCAATATGGCTCAAATTCCTAGTGTTGGACATCAGTATGGGGCGGAATGTAGATCACTATTTATTGCTCCTGTGGGGTGGATTCTTTGCGGTTGTGATGCTAGCGGCTTGGAGTTGCGTGGACTTGGCGCTATGTTGGCTCACTTTGACGACGGTGAATACGCCAGGCTTGTAAGTACAGATGGATTCGACATCCACACTTATAACGCACAGCTATTTGGTATCTTTGACGGAGAAGGTGAGATCTCTAAAAAGACAAGAGACCTGTCGAAAAGATTAATTTACGCCCTACTTTATGGCGCAGGTTCGAAGAAAGTCGGCAGCGTTATTGACCCCTCATTAGGTGAGTGGGCGCAGGCTGATTTGGGTAAGAAAACCATCAACACCTTCTACAAAAACCTTCCGGCCATCAAGATGCTGAAGGACAAGATCGATGAAAGGATTACTCAGCGTGGTTACCTGACTGGGATCGATGGACGTCGTCTACAGATTCGTTCACGCCACTCCGCACTTAATCAACTCCTTCAGTCAACTGGTGCGATCACCGTTAAGAAAGCAACCACTATTCTGTACGACGACCTGAAGGCAAAAGGGATGAAGTGGGGTGAGCATTTCGTGTTTGTTGCTCATGTGCACGATGAAATTCAAGCTCTTGTTAGACCTCAGTACAAAGAGATCTACAAAGAGCTTGCTATCGATTCCTTTCGGAAGTCAGGAGAATACTTCAACCTGAAGTGTCCGATGACTGGAGAAGCCAAGTTCGGACGCAACTGGATGGAGACTCACTGATATCAGGACTCGCTTTCCGCGATAGAAGCCTCGTAAGCAGCAATCACTGCGGGTGTCCACAGGGCTGCAGCAATGGCCTGAACTTCATCTGCTTCACCAGTTACGTCATCACCAGGAACAACAACGTGGCGGTGATGGTTACGCGCCAGCTCGACACCATCCTCTTCAACCACAGTGGTGGTGCGGATTTGGATAACTTGGCTAGGCAGGATTTCTTCTTTGAGTTCAATGCGCTTGGTGATGGCCATTAGGAACGTCCTCCGAACGAAACAGGTTTAGGCGTAGTTTTGAGCCGTTGCGGGCTTAAGCGGCACGGTAAGTCCCGCCTATCATTAAACGAAAGTTCGTGCCGGTAGAAAAAGTTGAAGTCGTAGTTGTTCCTACGTTTGTAGGAATCATATGCGTTTGGTTGGTATTAACATACGCGCCAGCAGCGCTAGTAAGGATTGTGTTATGGATGATATTGACGACAGAGTAATGTTGGTTTGAACCCAAAGAGGTAAAAGGAAGGCCGTAAATACGTGCATTAGTGGTTGAACCAGTAGCGGAGACATCTATGTCGTCAAAGTACAGAGAGAAATGCACGAGACTGCCAACTTTGACGTAATATCCTGTCTGATTGCCGTGAGAAACAGTTGCGTCGTTGTCTGAGTTGTTAAAGCTTCCTGTAAACGTGCCCTCTTCATAATCATCGAGAGCGTTTGCAGCAGCCGTGTCGCTGCCAAATTTAATGCCATCCGCGTCGATTCTTGTAGAGGTTGTAAACGTGCCGTTGCCATCTGCAGAGCCAGATGGTGCAAACTGAAAGACAACATTATCTTGCTGAAAATAAGCAGATGAAGCGGTACCTGCGTTTATATATTTATTGTTAGAGCCATCAAAATACATGTTGGAAACAATTCCAACCGTAGTGTCGTTGCAAACGTAGGCAGCACCAGCACTGTCAAATTGAATAGCGTTTCTGGAGCCGCCCCAAGAACTTGGAGTAACCCCAATACCGACATTCCCATTACTATCAACCGTGACCGCATCGTCAGATGCAGAAGTATTACTAAAACCTTTGACCAGCTGGGCGCGTGTTTGACTCATTTCTCTATTGCGGAATGTTTCTTAACACTTTTATATATGGCAATTCTATGCGATCCAACTACAGTTCGTTGGCTCCTCTGAAGCACCATGAACTCAGACAAGCCCACCATCACACAGGGCGCTCTCGACAGATTCAGCTATCTCGATCTTGTCGAGATGCACGATGACCTCGAGGAATGGATGGAGGTCTGGCAAAACAGGCTGACCCAAATCCAAGAAGAAATCAAAAAACGTATCGAGGATAACCTTCTGAAGAAATGAACATACTCACACAGGGCAAATGGGACGTCCGTTTCCTGAAGCTGGCCCACGAAGTCGCCAGCTGGAGTAAGGATCCCAGCACAAAAGTCGGATGCGTACTTGTCAAGGACAAGAAAGTCGTCAGCCTTGGCTACAACGGTTTACCTGCAGGTGTCGAGGATTCTCTCGAGCGCCTCAGCAACCGTGAGATTAAGTACGAAATCACGGTTCATGCAGAAGTCAACGCTGTTACAACTGCTGCACTCCACGGGGTCAGTACTAATGGCGCTACTGCGTACGTCACTTTCCATCCATGCAGTCGCTGTGCTGCTGTACTTATCAACGCTGGTATTTCGACCGTCGTTGTTTCAGCCCACACCGTCGATGCTGACAGGTGGCTCGACAGCTTCCGCCTCGCCGCATCATTACTCAATGAGGCCGGAATCGGTCACGAGATTGTAGATCCTCAAATCTAATGAACATCCTCTCCGCAACAGCCAAGTTCGTCGGCACCGCTCAAACCGAAAACGGTGTCCGATGCATGCACGTCGAGATCCAAACCATGGGCTCGAAAGCACTCCCCATCCCCGTCTATCTGATCCCAACCAGAGCAGCCGGTGACAGCTTCTGTCCCGATGCCTACGAGGCAGGCACAACACTGATCTTCACTGGGCGAATGTACCCCAGCAAGAGCGATTACAGGATGTACATTGCTCCGACTACACCGATCCAGACTGTCCCTGGCGGCATCATGCTGAACCAAGTACAGGCCGCCGGTGGCATTGGTTTCATCGCCGAAGAACGTCGGGAAGATCTGTTCGGTTGCGGAATGCTGTGTAAGGCACCAGCGCAAAAGCTTTTGAACTTCAGCTGGGAAGATGATGTCCCTCTCCGCCTCGATGCATGGGGTGATGACGCTACCCGCTTCAAGAAGTTCATCTACAAGGGTCGGCAGATTGCCGTCGGTGGCAAACTCCGCTACGAGTCATGGCAAGGTAAGGACGGCCCCCGAAGCGCTTACAAAGTGCAGATCCGTGGCGGTCAATACACTTTCTTCGGAAAGAACAACCCCGACAAGGCAGCTCCTAAAAAAGAGGAAGCAACTGCAAGCGCACTCAAAACTGTGATCCCCCAACCCGTCCCTGGAGGGGATGAAATTCCGTTTTGATTTTATGGCGCCGTTTTGGTGCCGTCGCTAGCTTCATATCGAGAGGGAAGGCTCTGGGGAACCAGGGCTTTTTCTCTGTCCATACCGTTGAAACTTATGTCAGTTCTTGACCGTTACCTGAACACTGAGAAGTACCAGGGTGTGATGCGTGAACTCGCAATCGCACAGATCCTCAATGAAAAGACCAAGCCCGGTCTGTTCATCAAACAAAACGCCCTCGACCGTTGCGGTTTCACCGGCGACGCTGACGACTTCCCCAATGCGGAGGCCGACTACGAGCACGTCTTCAACACTGGAGACACCGAAAAGGGCATGTTCTTCAAGACCCCACGGATGCTAATCATCCACGGCGGCAACCCGAAGGACACAACCTTCATCGAGAACTCCAAAAACAAGGGTGAGATCGTCGGTATCTACCCGCAAGACAACTATCTCTACGACGACTGGGAAGAGAAGAACCCCGGTCAGCCTTGTCCTTACAAGCGTCGCCGCCTGATCCTCATGTATCTGGTGGATGAGGATGGTGTTGCTGCACACAAAAAACCCCTGATCCTGTCACTCCACGGCGGTGCATCACGCGAGTTCGTGTCTGCTTATGGCCGCTTCCTTGAGCAACTCGAAGGCGCATTCAGCGACAAGTACGAGCTCAAGAGCGCCACTGGCTTTGACCCCAAGCAGGCTGCAGCTGCGATCTTCACCCCCACCTTCGGTACCGTGATGTACGGCGAGAAGCAGAAGTCTGCAATCGCAGTGCCCAAGACCTGGAAGGAACCGACCGCCAAGAACCTCGAGGAGTTCTTCCCGAAGAAAGGCGAAGACATCGATTACATCGAGGATGTGCACGAAAGTGTGACCATGGAGGTCTACTGCGCCAAGTTCTTCAAGCAATGCGAGAAGGAGATTGGCATCAATGCTCTGGCCCCAGGTGTCGACCTGACCAACCTGACCCTGCCTGTGCCTGAGGGTTCAGGTGGCATCCGCGCCATGCTCGCCGCAAAGGATGAGACCGGGGCTATCGAAGGTGGACTGAAGTAACCTTTTTCTGGAATCTTTAACAGATTCTCTTACATACTGTGCGGGGGCTGGGGAGAGTCCCCGCTTACAAATGTGGTCCAGAACTAAGGCGTTCAGGCCGCCTTCAGTTCCATCAATCGTAGACGGGGGTGAAAGCCCTCGTTTTTTTCTGCAGTTTTTCAGCCTTGTTCAAGATCTCAAGCGCCTCCTCACGACTCGTGCAGAGCTCTGCCTTGGTCTGAATCTTGGCGTACTTCTTAGAATACTTAGCTGGTTTCATCATTAAGGAAATTTTGTAGGGCTAATGTTTCATACTGAACGAGACGCTTGCACAACCCACGAATGGCAGCCTGCCTTGCGGTAGCTACTTGGACAAGTTTCTTTGCAGCCTCACGCAACTCTTTTACGTCTGTCGCTGCGTCAATCTCTTGATTTATTCGCGCCTCTAGAAACTCATCTTCAATAGTCTTCGACATATCCAACCCCTCGAATGGGATTTCGATGATCTCAAACTCGTCAGACATTGAGTTTTAACATAATGATTATTCTAACAATGAGTGCAATATGTAACACTTAGGGTGTCAAATAATCTTTATAAAATCTTCTCTATTGACAGAACCCTGATGCTGTCTATCATCTGAATACCTTACTTAGCTCCATGGCAGCTCGGAAGTCGTTCAACAACGCACAGACCGTCGAATCGACTCCTAAAAAAACGTCCATTGGGAACGGTCGACGCAAGCGCGGATCGTTCAAAGTCAAGGGACAAAAGCCCTATCGCGGCCAAGGAAAGTGAATCCGGAAGACTGCTTCACGCCCCTGCGGCATAAAGCGGTAGAGATCACTGATTACATCCAGTGGCTGCTAGGCCAGAACCCCAGCTGGGAAGAGCACTTCAGCTTTCAAGCTGTCCCACTTCCCTCTGAATTCATCAAGGTTGAACCGGCACTTAAGGAGCTGGATCAGATCTGGAAGATCGGCCGCCTCGGACTGCTCCGTGTCGAGGAAAACTCAGTCTATGACTGGCATGTTGACCAGTATCGGCAATCCTGTGTGAACCTTCTGTTCAGCACAGAGAACAACAGTCACACACTTTTTGGGCACCAACGCGACAGCCTGAACAAGGATGTGATCGAGCTGGAGTATGCGCCCGAGACCTTCTACTTGTTCAACAACCAGGTGCCACACACGGTCATCAACCTTGATGGACCTCGTTATCTCTTCTCCCTCTACTTCGATCAGGAGAAGGATTATCCCTCCTTGCGAAACCTTTACAATGGCTGACCGCAAAACCTACAAAGAAATCCTCGAAGATCAAAAGATGATCGAGGATCTCATTGACCTGCCCCACATTGATGAGGAGGAACGGCAGGAGCTTGCAGCGCTTTGGAAGGATCTGAAGAGCCGTGAAGCCTACAAGTTTGATGCGATCATCAGCGTAATCAAAGAGTGCGATAACTGCATTGATCAGTTTACAAAAGAGCTCGATGATCTACGAGACAATGTTGACTACTGGAAGACCAAGCGCAAGAGGGTTATTAACATTATTAAGGCAGCATATCAAAGTCAATTGATAAGCTCAAAGCCTACTGGACTTAAGTATCAAGCCACGATCAAGAACGTCCTACCTAAAGTACAAGAAAACTTTGAGGACTGGACTGAAGCTGAAAAGCGTAAGTTTGGCATGAAGAAGACAACAACCGTAGAGACGGTTCGTGATGGTGAGGTGATCAAAAAGCGCGAAGACGTGTACGCCGACAAGGAAGAATTACGTCAAACATTAATGCAAACCCCCTCTGAGGCTCCAGATGCTGCAAGGCTTGTCAGGAGAGTCTCACTTTCCTACGGTCTTCGTAAACGTTTGCAAAAAGGTGTCTGACCACACTTGACCTCGTTTGGCCGGTCGATAATCTTAGGTCGTCCAAGCAATCCCCTCTTGCCCTTCCTTCGCTGCACAAAGCTCTCAGGCAACAAGTACGAAGCCGAACTCAAGTGTGAGTATGACTTTGACAAAGACATTAAAAAAAGATGGTGCATCACTCTCGACAGAGAAAGCATCCTCGAAATCCCAACCGACCTTATGGAACGACTTGGTTGGAAGGATGATGATGTCCTGGAGTTTTTCGATACTGGGGTTGAGGAATTTCTTTTAGTTAAAATTGTAAAGTCATGAAACCAGAACAACGTCAGTCTTACCGCGACATGATTGAAGCGGCAGCCAACGCTCAGAAGTCAGAGCTCTCCTGGGTCAGTAACTTGTACCAGAAAAGGCTGAATCAATTACAGGAGCAAAGTGAAAACTATGAGCAATGGTTACGATCTCGAGATGACCACGCTTGAAGATGGCTGCGTAAAAGTCTGCTTAACAGAGGACGGATTCACTGCATGCGCCACGGTCAGTTCAATGCATCTGGCCGCCGATAAAGAAAGGCAGCTGCGTGCATCGATCCAAAAGCAAGCGCTCAATGCGATGTTTGAGTGATTCAGGATTAGGGTAATTAAGCTTGTCCCGTTGTTGCACCCTCAACAATGAGGCAAGCTAAAAAGTTTAAGTATCGCGGCGAAAAGTCTGAGATCCTTGATTCAATCATCTACGAAGGCTACGAGATCAAGAGCCTGAAGCACGGGAACACTGGACACATTTTATATAAGTTCCCTAGTAAGGCACACGACTGGGAACTCTGCTGGACCATGGATCTCCAGACCGCTAAATCAGGCGTGCAAAAGTACTTGGCACGACAAGAAAAGAGTGCGGGTCCTGAGAGTAAGAACCCCGTAGAATCTAAACTTAGTTAGGTTTAGGCGAGAAAGTGGTACGTCCGGTGATGACAGATCTCATGGATGACCTAGCAATGGGCATTCATGAATATCTCTTAGAGATCTCGACGGAGTACGCCGAGAGCAATTTCGTGCTGATCCCCATTACCGAGGTTGTCAAAAAATTCGGACGTAATCACCGAACCATTCAGCGACGCATTCAAGCGTTGAAAGATGAGGGAATCCTTGTCCCTGTGATCAAACGCCAGACCATCACCCTTTACGAAGTCAAAGATCTGGAGGATCAGGCATGAGCGATCAATCCAATAGTGAAAGAAATCTGGAGATCATCAACTTTTTGCTCTCCTCTTTCACCGACAACGGGAAATCTCTGCGTGCATTCACGCCGAACCCGCAAGAACTGACGATAACCATTCTGACAGCTGGGTTGTTGGCGAATAGCAAGCTAATGATCAGCCCGGAAGACGCCATTAAATCGGCTTTTAACATCCATTCGCGGATTCAAAAGCACGTTTCTGAGTACCAATCTTTGCAGTTCCAAGCTAACATCGAAGATTGCTTCCAAGAAAAGCCACCCGAAACCGAGCACTATTGAGGTCGGTTCGTAGATTTAGGACCCGTATTCTCCTGAGATCTGCAATAGTCGATTGTTCGATTATCGATCTGAGGGTGATACAAGACTCACTATCAATGGGTCACGTCACTACAAAACACCGTATGGTGCACTGCCTTCAGTAACGACAATCCTGTCTGCAACTGGAGGAAATAAGGCTGCACTTGAGCGTTGGGCTAAGAAAAATCCAGGTGGACGGGAAGCTGCAGCTGCTCGGGGAACGAAAGTTCACTCGCTAATGGAGGAGTTTCTGCTCGGAATCGAGCGTAATCCTGTCATCGATGACCCTGAGATCGCCTCTTTCTGGGAGGGCCTGCCCCAAAATCTTGAGAAGCTAGAGAACGTAATTTGGGCTGAAAATCCAGCTAAGGCAGGCGATTTCGGCTGGACGATGGGCGGGGATGGTATCTCGAGGGTATGGCATCCCGGAGTGAACGAGGAAGAAAACTGGGGCTGGGCCGGTGCACCCGACATCGTTGCTGAATACAAGGGCAAAATCGTATTAGGTGACCTGAAAACGAGTAACGGTCCCTATTACTCGAAGTGGCCTGGACCTGAAACTCCGAAGAATCAGTACGGCATGCGCCGTGCAGGCTTCATGAAGTATCAAAAGTGCCAACTCCAACTGGCTGCGTATGCCCTGGGCCTCGAGCACACGGTCAACATCAAGCCTGAGCTCTGTATGACATTCGTCGCAACTCGGGAGACCGTACAGGTGTTTGCTATTCAGGCAGGGACCATCGAGAAGTACAAGCAAAAGTGGTTGAGCACAGTAGAGAAGTACTACTCAGAGATTCTTCCGGCTCAGAAAGCAGCTGAGCTTGAAATGGAAGCAGTTTCTGAAGACGGTTAACGCACAAAAACAGGATGTCAAGTACAAATGCATCCCGCGTAAATTAATGTAAACCTACACAGAAATCGGAAAATAAACGGACGAGATGTTTTCACGCCAGTCCTGCGTGACTACCCTTTGCCCGGAGCAAAAACCGCACAATATAGCAAGTGACCAACGCCGCTCCTGAACCCAAGAAACCGCACCTTCACATCGCTCCGGGTGAAATAAACCTGGAATTGATCCCCCAAGACTGGGCACTTACGCCGCTTCGTGGTAAGCGAGCGTACACCCCTGGTTGGACGTCAACGCCCTTCAGCCTTGACGAAATCAAAAAAGAATTTGAAGAAGGTAGGGCGACTGGCGTTGGACTCATGTCCGGCCAATGGTCTAACGAAGGCGGCCTGATTTGGGTTGATATTGATGGTCCAGATGCAATCCCTGCACTCGAAGAACGTGCAGGTGGACCGCTCGACTCGATCTTTCCCAGCACGCTGACAATTTCTTCCGGTAAGGAAGGACGTCAACGGATGCTTTACAGCGTCCCAAGTTCCAAGATCTCACTGCTGCCTGACAAGGCAACAATCAAGATCGGTGTCCCTTCATTCGAGATCCTTTTCCGTTCTCGTCAGGGCGCAATCATGGGCGTCCACCCTGATACGGACGGCTACTACACCACCACTCACGGCGGCTTCGAGCACGCCAAGAACCCCCCTGAGCTGCCTCAGTGGCTGTATGACGAGATCCAGAAGGCATTCCCTACAAACAAGTACCGGAAGCCTGTCACAAACGGCGTAGTCACCCAGAACATCAACCTTAACTACGAGGAAGGTTCTGTTTTTCAGCAAGAGCAATCGATCGCTGAAGCAAAGATCTACCTCGAATATCTGAGCCTCGACCGAGCGACAGATTACGAGGAGTGGGTTGCAGTCGGAATGTGTCTGCACCAAGTCGATGACTCGCTTCTCGACGACTGGGTCGAGTGGTCTGAGAAGGCTCCTAATTTCGAAGAAGGTGTCTGCGAAGAGAAGTGGCGTTCCTTTGAGCGTCTGCCCGGTGGACCAAGCCCCGAAGGTTCACGCGGATTGCATTCGCTCAGGGCTAAGGCGAAGGAAGATGGATATATAGAACTTGGGAATTATGTCGTCGAGTCTCCTGAGGCTCTCGTCAAAAAAGCTCAAGAATATTTCACCGATAAACAAGACGATATGTCAGAGCAGGAAACGGTAGAAGCCGTGTTCGAAAGCCTCATGGGCTTGCCGGATAACAGTATGCGTGCCGAAATTCAGGAACGTAAGAAGCGGGAACGGCGACCCAAAAACCCCCCTAGCTCTGAACTTGCGGAATTCGCTACCGAAATGGTCATCCAATGCGGGTGGCGCTTCGATCCGAAGTACGAAGTCTTCATGTTCTACCAGCAGAGCAAAGGTGTCTGGCGGCGTGAAGAGTACAAGCACGAGTACAAACACTTCATCCAAGACCTGTTTGTCCGTGAGCGCATCCCCCTCCCCGGCGGATTCAACAACACCCTGCTGAATGATGTTGTCAGCCTGACCCAGGCCTACATCGCTCACACTTACTGGGATGATGACGACGATCGCCTGGCCTTCACGAACGGTGTTCTCGAGATCTCCACTGGTGAATTTTTAGAGCACAGCCCTGAGCACTACATCACCTGGGGTCTGGACTTCGATTACGACCCTCATGCTGATCCTGGTCCCATCATCGAGTGGCTGACTCGGACTCAGTACGGTGACACCGACCGTGTGCAAGTGCTGCGTGCATGGTTGAAAGCATGTCTGGTTGGCCAAGGTCATGAAATCCAGCGATTCCTGGAAGTGATCGGACCCGGCGGACGCGGCAAATCAACCTTCGCGAACCTGTGTTGTGCTCTTGTCGGTGCAAGAAACTACGCCAGCACCACGCTGAACCAGCTCGAGCAATCCCGTTTTGAGGTGGCATCAATCAAGGGCAAGCGCCTCACTCTGATCAATGACTCCGAGCGCTACGGCGGATCCGCTCAGATCTTCAAGGCCCTGACCGGCGGTGACAACCTCCGTTTTGAGGAGAAGAACAAAAACGTGGGCGAACCCTTCGTCTACACCGGGATGGTCATGGTTTGCGCCAACGAACCAATCCAGACCACCGACAACACCTCCGGACTGACGCGTCGCCGTCTGACGATTGAATTCAACCGGCCTCTCTACAACAAGAACTCTGAGGCCAAAGAGATGATCAAGGTCGACAACGGAGTCATAAAGGGCTTATGGAAGCATTGTTTACCCGGCTTAGTTAACTGGGTTCTGCAGATGACTGATGCTGAAATGCGTCGATACCTCCTCGACACGTACGAGATGGTTCCTTCGCTGAAGCGTGTCAGAAACGAGATCATGCTCAACAGCAACAACCTCGTCGAATGGCTTCAGTCAGAAGTGGTTCTCTGTGAAAAAGCTGTCACACCCGTCGGCAAAAAGATTCCCGCCGCCAAGGACGCACAAGAGCGGTATTGTAATAGCAACTTCCACCTTTATGCGAGTTACGCGTCCTATTGTGAAGATACGGGATCGAAGCCCGTCGGACAGAAACGTTTCATCGCGCTTCTTCTTGACTGCTGCAAGAACCAGCTCGGAAATGACACTGTCACAGGTTTCTCAAAACTTGGAAAGCCCTATCTGAAAGGGATTGCACTCCGCAATTCCGATCAGAAGTTTAAGGACACTCCAACTATTCTCCCGGAAAACCGCAAACAGGAGTCACATGGACAGCCATCAGAAGGAGAACTGGGCGAGGATCTACAAGCATCTTGAAGAGGTCGGGGCGACCAATAACGACTTCTACATCAGAGCGAAAGCGATCACAGA